>Ga0326597_10002559_pt1 | contig 27006 bp, 23 predicted proteins | sample RVTome_12_FD_203789 | JGI IMG/M metagenome (GOLD analysis project Ga0326597, IMG submission 203789) | Soil microbial communities from uranium-contaminated site in the Upper Colorado River Basin, Wyoming, United States - RVT100D185 | ecosystem: Environmental > Terrestrial > Soil > Contaminated >... | reverse complement strand
GTGTGGCGATAACTGAAATAATGCGCCTATGGGCAATCGAATCTCTGATATCGGTCGGGCGCGCAGCCGTGTCGAGGCCGACAGCCGGTACAACAACTTGGCGCCGAAGAAGATCGCCAAGCTGGGCAGTGAGAAGAATCCGGCGATTATTCATGTCCAGTCGGAGGCGCGATGTAAGGAAATGCGCGCGATGTTCGATCAGCATGGCTGGAAATATCGGATTGACATTGAACCGGACAAACCCGAGGATGTTGGCGATCTGGAGCGGTTACTGCATCCGCAACAGCCCACGGTCGTGAAAAAGAAAGCTGGGCGTAACCAACCCTGCCCATGTGGCAGCGGAAAAAAATTCAAGCACTGCTGTGGCGCCAATTAGATGAAAAATATCGACGGGCGACGCGTGGCCTTACGAAAAGCCCATTAACCCCGGTCATAAGGAGTGACGACCATGAGTAAAGGTAAAGACGCTAAGAAACAAGAAAAGAAAAAACCGCTCAAGACCTTGATGGAAAAGCGCGCGGCAAAAAGAGCCAAGAAAGAAAACAAAGGTTTTTCGATGAACGTCAAATGAAGCGCCGCCGCGACCGAGCTGCGGGATAACATCGGCTATCCCGTAGCTTTTCGTCATCTCTGTTCTTGTGATTGCCACAGTGGTCGTGGTCGATCACATAATCCTGTCTCGCCAAGAAGATCCTAGCGCGGCAGAGCCGCAAGTGAAATTCGGAATATCTCGCGCGAAGGCGCAACGGCCGCGAAGGGAAAACCTTTCCGAACTTGGCGTTCTTGGCGCCTTGGCGCGAGGAAATCTCCGCGTTCGAGAGTTATCCAGACCATCGAGAATTTGCGCAAGCCGCGAGGTGCTCGCCCCGTCGGTCTCATCAGATCCCATCCGATAGCTTAAAGCTGGCTGCCGTGCACAACGACTCATTGGGCTTGCGAGCGTTGGCAACGCCGGATCGCTATGTTATGACCTTGCCTATTCCAGAGTGTCGAAAGGTGTTTTCCATGAGCGAAGTTTCTTTGAAAGTCGCCGAAATGCTGCTATCGACAGAGTCGATCGCGGTTTACAAGGACAAGCCATTCGTTTTCGTTTCCGGCCGGATCTCGCCGGTGTATATCGACTGCCGCAAGTTGCTCTCGTTTCCGACCGAGCGCGAATATATCGTCACGCATATGGCGAAAAAGGCGGAAACCGACATCGGTCTCGACAAGATCGACGTCGTCGCCGGTGGCGAGACTGCGGGCATTCCTTATGCCGCCTTCGTTGCCCATATCATCAAGAAGCCGATGATCTATATCCGCAAGCAACCCAAGGGTTACGGCGGCACCAAGCAGATCGAAGGGATTCTCGAAGCCGGCCAGCGCGTGTTGATGGTCGAGGATCTGATCACGGACGGCTTGAGCAAGCTGCGTTTCAACATCGGGGTGCGCGGCGCGGGGGCGAAGATGACGCACTGCTTGTGCGTTTTCGATTATGCCTCGGGACGACTCAATCAGTATGAGGGCCGAGACAATCTCGCCAAGAACGGCATCGAACTGTACGTCCTGGCGGACTGGGACGATGTGTTGGACACTGGCACGAGCAAGAACTATTTCACCGAAACGCAGAAATCGCAGATTGTCGATTTCCTGAGAGAGCCGGACAATTGGGGCCGAAAAATGGGCTTTGTCTAAGCGCGATAAGTCCTGCTACCAAATTTGCTGGATTTTGTTAATCGCTCGAATTTCCATGAGTCGCTGTAAACTTTATTTACGCCAGCCAGCGATTTTTACCGCCGCTGTGTCTAATGTGCACATCCGAGCCGTTTATTTCGTTAGGCTAGACGGGGCTCCTACGACGTTAAGTTCCAATAATTCCAACGTAATTCCCCTGCGCTCGTTCATGGCACTTGGATTGCTCCCACAATAATAAATCAGGCTCCCAAGCAACTAAATAGGTGAAATCTCGACGCCGCTCTGAGTTGCGTGTATTTGGCCTTTTTCAGAGTTTTGCTCAGATTGGCGTTGCGGAAGAACTGTGGTCATGTTCAGCATCGACCATAAGGAGGAAAAGCATGAAAGATATCGGCCGTCGCGAATTTCTAAGGGGACTGGGAATCATTGGCGGCGCCTCGGTCGGCGCGAATATATTTAATCCCCACTGGGTCTACGCTGCCGGGACGACCCTGACCTACGGCATCAGCTCGCGAGACATTCGAAGACTCGATCCCATGTCGGGGCCTAACTCGGCCGACAAGACCGTGCTGGCGGCAATCTTTAGCGGTCTTGTACGAACCCAACCGGGAGAAGTCAACGCCGAGAGAATCGAAGGTGATTTAGCAGAGAGCTGGGAGTCCTCTAAGGATCTCAAGACCTGGACCTTTAAATTACGTAAAGGCGTCGAGTTCCATCAGGGGTTCGGAGAATTTACGGCCGATGATATCGTCTTTTCACTTGAGAGAGCCAAAGATAAGAAGGCGAACGTTTATTACAAGAGCTACGGTCCGTTCGGGAAAATCGAGGCGCTGGATCAACACACGGTTCGGTTGCATCTCAAGAGCCCGCAAACGGCAGTGTCGCTGCTGCCGAATTTGCTTGATTGGCAAGCCGGCATGGTGATGAGCAAGAAAGCAGCCGAGAAACTAGGAGACAAACTGAAGAGGACGCCGATCGGGACCGGTCCGTATATGTTTAAAGAGTTCATTGCGCAGGAGAAACTCGTCCTGGAGCGCAACGATAAATATTTTCGCGGCAAGCCGGGTTTTGAGCAGGTTATCTTCCGCATGCTGCCCGACTCGAGCAGTCGTACCATCGCCTTCAAAGCCGGTGAACTCGACGTCATGGATATGGACCGTGAACAGCGCGCCATCGACCAGGTCAAGGGGCCGGGAGTCGTCATTGAGTCGTTCGGCCCTGCCTCGGTGCACAAACTGCATATGGACCGCACAAGAAAACCGCTAAACGACCTGCGGGTGCGGCAAGCTATCGCTTATGCGATCAACCGCGACGATATCGTGCGCTTCATCGGCAACGACGTAGCCAGAGTCATATATTCGGTTATCCCTGCGGACTTTGTCGGTGGATTGGATCCGGTCCCGGAAAAACTCAAATACCGATATGATCCGGCGAAGGCAAAGAAACTTCTGACCGAGGCTGGATTGCCAAACGGCTTTACTCTCGATCCCGTTTATATCAGTGAGCGACCGCAATTTAGACGCCCCATGGAAATCATTCAGAACCAATTGGCGAAGGTAGGTATTAAGATCGGCCTAAGCGTCGTCGCCCATCCCGCATGGCACACCAAAAACGATGAAGGGAGCAATCCTTTGATCCTGCGTGCGGCGCAGAGGTTCCCAACGGCGGATTTTATCTTGGAGGAATTTTTCCTTGCCGGCGGCAAGCGCAATTTCTCTCATTTCTCCGGAGCCGATGCCGAATTAAAACGCGCCCAGGCGGAGACCGACTTCGCCGTTCAGAAAAAGCTTTGGGCCGAGGCTCAGGTCAAGATTCTCGAGGATCTTGCGGCATTCCCAACGCATGTTTTGAACACAATTGTCGCGCGCAAGTCCAATGTGAACCTTGGCTTTGCGAAGTTGGAGTCGTCACTGACCGGTGGGTTGCCGATCAAATGGAACGCTCGATCCACATGATTGGATCAGCGCGCTGTTAAGATCCAGCTGTTCCATTTGCTGATTGAGGCGCGGCATCATGCTGGCGTATTCCATCCGCCGCTCGCTGTGGGCATTGCCCACGATGTTTGCGGTTCTACTGTTCATCTTCCTGGTGATGCGGGTTTTGCCGGGCGATCCGGCTTACGCGATACTAGGAGACGAAGCGCCGCCGGAGGCGTTAGAACAGTTTCGCCAAAACTGGGGCCTGGATAAACCACTCCTGCAGCAATTTTTGTCCTATTTCGGCGGCTTGATGACCGGCGACTTGGGGCTCTCGATGGCGAACCGTCAGCCCATTTTCCCGCAAATCCTGCGGGCATTACCCTATACCTTGGATTTGACGATCGCGGGGTCGGCGATCGGCATATTGTTCGGGGTGCCGCTCGGGGTTCTTACCGCGCGCTACCGTAATAGTTCCGTCGACTACCTCGGCCGTTTCCTCTCGCTTGCGGGCCTTTCGATGCCGACATTCTATCTCGGCATTTTGCTAATTTTCTTTTTCTCGTACAAATTGCGATGGTTTCCCGTGATCGGCGGAGGCGATCTGAGCGATCCCTGGAGCCGAATCTATCACTTGGTGCTGCCGGCACTGAGTGTCGGTCTATCGCAAACGGCCTACATTACCAGGATCACAAGATCGTCGTTTCTAGAGGTCATCAACGCCGAATTCGTCCAAACCGCGCGCGCCAAAGGCGTCACAGAGCAACGGGTCATGTTCAGGCACGCGCTGCGCAACGCGCTGGTTCCAATCGTTTCCGTGGTCGGGATCTATGTCGGCATACTGATCGGCAGCTCCATTCTGGTGACCATCGTTTTTAACCGGCCCGGCTTGGGAAAATTGATGGTCGGCGCGATCAGCACCCACGACTACACCATGCTGCAATCGATCATGGCGATTTACGCGGGCATCATCGTGGTTGTGAATCTCTTGACGGATCTTGCCTACGGGCTGGTCGATCCGCGCATACGGTATCGGTAAGTCTAACCGGCGGTGACTCACATGGCCCAATCGAGCCGCAGACAAAGAAGAATCGCGCGCGCCATCAGAAGTAATAAGACGACGATGACGGGCATCATTTTAACGCTTCTGATAGTCCTTGTCGCTCTATTGGCGCCGTGGTTGACGCCCTTCGATCCGATCGAACAGGACATTGCCCGCGGCGATCTGTCACCCGGAGGTGTGCACCTTCTGGGCACGGACAATTTCGGCCGGGACGTCCTGTCACGAATTATTCTGGGCACGCGCATTTCCCTCGCCATCGCGCTATCGGCGGTGGGGCTCGCGATGACGGTCGGCGCCCTATGGGGTGTCGTCGCCGGCTACAAGGGCGGTAAGGTCGATGCGGTCAGCATCCGGGTCATTGACATGCTGATGACCTTTCCGACGATCATCTTGGGGCTCATGGTCCTGGCGGTGCTGGGCTCCGGTATGTTCAATCTCTCCCTCGCCATCGCGGTGGCGATCACGCCTCGCTTCGCGAGAATCGCCCGCGGCGCCGCGATCGCGCTCAAAGAACGCGACTACATCCAGGCTGCGAGAGCCTTGGGCGTGAGCGATATTCGGATCATCGGTCGTCACATTATTCCGAATATCGCGAATAATATCCTGGTCGTCGGAACGCTTTGGACAGCCACCGCGATTTTGCAGGAAGCGAGCCTCAGCTTCATCGGCCTTGGCGTAAAGCCTCCGACACCGAGCTGGGGTGGGATGATCCGCGACGGCGTGAATCAGCTGCTCTTCCAACCCTGGCTTTCGATCGCGCCTGGAATTGCCATATTTATCGTCGTGCTCGCCTTCAACATGATCGGCGACGGCTTACGTGATGTGCTGGACCCTCGAACCATGGAGTGATCCGACCCGCCATGGGTCCGGAGCTATCCAAATCATTCCCATTGGTAAGTTGCTTGCGTGAACTCGATTGACAAAAAAGCGCATCGTCGGATACGCTTTTTTCGATGCGATTATTAATTCAAGACGCTCTCGTTGTTTCCATGAACGCGCACGATGATCTCTTCGAAAAGGGGGCCATCGTTGTCGACGGCAATTGCATTGCCTACTGCGGCCCGGCGGAAGGGTCTCCCGCCGGGCCGTTCGACAGGATTATCGATGCCAGCCGCATGATCGCCATGCCAGGCATGGTCAACGCGCACTGCCACTCGGCGGCAAATCTGCTGCGCGGCATGATGCCGAGCAAGCCGCTGGAAATCTGGCGCGCTTATTACCGCGCGTCTTTGAGAGATATGCGGGAGGAGGATTTCTATGCCAGCGCGCTCCTCGGCGGCATGGAGATGCTCAAGAACGGCGCGACCACGGTGCTCGATCACTTCGCCGGCAGCGCGGCCTGCCGCTTCATGGGCGCCGGCGCGGCGATCCAGGCGATGCGCGATCTGGGCTTGCGCCATGTCGTGGCGTTGACGGTGACCGACAAGCATTACGAAGACACAATCCCGCTCGGTCAAACCGACGCGAGACTGAACGACGAGATCAAGCGCATGAGCGCCAGCGAAGCCAAGACGGCCCAAGCTTGGCTCGCTGAGTGCGAGGAGTTTATCGCGACCTTTCACGCGCCGAAAAAACTCACGACCGCCTGTCCCGGTCCTTCCGCGGTGCAACGGTGCACCGATGAGTTGCTCAGCGGCTGCGCGGAAATATCGCGCAAGAAAAATTTGCCGCTCCATATTCACGTGGCTGAAACCAAGGCGCAGCAGGTGCAGGGCGATACACTTTACGGCCACTCGTTGCTGCAGCATCTCGATAGACTCGGCATGGTCGGCGCGAATTTGTCCTGCGCTCATTCGATCTGGATCGAGCAGGGCGATGTGGAATTATTCGCCAGCAGCGGCGCCACCGCCGTGCATAATCCGGCGAGCAACCTGCGTCTCGGTAGCGGCCTGGCGCGGGTCAAAGAATTGTTAGCCGCCGGCGCCCATGTCGCCCTGGGCACCGACGGTTCGGCGTCCAACGACGGGCAGAACATGTTCGATGCGCTGCGCTTGTCCGCCTTGATCCACAATCAGCCGGGCAGCGATTTTAATCATTGGGTCACGCCAGCCCAAGCACTGACGATGGCCACGCGCAACGGTGCCCGTGCTTTTGGTCTCGACGCCGGCCAGCTTGCCGCCGGCAACCTTGCCGACATCGTGCTGTTGCGGCGTGACACACCAGCGTACCGGCCGCTCAACGATGTCGTCGGTCAGATCGTCTTCTGCGAGAACGGCAGCAACGTCGACACAGTGATCGTCAATGGCGAGGTTGTGGTCGACGGTGGGCGATTGACCAAGGTCGATGATCTGGAAGTGCTGCGGTTGGCGGAAACGGCGCGTACTCGGCTGGAGCCGTCGATGCAGCGGGAACTCGCCGCCGCAAAGACCATGGAACCGGCGCTGGCCGAAATGTATTTTCGGGTGTTTGGAAGATAGGGCGCGATGGATCGCGCCCCTACGATATTGCAGGCCGCTGTTTGTGCCACTCGGTTGCCAGTTCGTAAGCATAGGCAACGCGGAAGCAAGTTGATTCTTGGAAAGCCGGCGCGACGAACTGAATTCCCGCCGGTAAGTTTCCTGCGGTGAAGCCGCAAGGCATTGCGATCGCCGGTAAGCCAGTCAAATTGAACGGGTTGGTAAAACTCGGCCGCATGTTTTGTTCGTTTGGATCCATGGCGTCGAATGCTTCCGGCGGCCGCGCCGCGCCGGGGACGGCGAAGACATCGACCTGCGAGAAATTTGCTCTGATCTGCTCATTGAGGATGGCCCGCGCCCGCTGGGCGGCGAGATAATCGGCGGCGCTTAAGAACGCACCTTCGAGGATTCTTCTTCTGACTGAGCTACCGAACTTCATCGGCGTCTCTTGCATGGTCTTTTCATGATACGAGTAGGCTTCGCATATTAAAATCGTCTGATTGGCTTTGCGCGCTAGTGAAAACGGCTTGCCGTCGATCTCGACTATCGTTGCGCCAAGGCTTTTTAAAAATTCCAGCGCCGCGTTGAAGACAGTCTCGGTGGCAGGATCGATTCCCAAGTTTTCGTCGAACCAGCCGGCGCGCGGCACCCCGACACGCAGACCTTTAATTCCGATTTTCATTTCGGCTTGGAAATTCGGCACGGGCAGGTTGGTCGAAGCCGGGTCTTTGGCGTCGTACCCGGCGATCGCCTGAAGCAAGACGGCGCAGTCTTCGACGCAGCGCGCCATCGGGCCGGCGTGATCGAGGGACCAACTGAGCGGGATGACGCCATAGCGGCTGACCCGGCCGTAGGTCGGTTTGATGCCGACGATGCCACAGTGTGACGATGGTGTTCGAATGGACCCACCGGTGTCGGAACCGAGGGCGCCGTAGCAAAGGCCCGCGGCAAGCGCGGCTCCCGAGCCGCTGCTCGATCCACCGGGAATATGCGCCGTGTTCCAGGGATTTCGAACGGCGGGGAAAGGTGCGTCGACTGACGGACCGCCGAAAGCGAACTCGTGCATACCGAGCTTGCCGAGCAGAACCGTGCCGGCGTCGCGGAGCTTGGTCGTGGTGGTGGCATCGTAATCCGGCAGCCAGTTCTGCAAAACTGCCGAATGGCAAGTCGTGCGGACGCCCTTGGTCATGTAGAGATCTTTGAGCGCGATGGGTATGCCCTGCAGCGGGCCGCGATCGCTGCCGCCGCTCAGTTCTCTTTGCGCTTGTCGCGCCTGTTCCAGCGCGAGATCGGCAGTCAACGTGATAAAGCTATGGAGCTTGCCGTCGACGGCATCGATGCGATCGAGACAAGCATCCGCCAACTCGACCGCGGAAAATTCTTTGCGCCGCAGGCATGCCCCAGCTTCGGCGATGGTCAGATAGCAAAGATCGATGTTGTTCATGGATCGCCTAGCCTGGTTCCCTGTCGCCAGCTTTAAAGGAGCTGGCCGGTTCGCCGGGGCGATCTATCAGTTGGCGCAGCTCGGCGACCTGTTGGCGCGATCGATTCACTCCCGGTAATAGGCGCTGCAACTCGTCGTCGGCGAGCCTCAAGCCGGCGCGCTCGGCTAGCGCGCGCAAATCCTCCAAGTTAAGCTTATCGACCATAGCTTCCCCCAACGCGGACTAAAATGCGCCATTCCTCCAACAGATTCCTTTATATGAAGCTAAACATTCCCGAAGTTGCGGCGCCTTTTCTTGGCGATGGCCGCTGGCGCCAGCTCCGCGGTCAACTCGGCGGTGATTTGTCGACCGATGATTATGCAGAACTTTTGAAGGTCATTCATTCAAATAGGGTTTCCAAAGGGGGAGAGCATCCCCTTTGGTCGTCGGCGGGGTTAATACCCCGCAGACGAAATCCTTGATGATGAAGCACCACAAAAGCGCGAAGCCGAGGACGATGCCGGGATAGGCGTGGGGCCAGAAGGTCAGGCTGTCGAGCAGGGCTTGCCACTTTAGGGTTAAAGGCGATTGCAGCCAAAGTGCCGACCGGGACGATGTGAGTTGGGGTGAAACGCAGCGGCAAGTATTGGCCGACGTTTACACCCCTTGCGACTTGGGCTCACTGCGTGACCTATCTGTTAGGCACGGGAATGCCGAGCAGTTGCAGAATCTGCGCGCCGTTTTCGTGCGCTTTGGCTTCGCGCTCTTCATCGGGATAGTCAAAGAGTTTCGCGCCATGTTGCTTGAACCATTGGCCGACGATGTTGGTTTCGTCGTAAGGATTACCCCGGCCACGAAATTTGAAAAACGCCGTCTGGCCGGCGTCCGAGGTGACCCAATGGAGAAATAGCTTGGCGGCGTTGGAGTGCGGCGCATCTTTGAGCAGGGCTATCGGTTTACCCGACTCCACGCCGGCATAATCCGGCGCCACGGCGATATTTTTCACGCCCTTAGGCAGGTAGCGAGAAAAGTACTGATGGGTATTGGAAACAGGGTTGGCCCAAACCTCGCCGCGCACCAACATCTCCCAGCCATCGCCCGAACCGTTATACATGCGCGGCTGCTGCGGCACGATGACCGTCTTCACGTAGCTCATGATTTGTTCTTCAGTCCACTTCGGGTACAGCGCATCCCAGAAGTAGTATTGCCGGATATTGACGCCGATCTTGCCGCGCAGGCGCGGGTCATTCAGTTTGGCATAGGTAAGCGGTTGTAAATCCTTCGGCACCAGGTCTGGCCGATAGACCAGCGCATAGGTGCCGCCGGGCTCAAGCGCGGAAACCTGCGCCGAATCAACGGTCTTTTTTTTCGTCTGCGGAAAAATTTCATACCAATCCTTCCAGGGTTGCACCATGCCGGCTTTTACTAGATCGAGGGTCGACGTGTTGATCAGGTCGGTGGTGCGGCGGCCAGAGGCAAACTCAGCTCTCAACCGCTCAAAACCTACCGCGCCGGCCATCATGGTTTGTTGTACTTTGATGTACGGGTAGGCCTCTTTAAACGCGCCGAAGAGCGCCTTGGCTTCAGCCGGCCTCCAGGTTGCGATGATATCAAAGGTTCCCTCTTTCTTGGCCGCGTCGATGAACGCTTGCTGTTTCGCCGAAAGCGGCGCTTGTGCGGCCGCCACCGGCGCGACCATGAGCTGGGAAGCTAAGAGATGGCCGGCGAGCAGACTTATTATAGACAATCCCGTGTGTTTCATTTTGCATCTCCTGGCTAAGCGTAAGATCTATTCTTGCTACTCTTGCTAGGCATTGGCTCAAGCGAAGTGTTCCATTTTCGGATTAATTAGGCAAGCGGACTTGCCTGGCGGCTCGATGCTCTAGAATTGCTTGGGGAAAATTCTCCAGCGGCGCGCAACATCCGGGTGATGCTGGAACGATCTGAGCGAGGCTCCATCCTTCCGTTGAAGACAATGGCGCTGAGTCGCCAGATAAGAATCAGCCGAGAGGAGCAGAAGTTTCAACTGCGGTATTCGGGTTCGGTCGCCGACTCGCTGCTGCCGGCATCGAAGCGCGGGGCGAACAGCGCGTGCCGTTCGGTTGTATGCTCACCAATTTCTGAAGCCGTAGCGACGCCACAACAACGACAAGACGACGCAGACGACCAGATACAAGAGGCCGATCACCGAGACCGCCTCGACCATGTCGTTGTCCCAGTAAGTCCAGAGCAGCATCGCCAGCACTTCGTTGTCCCGAGTAGTCAAGAACATCGGCACGGTGAGCGAGCGCATCGCATGAATGGCGATCCAAAGAGCTACCGAGGTGATCGCCGGTAATACCAGCGGCAAGGTGACACGAACGAAGGTGATGAACCAGTTGGCGCCGCTGACCGCAGCGGCCTGCTCGAGCTCAGGATGCACCTGGATGAAGGCTGCGTTCAAGGTCCGCACGCTAAACGGCATGTAAGCAATCGTCAGCCCGAATATGATCGGCCAAAGCGTACCCCACACAGGCGGAAAGTCGACGATGATGAAGAACCACAAGAGCGCGATGCCGAGAACGATGCCGGGATAGGCGTGGGGCCAGAAGGTCAGGGTGTCGAGCAGGGCTTTCCACTTGAGGCTCAAATTGGAGCGCACGATGAGCCAGGAAGCGACGCTGATCAAGATCACGGTGAGTACCGGAGTTATCACCATGATGATCAAGGTATTTTTCACGCTGGCGAGGAAGGTCTCGTTGCCGAACACTTCGCGGTAGCTATCCAAATTGATATGGGACAACATTGCCAACGACGGGGTTTGCCAGGTCGGCAGGAAGCTTGACCAAACCAGAATGAAAAACGGCAACACGAGGGTGATAAAAAGATAGACAGCGAGCAGGCCCCCGGCTAAATATCTCCAGCGGCCGATGGCCAGGAGCTTGGGCCGGTAGCCTTTGCCCGATATGGTGGCGAAGCGAAAACCATGGCGAGTCGCTCTTTGATAGAAATAAACCAAACCGACCAGCATGAGGAGAAATATGACGGAGTAGGCGCTGGCGACCGTGTGGTTGCCCCACACGCGCAACGAGAGATACACCTGAGATGAAAGCACGTGAAAACCGATCGGTACGCCGATAAGCGCGGGAAGTTCGAAAGTCTCGGCGATGCCCATCCCCGTGTAGATCGTCGCCGACAAGATCGCCGGCAACATCATTGGCAAGGTGACTCGCCGGATGGTGGTGAGCCAACTTACACCCGAGACCGCGGCAGCTTCTTCCAAGGCCGGGTCCATGCTGCGAAACGCCGCGAGCACGATTAAGAAAGACGATGGCACGCTGCCTAGACCCTGCAGGATGAACATCGCGGGAAGCGAAAAAATATTGAAGGGCTTGACGCCGAACAGTTCATCAGTCAGGCGATTGAGCAACCCGGCTTCCGGTCCCGCCAGGATGATGTAGGAAATTCCCATCAATAAAGATGGCACCGCGGACGGCAGCAAGATCATGATGAACAGCGTGCCTTTGGCGGGCATATCGGTCCGTTCGATGAGCCAGGCGAACCCGACCGCGAACAAAACCGCCATTGACGTACACACGCTCACGAAAAGCGCGGTGTTGAGAAACAACGTATAGGTTGTCGGGCTGCTGTAGACGAAGGCGTAGTTTCGTAGCGTGAAATGGCCGGGATCGGCCGGCGTGGGTAAAGCGGTTCTTAGACTGCTCCAGACCAGGAAGATGATTGGCGCCAGCACCAGGTAGGCGATGATTGCCACGGTGCCGACCAGGACGATGTTAGTTAGGGTGAAACGCGGCAAGTATTTGCCGACGTTTACACCCCTCGCAACTGTGACCGACTGCATAGCCTACCTATTGGGCACGGGAACGCCGAGCAGTTGCAGAATCTGCGCGCCGCTTTCGCGCGCTTTGGCTTCGCGCTCTTCATCGGGATAGTCAAAGAGTTTCGTGCCATGTTGCTTGAACCAGCGGCCGACGAGGTTATTTTCGCCGTAAGGATTGCCTCTGCCGCGAAATTTGTAAAAGGCCGTCTGGCCGGCGTCCGAGGTGATCCAATGGAGAAATAGCTTGGCGGCATTGGGGTGCGGCGCGTCGTTTAGCAGCGCCACCGGCTTACCGGACTCCACGCCGGCATAATCCGGCGCCACGGCAATATTTTTCACGCCCTTGGGCAGGTAGCGAGAGAAATACTGGTGGGTGCCGGAGACGGGGTTGGCCCAAACCTCGCCGCGCACCAACATCTCCCAGCCGTCGCCCGAGCCGTTATACAAGCGCGGCTGCTGCGGCACAATGACCGTCTTAATGAAATTCATGATTTGTTCTTCGCTCCACTTAGGGTACAGCGAATCCCAGAAATAGTATTGCCGGATATTGATGCCGATCTTACCGCGTAGGCGCGGGTCATTCAGTTTGGCATAGGTAAGCGGTTGTAAATCCTTGGGCACCAGGTCTGGACGGTAGACCAGAGCGTAGCAACCGCCGGGCTCAAGCGCCGCCGCCATCGCGGAATCGACGGTTTTCTTGTCGGTCTCGGGAAAAATTTCATACCAATCCTTCCAGTATTGCAACATACCGGCTCTTTCGAGATCGATGGTCGTTGTGTTGATCAGGTCCGTGGTGCGTCGGCCCGAGGCAAATTCAGCTCTCAACCGCTCGAAACCCACGGCGCCAGACATCCTGGTTTGTTGCACTTTGATAAACGGGTACGCCTCTTTGAAGGCGCCGAAGAGCCTTTTGGCTTCAGCCGGCCTCCAGGTAGCAATGATATCAAAGGTACCCTCTTTCTTGGCCGCGTCGATAAACGCTTGCTGTTTAGCCGGAAGCGGCGTTTGCGCCGCGTGAACCGGCGCGAACAGGAACTGGCCACCTAAGAGAGCGCCGGCCAGCAGGCCAGCTGTTATATAGAGTCCCTTAATTTTCATCTGATACCTCCTTGCTAAACGTGAAATTGACTCTGGCTGCTTTTGGTAGTCAACCACTTCACAAAAGTATCCCACGCTCTCTGCGTTAAGCAAGACAACTCGCTTGGGGGCTCCGCCCCCTAGGATGGCCGCGGGCAGTTTCTCCGCCCGCGCAACTTAACCATAGGTGCGCTCGTCGATCTTCTGCCCGTTGTGCATCAGCGTCAGTTCAATGCGCGCGCCGCGCGTAAAGGTGACGAAGGCATTGCAGGAATCGCTCGCTTTGGCAACGACTTTTTTCACTTCCTCTGACGGGCTCGGGCTCTCGACGTTTACCAAAAAGGTCGCCCGCTCGAAGCCGCCTTTGCGCGGCGAGTCGGGGCGAGCGACGTAGCCGGAAATCTCGCCTTCGAGATTGTCCAGTTTGACGTCGGCCAAAGCGGCGCCTTTGACCGTCCACACCTGATGACACATCATGATGCCGGCCAAGAAATATCGCAGCGGCGCCGGTCCAGCATCGGTGCCGCCGGCAGATTCGCGTTCGTCGGAAATAAATACATGACCTTCGACACTGGCACGAAACTGCAAATCGTGCAGCGCTTTGGATTTCACTGTGGTCACAGGCTTTTGCGGCCCCGGTGTTCGTTGAGCGCGCTCCTCCAGCTGACGCTGGACGAGCTGCTTCATGCCCGGATTTATTGATAACATTTTGTTTGTACCTCCTCGGGAAGATGTTTGGCTGAAAAATTGGTTGGCCGTGACGGCGCTCCACGGGAGCGCCGTCACGGCAAGCTTCAAACTTTGATTTCGCCGTTCTCACACACGACGATGTTGTCGTCAACGATGACCGTGACCCGAGCGATAATACCTTCCAAGCGCAGGGTGCTGAACACGCGCTTGCTGGGGTCGTCGGTAAACGTGTAACGGTCCGGTCCGGTGCCGATGCCAAAATGCATTGAGCCGTAGCATTTTTTGTCGCTGCGCATGATGCCGGCGCGGGGCGGGCACTTTTTGTTGGTTCCCAGGCCCATTTCGCCGCCCACGGAGTAGGAATCCTCATCGCCGTTCTTTTCCAAATACGCTTTGATTTGCTGCGCTTCGAGACCGCCGCTGATGTCGACGACACGGCCGTTTTTGATCGTGAGTTTCACCGGATCTTTCCAAATCCCAGCGGGATAATGCGCCGTGGTATCCCAAACCACCGTGCCGTTGGCGCTGCCGGGAAGCGGCTCGACGTGAATCTCGCCGAACGGCCAGGTGCCGCCGCCGAGATGTTGACCGTCGCGATGAAAGGGCATCTTGGCGGCCCGGTTGAAATGAAAGTCTTTGGGATATCCGGAAATATCCGCGGTGTAGTCGGTGCCATATTCAGAGAGCAGGCGGATTTTTTTACCGCGGTCGTAAATCGCCCCGATGCGCTTGTGCAGCTCGACCATTTGCTTGATATCGTCCCAGGTCGCCGTGCCGCCGCCTTCGGTGAGAATCTCGACGGTGTTTTCTTCCATCAGCCAAATGGGAATCCGGCCGGCTTTGCGGATCGAGCGCAAGCCGGGGGTGCCGCTATTCATACAAGTCGTCGTCAACGCCGCAACCGCGTTGCAGGTCTTGGCCGCTTCGATGGCGGCCGGATGCGGATCGCAGCAGTGGTACGGCAGTCTGGGAAATAAACACAATGCGGGCGAGCCGCCTTTTGAGTTCACCACCGCCATGAACGCCTGCCAAACCAACGGATCCATGGCATCGTCCGTCATCACCAGAACCTTGTCACCTTCCTGAATCTGCTGCAGTGGCGTCTGCAGATGCTTTATCAGCCCGATGATTTTTGTCGCCGGCACGCCGTACCTTTCCGTCATAACCATAAGACACCTCCTGGTTTATTGTAGAGACTTGCTTAAGCTTTTCGTTCGAGAACCTTGCCCCATTTATGCACGGTCTGTTTCATCAGTGCTTCGCTGATATCGGTTGTGCGCGGAAACTTGTCGATCCAGCGATAGGGTCGGCAGGCATCGATAATCGCCGCAGCGCCACCGTGGTTTGCTGTGCCGCCATTTTCTTTGGCGCCGGTCAAGTCATCTCCCCCCATGCCAACCCGGCGCACGATCTCGAGCGCGACTTGGGGTTCGTAGCGCGTGGCGATCGCCCAGAAAACTTTTTCCAGGTTAAACGGGTCGATGTCATCGTCGACGACGATCGCGTAGCGCAGATTCCGGCTGGCCGAGCTCTCCATGAGCGCCCGGGTGACACGTTTGACATGACCTGCGTCGAGCTGTTTGATCGACATCACGGTCACGCCCCAGGGGCGGTGGTTGACGCCGTGGATGCCGGCGAGGCCGCGATCCTCGAGATCAAGCCAGAGGGCCGCGGCATTTGACGCGAGGACTCCGTGGGTTGAGGTCAGGAAAGGCGCGCCGGCAAGCATGATCGGATCGTTTCTAAAATAGAGTCGGTGAATTTTTACCGTGGGCGGGAGGGTTTGATCTTGCGCCTGAGCGCCGGCTGCTTGCCCAGGAGGATTCACCTCGCCCTCCAAGACAATCTCCGCGTTAGCGGGGATCGGCAACCCGGTAAACTCGCCGTCGGTGACTTCGACCGCCGCGCCACGAAACCAACCGGCGAGACCGTAACCTGCCAGCCCTGGCAAACCTGAACCGCCCAGCGCGGCCGCGAGCAGAGCGGGATCCTGTCCCAATGAAATTGCCAAGGGGCAGGGTTTGCCGCTCGCCCAATATTCTTGCCAAACCGGGTCGATGGCGCCGGGCGCGACCCGGGTGGCGAGGGTGTCGCGATCGATCCAGGCAAAGGACTGCGAGGTTAGTCCGACCTCGCCTGTGCGCGGATCCTTGGTCGCGACCAGGGTTCCGTGTTGGCAGGCGACCGGATCGTCGTCGTACCAGCGCAACCAAGGCAGCTTCGCCAAGTCAATCTCGCCGCCGGCCAACATATTTTGCTTCACTGGCGCTTGCGCAGAATTGGCAGGGGCAACCGGCTGGTATTGCTTGAGCTTCTCTTTCCAAGCACTGAGAGCGTCTTTCTCCGACAAATCCTGGCTCAGGCCAAACACCAGCCGTTCGCGGGATTTGCTGGCCATCCCATTGGTGAGCACGCGCTGGCCATTGCGAAAGCCCGGGATCGAGTCGAATAGCAGCGCCGGACATCGGGCGGATTCGGCGGCGAGCTGGGTGACCGCGCCGATTTCCAATTCAGTGGCTGCGCCTTGGATCGATTTGATCTCGTGCCGGTCTTGTAGCGCGCTAATGAACTCTCGTAAATCTTTGAATCGCATGTTCGTCCGTGTTGCGTTTCAGTATTTCGATTACAATCCTAAACTGCCGTCACTCGGCCAGGGAATGCCTAGGGCTTTTAAAGACTCCGCCGATATCCGTCGGCTGTCGTCACGCCTGCTTGGCTGCTGCTTGCAGTTCCTTGGCGGCATTTTTAATCGCTTCCACGATATTGCGATAGCCGGTGCAGCGGCAGAGATTGCCGGCGATGGCGTGCTTGATCTCGGCTTCACTGGGGTCGGGATGCTGCAGTAGAAAACCGCAAGCGGCCATGATCATGCCCGGCGTGCAATAGCCGCACTCCACGGCATCGGCGTCCCAAAAGGCTTGCTGCAACGCGTGCAAGCGGCCGTTCTGCGCCAGCCCCTCGATGGTCACCACCTCGGTGCCATTGGTTTGCACCGCGAACACCATGCAAGACTTCACCTGCCGCCCTTGCCACAGCACAGTGCAGGCGCCGCATTTGCCGACCACGCAACCGATATGGCTGCCGGTCAAGCCCAAGGTGTCGCGCAGCATGTGAATGAGCAAGGTTCGCGGCTCGACTTGCAGCCGGCGTTCTTCACCGTTTACTTTTACGCTGATTTCCTTTTGCACCTGCGATTCCCCCGTCGGTTTTTAAGAATATAATTTTTTGCCCCATTTGGCGTCGTAAACCTTGCGTGTCTCGTCGCTGATTTTCGGCGCGGGCGAGACGCCATTCATTCGATGAAACGGCTTACAGCCATTGAAAAACGCCACCGAGCTGGTGTAGTCGCCGGCGCCGCGTTTTTCCGGCGACAAGGCCGGGTCGATACCGTAACTCCAGGTGCCGCGGCAAATATCGATAGATTTCCCCGGGTCGCAGCGGGTTGCCAGCGCCCAGAGCACTTCTTCGAGATTGTGCGGATCGATGTCGTCGTCGACGACGATCACCATCTTGCCGTGATAGCCGCCGGCACCGCCGCCCATGGAACCCAGCGCCGCGCGCATGGCATGACCTGGATAAGATTGCTGCAACGAGATGATCGTGCGCGAATATTTATGATTGATGCCCTTGATGCCGGGAATTCCCAGCCCTTCGAGTTCTTCACGCACGTCGATGCTTCTGGAATAGAGAACATTCTGTCCGCTGCCTTCGACGATGAGCGGGGGATCGCCCATGATGATCGGGTTGTCGCGATAAAGAATCGTATGAATCTTGGTGATCGCCGACGGCCGAGCGCCGCCGCCGTAGTAGCCCGAGGCTTCGCCGAAGGGGCCTTCGATTTCAGATCCCGCTGTGGGCGGCAGCATCTCGCCTTCGAGCACGACTTCCGCGCTACGGGGAATCGGCAGATCGGTGTAAACACCGCGAGTGACTTGCACCGGCGCGCCTCTCATCCAGCCGATGAAGTCGTATTCCGGCGTGCCCCAGGCGATATTGCTGCCGGCGACGATGAAAACCGCCGGATCCTGGCCGAGCACGATGGCGACCGGACAGCTCTTGCCTTTGCTCCAATATTTTTTTCTGATTACGTCGCCGTTGTGGCCCGAGCCGATGTGCACGACGATGCGACTGCGATCGACGAGTTTAAAACGATAAGAGCCCAGGTTGATATAGGCCGATTCAGGATCGCGCATGACCACCGAGGTGCCGCACATATAGCGGCCGCCGTCATGCTCATGCCAGCGCACCCAGGGCATTTTCAAGAGGTCGACGTCGTCCCCGGACATTTTGTTTTGCATGACCGGCCCGGAGGGCAGCTCGACCGGAGGCAACGGCGCGTACTGTTTTAAGCGCTCGCGCCACAGCTGCACCGCTTCATCGTCATCCAACTGTTCATCGACACCGTAGATCAGGCGGCCGGCGGTGCGATTGTTGCGAACCGTCGTCAAGACCCGGAACCCCGGCGGGTAATCCTTGATCTGATCAAAGAGAATACAGGGCGGCCGCTTGGCGAGCACGGAAGAAACGTAGGTAATCGCGCCGATCTCCAGATTCCAGTCGGCACCGTTGATCTCCTGCAGGTCGCCGCGCGCTCTCATGCAGTCGATGAATTCTCTTAAATCGTTGAATATCATCGGGTAGTTCGTAACTCTCTAGCTGGCCATCTATGCCGAGTGCTTGATCAACTGGTCTAACGCCCGGCAGAAGATCACGTCGAGAACTTCTTTTTTGTACTCTGGCGATCCGCGCAAATCGCCGATCGGGCTGGCGATCTCTTGGATCGCTTGGCCGGCACGCCCGATCAATTCAGGAGAAAGCTTCTGACCTTTAAGCATCGCCTCGACCGCAACGGCTTTCATCGGACACTCACCGGCGCCGCCGAGGCCGATACCGATATCGCGGCATACCCCGCCACCATTGATGTCCGCCTGCAGCGCCACGCTGGCCACCGCGAAATCGCCGGCGATGCGTTCGAGTTTGATGTACTTGCCCAATGCCGGCTGGCGCGGGATGGGTATTACAATCTCTTTGACCAGCTCGTTGCTCTCGATCGCCGTGCTGTAAGCGAAGGTGAAAAAATCGCTCGCTTTGATTTCTCTCTCACCGCCGGGCCCGAGGCATAGGATGCGAGCATCGAGCGCGAGGACGACCGGCCCCCAATCGCCGGCCGGGTCGGCTTCGACGATGGCGCCGCCGATGGTGCCCAAATTGCGCACCTGATAATCGCCGAGCAGGCGCACGGCTTCACAGATCAAGGGGATTTTCGCGCGCACCAGGGGGGAGCTTTCGATATCGGCATGGCGCGCCAGGGCACCGATCACTAAGCAACCGTCGCGTTCCTCGATGGAGTTCAATCCGGCGACGCGATTGAGGTCGATTAAGTAGCTCGGCCGCGCCAAGCGCAATTTCATCAACGGGATCAAGCTCTGCCCGCCGGCGAGAATTCTTGCGTCATCGCCGCGCTGGGCGAGAAATTCCACGGCTTGCTGCAAACTCGTTGGCTCCAAATATTCGAATGCTGCCGGATACACAGTTCGACTCCTTTACTTGAGGACTATCGTTTGGAAAATAGCGATTGCTTGATTACCGTTTCTACGAGCGCCGCCCGTCATCGCTATCTGGCGCTTCGCTGTTTTTCCTGCTTGATTAAATTGAGAATCTTTTCCGGCGTGTACGGCGTGTTGCGGATTTCCACGCCGAACTCGGAAAGAGCGTCTTCGATGGCGGTCGCCAGCACCGGCGGCGGACCGAGCATGCCGGTTTCACCCGCGCCTTTGGTGCCGAGCGGCGAGAACGGGCTGGGCGTGACCATATGGCCGAGTTGTATGTCCGGGACTTCCTCGACGGTGGGCACTTTGTAGTCCATCAAGCTCGCCGTCGCCAACTGGCCGTCTTCATCGTAAACGATCTGTTCATAGAGCGCCGCGCCGAAGCCTTGCACCACCGAGCCGAGGTGCTGGGTCTCGACGATCTGCGGATTGAGGAGGTTGCCGCAATCGTGCACGGTGCAATATTTTACGATTTTAAGAAAACCCGTGTTGATATCGACGTCAACGACCGCCGCCACCGCGGCATAAGGATAAGCTGAAAATGTGTTCATCCGTCCCTGCGGGTCGGCGACATAGTCGATGTTGGGATTAATAAAAATTCTCGTCACTTCCAGTCCCGGCTCTTCGTCTTCGGGGAGCTGGTGGATGGCGCCGTACGCCATCCGGACAATCGCATTCAGAGGCATCGATTTGGGGCCGTCGATTTCACACACCTTGCCGTCGCGGATGACCAAGCTTTTGGCCGGCAGGTGCAAATTCCACGCGGCGATGTTCAGCAGTTTGTCTCTTAACCGCTCCGCGGCCAAAAGCGTGGCGTTCATCTGCACCACCGACGACCGGCTGCTGCCGGTGCCAAAGCCGTAGGGCGTGGCTGCGGTATCGCCGCGAATGACGATGATCTTGTCGAGTGGAAAGCCGATGCGGCTGGCGACGATGGCACTGAGGGTCGTGCCATGGCCCTGGCCTTGATCGCCGACGCTCGAGAAAACGCTCACGGTTCCCGACGGTTCGATTCTGATGCGGCACGTGGCGTAGCCGCCGGTGGCATAAATACGGCTGGAACTGGTCGGCTCCATCACCAGCACCGCGCCGACGCCGCGGTAGATCCCCTGGGCGCGCAGACTTGCTTTTTCTTGCTTTGCTTTATCGTAATCTGCGAGTTCCAAGGTCTTTTGCAGACATTCTTGATAGCGGCCACTATCGAAAAGCGCTCCGGTGACGTTTCGGTATGGAAACGCTTCGGGGGGTATGAAATTCTTATTGCGCAGCTCGATGGGATCGAGCTTGAGTTTACGCGCGATGATATCGACCATGCGCTCGATGACATAAGCCGCTTCCGCCTTGCCGATGCCGCGCAGCGAGCCGTGGTTGGCCTTATTGGTCGCGATGCCATAAGCATCGACTTTATAATCCTGAATTTTATAGACCCCGGTCATGTACAGCGCCGCCGAGCTGATCGAATTATCGACGCCGTAGCTGCAACCGATGTCGGCGATGATTTTGTCGCGCACGGCGAGCAGGGTTCCGTCTTTTTTCACCGCAACATCAATATAATGAATTTGATCCCGTCCTTGCCGGCCGGTGCGCATATGTTCGGTACGCGTCTCGGCCCATTTCATCGGTCGGCCCAATTTGAGCGCTAAGAGCGGCACCAGGATCTCATCCTGATAGCCGCCGTTCTTAAGCCCGAAAGAGCCGCCGACATCGGGTGCGATGACGCGCAATTTACTTTCCGGGAAACCCAACATTTCCGCCAGACGGGTGCGAAAATTATGCGCCCCGGCGGTCGAGGCCCAGCAGGTCAGCTGTCCGCTGCGCTGATCATATTCGGCGCAATAAGCGCGTGGCTCCATCGGAAAGGGCGTGAGCCGCTGACTGTTGAGGCGCTCGGAAAACACATGGTCGGCGTTCTTGAAAATCTCGTCGATGCCGGGCGTGGCAAAGTGATACTCATAGACGAGATTCGATTTAAGCTCGTCAAAAAGCTTGGCGGATGATTCGCTCAACGCTTGTTCGGGATCGACGACGGCAGGCAAACCTTGGTAATCCACCTCCACGGCTTCGGCGCCGTCTTCCGCGAGATAGCGACTGTCCGCCACCACCGCAGCGATCGGTTCGCCAACGTAGCGCACTTTGCCGATGGCCAGCGGATAGGTTTTGATGTCGCGAGTGGGACCGCCGCGCACTTCCGCCAAGTCGCCGAGAATGTCCTGTCCGGTCACCACCGCATGGATGCCGGGTATCGCTAGAGCGGGTTGGGTGTCGATGGCTTTGATTCTGGCGTGAGCATAGATGCTGCGGACAAATCCGACGTAGAGCACGCCCGCCGGCTGGACATCGTCGACAAAGGTACCCTTACCGACGATCAGCCGTTCGGTCTCTCTGCGTTTGAGCCGGTCGCCGATTTCGACGCCTTTGTTAGGTTCCAACGTTGCCTCCATGACAAATTTTACTCTTGCGGCGTCCGGCGAAAAACCAGCCAGCAGCTCACCCATTACGTAAACGCGATTTGGGTATTCCTGAGCGCCCCCGATTACAATTCCAAACGAAAGGAATGCGTAGATCCTGTTTCGCTCTCTCCGACGAATCTGACATTGGTTTATTGAATCTCACGCGCCGTGTCAATTGGAATAGGTGGAACGCCGCGCGTCATTCATTGACAAGTCGTCAAACTTTTCGATATGCCTTAACTTGAGATGGCAACGATCGAGTGCGCGCTTGTTGAGGTTGCTCACTCCCCGCGGCCACGGCAATTCGTTGTAAATAGCGCGAGAGACGCGCGCAAACGAATGCATTCGCCGTTCAACGGCGATCCAATACGATCCAGTCATTGATTTGGCAATGGGCTAGAAAAAAAGACCAGGAGGGTCTCACTGATGTCGGTTTGGGAACGGGGAGAACTATCGATCTATTACGAAACTTACGGTACGGGATTTCCGCTTTTGTTGATCGCGCCGGGCGGCATGAACTCGGTGATTGGTTTCTGGAACCGCGCGGCATTCAATCCGATTGAAATATTTTCCCGGCACTACTGGGTGATCGCCATGGATCAGCGCAATGCCGGCCGGTCCAAGGGGCCGCTCGTACCGGACGACCCGTGGGGCAGTTACGCCGAAGATCAGCTTGGGCTGATGAGCCACTTGGGCATCGATCGCTTTCACGTGCTCGGCTGTTGCATCGGCTGTTCCTACGCGCTGAGATTGATTGCGCGCGCGCCCGATCGCGTCGCCGCCGCGGTGATCGAACAGCCGATCGGCATTTCGGAGGAGAATCGTTCCGTCTTGGCGCAGAATCTCTACGGCCGTTGGGCCGAGGAATTGCCCAAGAAGCGGCCCGAGCTGCAAACCGAAGCGGTGCAAGCCTTCGGCAAAAAAATGTTTACCGGAGATTTTGTATTCAGCGTGGCGCGCGAGTTTGTCAAGAATTGCCCGACACCGATGATCGTCATGCCGGGCAACAATTTGGATCATCCGCGCGTGATCGGTAATGAGATCGCGGCATTGGCGCCCAATTCGGAAATCATACCGGAGTGGCGCCAACCGCCCGAGCTGGTGCCGCCGGCGGTGGCGCGCATCAAACAGTTTCTCAAAGCGCATACGCCGGAGTGAAAGGTGGGGGAATGGAGGGATGGAGTAGTAGAGTACTGGAGTCTTGGGTTTGGAGAGCATCACACCATTACTCCAGCGCTGCAGCACTCCAACCCTGACTTAAGCGCGCGAGGAGATTCTCCATGAAAAACGGTTTCAAGATTTACGACACGGATACGCATATTCGTCCCATGTTGGAGACGCTTGAGCCGTATTACGATGCCAACGTGCGCGCGCGCATGCCTGAGCTGGAGAAGTTCAAGCGGGAAAACCGGCGCGATGTTGAAGGCATGGTGCCCGGACGCCACTCTTACGCGCTGGGCGAGCGCGTCGCTTATTCGCGCATACTTGGCAAGGCCGAGCCCGAGCCGGGCCACTTTGCGCCCCGATCGAAATACATGGGCACCCGCCACGCCACGCGCGGAGCGATTGACGACGACGCCGGCGCGCGGCTGCGCGACATGGACGAGGAGGGCGTCGATGTGCAATTTCTGATCGGTGGCGCCTCCACCACCGGTCCTCTCAACGATCGTGAGCTCGACGTCGGCTTCATGCGCGCCTACAATCGTTATCTGCACGACTTTTGCGGCACCGACCCGCATCGTCTGAAGGCGGCGCCGGTGGTGGTGCTCAATGCCGTCGATGAATGCGTTGAAGAAATCAAACGCTGGGGCAAAGAGCCATGGATGGTCGGTATCCTGCCGCAGTCGCGCAATGACGTTCCGCTCGATCATCCCGCCATGGAGCCGGTCTGGAAGACCTGCGCCGACATGGGCATCGCGATTGTTTATCACAGCCATTATGCCGGTCCGCCTTACTTTCCTGGTTACCTAGATCTGTGGGGCAATGCCTTTCTCGGCCGATCGGCGGCGCATCCCTGGGGCGCCATGCGCGCCATCGGCTCGTTTATCGGCGCTGGCATCATGGAACGCTACAAGTCGCTGCGCTTCGGTATCCTGGAAAGCGGCTGCGGCTGGCTGCCTTACTGGAGCCGTCGGCTCGATGACCAGGCCGAGTATGTGCTTGGCAGCGTCCCGGAAATGGAACACAAAATCAGCGAATATCTGACCGGCGGCAGGTTTTTTTCGAGCATTGAGATGTCCGAAGGGCAGGACATGATCGAGATGGTGATCAAATTTTTCGGCGAAGACGTCTTGATGTACGCCTCCGATTACCCGCACTTCGAATGCCGTTTTCCGAACTCGGTTGACTACTTTTTCGGTTGGACACTGAGCGACGAAATGCGGCGCAAGATGTTCTGGGAAAACCCGGTGCGATTTTACGGCGAGCCGTAGGAGCAGAAGAGTGGCCATAAAGGGCGCAGTGGTCACTTAGAACAAGCGAGATTCGGTCTCGGAAATTTAACCGCACCCTTCGACGGCCTCAGGGCAATCGGGACGCAAAATACGCAAAGAGGAATTGGCTATGTCGGGGCAATCCGCCGTGGTTGTTCTTCCGGCTTGGAGAATTACTATGGGAAAAACTGAAACGACCCTGGCGCAATTCACGCTTAATTTTCCGACTCAGGAGATTCCTGCCGATGTCATGCATTTGGCCAAACGCTGCGTGATGAATTCTTGTGGCGTGGCGCTCTATGCGACGCTGGACCCGGCGATCGATATTTTGCTCGACTTCTTGCGCGCCGAGGGCTGTCAGCCGCAAGCGACGGTGATCGGCAAAGGGTTACGCACTTCGCCGCAGAACGCCGCGTTGGCGAATGGCTTCCTGGGTCATTTCGAAGATTATGACGATACCCATACGACCGTGATTCATCCGACCGCGCCGATCATGCCCGCGGCTCTAGCCTTAAGCGAACAGCGGGCGGTGAGCGGAAAAGATTTCCTCGCCGCCTACGCCATCGGCGTTGAAGTCGCTTGCCGTATCGGGCTGGTGATTTACCAAAATTTCCGGGAAGGCGCGGCGCACTGGCATATCACCAACACCTGCGGCGTGCTGGGGGCCGCCGCCGCTGCGGGACGCTTGCTGCGTCTCAGCGAGCAACAAATGGTTTATGCCTTTGCCATTGCCGGCACCCAGGCGAGCGGCGTGCGCGAAGTATTCGGCTCCATGTGCAAGCCGTTTCACGCCGGCAAGGCGGCGCAGAACGGCACGGTGGCGGCGCTGTTGGCGCAGCGCGGTTTTACCGGCACCGACGGCATCTTCGAAGGCGAGCGCGGCCTGGTCGGCATCATGGCCAAAGATCACGACATTAACCAAGCAACCCAGGAATTGGGCAAGCGCTGGGAGCTGCGGCAAACCGGTCTCAAGCCTTACGCCTGCGGCCAAGCAAACCATGGCTTGCTCGACGCCGTGCTTGCGCTGCGCAAGAAAAAGGGCGTGTCGCCGGAATCCATCAAGCATATGCAAGGCAGCGTGCGCGAGTTCGCACCGGCGCTGGTCCGACGGCGCCATCCGCGCAGCGGGCTCGAGTCGAAGTTCTGCTATTACCACTCGACGGCGGCGGCGATGATCGACGGCCAGGCCCTCGCCGCGCAGTTTACCGATGCGCGCGCCACCGATCCGGCGCTGGCATCGTTGCGCGACCGCATCGATTTCAGCGAAGACCCGTCGCTGTCGCGTCGCGCCGCGGTGGTCAGTCTCGAACTCAATGACGGGACGACTTACAGCGAAAAGATCGAGCACCCGATCGGCACGCCGGGCAACCCGATGAGCGACGCGATGGTGCAGGAGAAGTTCAGCGGACTGGCGAAAGCCGCGCTGGGAGCTGATCAAGCCGCAAAGGCGCAGCGCGCGCTGTGGGAAATCGATCAGCTATCTGATCTGCGCGAATTGGTGCCGTTCCTGACCAAGTGACCGGCGAGGGATGCAGGCCATACAGCCGCGGTCGGAACGGTTTGGCCCTCGGTCGCAAACACGGCAGAAATGTCCCCATGGATGAACTCATTGATAACTCTTTGGTAAATTGCAACATTGACCACTATGAAATGCCCAAAATGCCACACCGAAACCCTATCCGTGTTCACCATTGAAAAAGTGGCCGTCGATCGCTGTGCGTCGTGCGACGGTATTTGGTTCGACGCCGAGGAGCTTGTCCGGCTGCTCGCCGAAGACGCGGTGTATGTCGCCTCGCTTCGCCGGGGCGGTGCGGATGAGGTGTTGGACGGGAAAAAAGGCGCCTGCCCTCGAGATGCGACAGAGCTGATGCGTGTTTACAGCGCGGTCGATCGGACGGTGATTATCGACGCTTGCCCGGACTGCCGCGGCATCTGGCTCGACGGCGGCAAGTTCGAAAAACTTTTCGCGGCACGACGGCGGTAACGATAACCGCCCGTTTGATCCTGAATTCCGCAGCTGAAATTCGGCTCGCTGAGCCAGGCGCAACCCTTCCGCCGTGAAGACAATCGGTCTCTGCCCCTAAGCGGGCAACGTGTGAGACCTTATAATCATTCAAATAATTTAAGTGTTAGTGCCCTGGGCTTTCCCACACGCTGAGGGCGGCGCGGCAGCATAGCACGTCTTGTTCCGGGCGGCTTGAACCGGCGACGCCAATGGCGCCGACGATGGTGACGCCGTTGAGGATCGGCACCGCGCCGGCCATCGGCAAGATCTTGCCGCGATGGGAAATCACCAAGCTTCTGAGCGCCGGTTGGCGCGCTTGCGGCACCAGCGTCGCGGTGGCGACGTGAAACGCCGAGGCGGTGTACGCTTTATCGAATGCGAGCTCGGCGCTGCGCGCTTCGGCCTTGTCCATCTTTCCGACCGCGATGGGCGCGCCAGCTTCGTCGACCACCACGGCGGTGACCGCGGCGCCGACCATCTGCGCGTACTCGTGCGCCGACTCGATCATCG
>Ga0326597_10002558_pt1 | contig 27008 bp, 22 predicted proteins | sample RVTome_12_FD_203789 | JGI IMG/M metagenome (GOLD analysis project Ga0326597, IMG submission 203789) | Soil microbial communities from uranium-contaminated site in the Upper Colorado River Basin, Wyoming, United States - RVT100D185 | ecosystem: Environmental > Terrestrial > Soil > Contaminated >... | reverse complement strand
CTCCTCGGTTTCTGGTCATCCATCTGCTGAGCCACGGGCGGGTCGCCCCAAGACGACCCCCCAACTGCCGAAAGCAACCCTGCGCCCTCGGTCGGCGCGGGTCGACACCCATTCTACAACACTTGATCCGGCGGGATTCATCCGCAATTCGCTTTCCGGGGGGACAAATCGCCCCGAAACGAACCCCGCTACCACGCGTCCAACGAGTCCAGCCCGATTGAAGAGAGTGGCCGCACCGCCCCGACCCACTCCTCGGGCTTCGGTTCCGCCGCCAGATCGAGCACCAGTACCGCCCCCCGCTCGTGGTCGCTGTTGAGGATCATCCCCCGAGTGCCCAGCGGCTCGGACCCCGTTTCGGCATGTTCGTGGCCGATGCAGAACGCCTTGACCCCCAGCATCTCCGCCAGGTGATCGAGGTGCGCCTGGCCGTGCCGCCGCCCCCAGACCATCAGGTACGCCGAACCGGTGCGCGGCTCGTAGTCCGCGTCGGTCAACTCGCGATCCAGCACTCCGGGATCGAACACCCCCATTGCATGCTCGGCAGGAAGGCTGTGGGCGCACAGGACGCCCGATTCGGTGATGAGCGCCAGCGGCCAGGCGCGGAGGAAGCGATGGAGGGCGTCGCTCACCTCCTCCGCCTCGTCGCCGAAGGTGAACACAACCGCGTCGTTGAAGAGGATGACCGAGTCGCCCGCGCCCTTGCTCACCCCGGTCCCCATCATCTGCGACAACTCATGATTGGCGAGCAGGGGGTGGACCTGCGCCGGGTAGCGGACGACCAGGTCGGCGGCGCGGAGGATCATGCGGTGGCTGAAGTCCATCCCGTTGATGAGATTCTCGCCGTGGATGAGTTCGTGGAGATTGACGTGGTGGTCCGGCGACTCGTCGAGCCGCGCCAGGCGCAGGATTCTGGCAAGATGAAAGGGGTTGTCGTGCAGATCGCCCGTGGCGATGAGGCGGCCGCAGCGGGGCAGGCGCACCGTGCAACCGCGACGCACGGGCGAATCGCGCAGCGCGACCGAAGCGCGGTCGAGCAGGTCGATCACCGCGCCCGCATCCATGAAGTTCGTCTCGTTCTGCACGGTGAACCTTAGCGCGCGGGACTTGGCCGCTTGCGGCTTGGCGATCTTCTGCTTCACTGTCTTCTGCTTCACACGCCCGTTGCCTCGCGTTGCCGAACTACAATCCCCCCATGGCCGTTCGCATCCAGCGCGACACTTCGCTCGAACCGCGCCTCGAGATCATGCCGCTCCTTGACGTGATCTTCCTGCTGCTGGCGTTTTTCATCTACGCGATGGTCCTGCTCATTCGCGCCGAGGTGCTTCCCGTGCAGTTGCCCGAGTTGAGCCGCGGCCGACCGGCGACCAACGTCGAGGCCATCTCCATCACCCTCGACGCCGACGGCCTGCTCTTCGTGGACGCCCAGCCGACCGATCTCGATTCCGTCATTGCGGCCCTCAAGGCCCAACTGGCCCTCAAGCCCGACGCCCGCGTCTACCTCGCCGCCGACATGGAGGGCCGCGCCGACCGCCTGCCTGTGTTCATCGAACTGGTGAACCGCCTGCGCGGCTCGGGGATCCACGAGTTTTTCATCGTGGGCCGGCCTCCCCCAGAGCGAGCGGAACCGGCGGCCCCTTCCCGCTGAGGCTCTCAGCGGCCCGCCCGTCGCCTCACCCATTCGCAACCTGCAGGCCGCAAGAAAAATGATGGAATTGTGACCTGTCAGGCAGATTTCCGCTAGCAGGAATGTCGCACTTGAGGGATAATGACCTCAGAGTGCGCCGCCGGGGCTTTCCGGCGGTCGGCCGGGCTGCGTCAACGGGCGGCTTTCGGTTCGTAATCCGGAGCCACGAGATCGCATACGTTCATACCTGCGCGAGCAAGGAGCATGACATGTCGGCACGTTCATGGCGCATCGTCGGCTGGTGTTCTTCACTTCTGGTCGCCGCGACGATGGCGCCGGCTCAGCCACCCTCGAATCAGCCGGCACAGGAGGTGATGCGCCTGGGCCTGCGCGGCGTCTACTTCGTCGAGAACGCGGGGCAGTGGAGCGACGAGACGGTCTGCTACGGCCTCAAGTCACGCGGCCTCGACGTCGACTTCCGCGAGTCGTCCTTCACGATGCATCTCTCACGAGAAGTCAGTGATCCGGCCGGAGCAAGCCAGGGCAAAGGCTTTGCGCCGCCCCGGATCTCGCTGCTCGATGCGGCCGAACCGACGTACAAAGGAATCCGGGGCGGCGAAGACTTTGCCCCGGCGTACGAACACCTCACACTCACCATCACCTTCCCGGGATCGAATCCCGTGACGCCGCGCGGCGCGCAGCCGCAAGCGGCAAGGTTCAACTACTTCGTCGGCGGCGAGGGGCGCGGCATCGCGAGCAACGTTCCTTCCTTCGGCGCGGTGATCTACGAAAACCTCTACGACGGCATCGACCTGCATGTGATGGGCAACGACGACGGGGTGATGAAGTACGAGTTCCACTGCGCCCCCGGCGCCGATTACACGCAGATCCGCATCCGCTACGACGGCATCGACTCGCTCTGCGTCAACGAAGATGGCGATCTCGAAATCGCAACGAGTTTCGGCATGCTGCGCGACCGCGCGCCGATCGTGTGGCAGGAGGATGCGGACTCAACGAGCCGCGCTGCCGCAACGAGCCGCGCCCGTGAGGAAGCGGTGTTGGACGTCGAGCGCGAAGCGCCGCTTCCTGACAGGCGCGGCTCGTCCGACCCAACCATCCCCGCCCGCTTCGAACTCGTTGACGCCCAGACCTATCGCATCGCCCTCGACGGCGAAGTCGATCCCACACGCGTACTCATCATCGACCCGGTAGTGGAATGGATGTATTACCTCGGCGGAAGAGGCGACGAGTCCGGCTACGACATCGCCGTGGACTGTGACGGCAACGCCCTGGTGGCGGGCGATACACACTCCCTGAGCTTCGCCGGGCGGAATAACTCGCCCTACGGCGGGTCTGACGCTTTCGCACTCAAGGTCAGCCCCTCAGGTCAACTCCAGTGGATGACCTACCTCGGCGGAAGCAGCGTGGACGGCGGCTACGGCATCGACATCGCTGTGGACGGCGCCGGCAACGCTCTGGTGACGGGCGATACGTCCTCGACCGACTTCGCCGGGCGGAGCAACTCGTACTACGGTGGCTACGCAGACGCCTTCGCGCTCAAGGTCAGCCCCTCAGGTCAACTCCAGTGGATGATCTACCTCGGCGGAAGCGGCGAAGAGTACGGCCACGGCATCGCAGTGGACATCGCCGGCAACGCGCTGGTGGCGGGCAGCACGTACTCGAGGGACTTCGCTGGGCGCAATAACTCGCGCTACGGCGCGTTTGACGCCTTCGCGCTCAAGGTCAGCGCCTCCGGTGAACTCCAATGGATGACCTACCTCGGCGGAAACGGCATCGACAGCGGCTACGGCATCGCCGTGGACGGCGCCGGCAATGCGTTGGTCACAGGCTGGGCGTCCTCGATCAGCTTCGCCGGGCGGATTAACTCGCACCACGGCGGCACCGCAGATGCCTTCGCACTCAAGGTCAGTCTGTCCGGCGAACTCCTGTGGATGACCTACCTCGGCGGAAGCGGTGACGACTACGGCTACGGCATCGCCGTGGACGGCGCAGGCAACGCGCTGTTGACGGGCGAGACAGACTCGACCGACTTCGAAGGACGGAATAACGCGTACCACGGCGGCATCGCAGATGCCTTCGCACTCAAGGTCAGCCCCTCAGGTCAACTCCATTGGATGACCGACCTCGGCGGCAGCCGCTACGAGAGCGGCTGGGGCATCGCCGTGGACGGCGCCGGCAACGCGCTCGTGACGGGCGGCACATACTCGAGGAACTTCGGCGGGCGGAATAACTCGTACTACGGCGGGTTTGATGCCTTCGCACTCAAGGTCTGCCCCCTTGGTCAACTCCAGTCGATGACCTACCTCGGCGGAAGAAACCTCGACTTTGGGCGTGGCATCGCCGTGGACACCGCCGGCAACTTGTGGATAACGGGCGGCACCGACTCACCCGACTTCGCCGGGCGGAGCAACTCATACTACGGCGGCCGCCACGACGCCTTCATCGTCAAACTCCGCCTCGACGACGGCCCGCAACTCACTGTCGCCGCCACCTGCCCCTCCGGCGGACCGATCCGCATCGAGTGGTCGGGCGCTTCGCCCGGCGGACAGGTCGCCCTCATCTTCGCCCGCAACACGGGTTCGTTCACCATTCCGCAGCAATACCCCTGCGCCGGCACGACACTCGGCCTCGGCGCCAATCAGATCCAACTCGCCTTCCAGGGCGGCGCGGGCCAGGAAGGCTCGCGCACCCTCAACGCCAGCACCGGCCCCGGCGCCTGCGGCGGGTACCTGCAACTCCTCGACCTCACCACCTGCGCCACGAGCAACGTGCCGCGGATCGAATGAAACTCGCCGGCAAGAGAATGCACGCGAAAGGGCGCCGCAGCGCCGCGGCAGGACTCAGGGTTGTCCGTGTGATCAGGCGGAGGCTTCGGGCGTGGACTTTTCGCGCTTGAACTCGGGCGGGGCGGCGCCCTGCTCTTGAAGGCGGCGGAGTTCTTCCTCGTTGCCGCCGAGGCGCTTGTCGTAGGGCTTGAGGGGGGCGCTGTCGGGGCTGTTGGCGGCTTGTTCGACCTCGTCTTCGATGCCCTTGATGCCCTTCTTGAATTGCACGATGCTCTGCCCCAGCGCCCGGCCGACCTCGGGAAGCCGCCGCCCGAAGAGCAGCAAGGCCACGAGACCGATGATGATCCATTCCGATCCGCCTGGAAGTCCGAACCACGCCAGCGTCATCATGACCTGCCGCCTTTCCTGGCTATCCGTCGCGCCGCCGCCTTGCGTCTGAACGCCGCACGGTCCACGGCTGAAATCCACCGTCAAGTATACGCAATAAAGCGGACAATGGGATGATCGGCTCGCCGAGCGCCAGGAGTGAGGTCGTTTCCCTGATGCGCCCGGGCGAGCCGACGGCGATTGAGGCTAGGATCATCGGGCGCCGGATCGCTGATCTCGAAGGCGATTCCGCCGCGGCCCGGAGGGGCGAGAACCAGGATGATCCCAGATCTGCTCGAAAGCATGCCGGTGTCGGCGCACGGCGCGGTGGCGCTGGTGTTGCTGGCCGGCGCGGTCGTGTGGATTTTCGGCCGTCGCCTGTTTCGCCCGATGCTCGTGCTGGCGGCGGCGGTGTTTGGGGCCGGCGTCGGGTTCGTCGCCGGCGCTGCGATTCCGCACGAGTGGTCGATCCTCTGGCCGGTGGGCCTCGGAGCGGTGATCGCGATGCTCGGCGCCATCGTGGCGTACCGATTCGTGATGGCGATGCTGCTGGCGCTGAGTCTCGGGCTGGCCGCCCCGCTGGGCTTCTTCGCCTACGCCGAGTTGACGGGCATGTACGAGGGGGAACCCGCCTCCGAGATCAGCGATGAGCAACTCGTGCCCGAGCAGTTGCGCGACATCCCCCGGGACATTGTCGAGGATCTGAATGATCGATCCAAGCGCCTGCTGGAACGTGACGACGAGCGCGAACAGGGTGAGGACGAGCAGGAGCCGCAGCCGCAGTGGCGCGAGCAACTCGACGCGACCGTCGCGTTCATCCTCAAGACCGCCGCGCAGAACTGGCAGGATGCGGCGGGCAAACAGAAACTCGTGACCATCCTCGTCGCGGCCGGGGGAGTCATCGGCGGCATCCTTCTCGGAGTGCTGTGGCCGACCGCGGCGGCGTCGATCGTCACCTCCCTGGCCGGGTCGCTCATCATGCTCAGCAGCGGCTACTGGCTGCTCATGCGCTCGGGCCTCTCGGTGGACGGCTTGTTACCGGGATCGTCGGCGGGCGTGCTGGCGTGGTGGCTCGCCGCCGCGATTATCGGTCTCGTGATTCAATCGAGCCTCGGCGGCAAGAAGGCCGATAAGGACTGACCGAAAGGCGGGGCTCGCGCCCCGTCGCGGACCCACTGTCCAGTACGAGGCCAGTCCTATGAACCTCATTACGCTCGCCGCCGCGCCCTCCGGCGCCGCGACTTCTCCGGGCTTTGGCGAATCGCTCTCCGAAGTCGGACTCAATCCCTTCCGCCTCTTTCTCGACAACATGCATCGGCTCGACATTCTCAGTCGGCCCGATGAACTCATCGACGTCCTTCAGCAGCTGCACATCGTCTGGGCGGGCATCTTCGTCACCGTCGGGCTGCTCAGCGTGATCAACGGCTACCGCTGGCACAAGTGGATCGTCATCACCGTGGCGTTTCTGACGGGCATGGGACTTGGATTCCTGATGAGCAACTCGATGGAGTCTGGGCTGATCGTGGCGGCGTGCGTGGGCGTGCTCACCGCGGTCGTCGCCTGGCCGCTGATGAAGTACGCCATCGCCGCGTGCGGCGGGCTGGCGGGCGCGTTCGTCGGCGCCAACGTGTGGTCCATCGCGCAGATGCCGGCGGAGACGTACTACGCGGGGGCGCTCATCGGCCTCGTGGCCTTCGGCCTGCTGTCGTTCATCCTCTATCGCGTGGTGATCGTGGCCATGACCTGCATTGCCGGCGCCGTCGTGCTGGTGATCGGCGTGGTGACGCTGCTCATCCAGGTTGAGGCGTGGCAGCCGGCGCTGCGCGAAGACTTCGCCGGCAATCCGATCATCCTGCCGCTGATTGTTCTTGTCACGGCGGTGATCGGATTCGTCATGCAGCAGGATGCGTTCGCCAAGAAGCCCAGCGGCGAAGGCGCCAAGCACGGCAAGCCGGCTGTGGCGTAGGTCGGCGGCGATCCGCTCAGCCGATGCGCTCGGGTTTGGGCTCGCGCTCCATCAGCCGCGCGATGGCGCGGCGCGGTTCGAGCCCCTCGAAGAGCACGGCATGCACCGCTTGGGTGATGGGCATCTCAATGCGATGCGCTCCGGCCAGCGCGACGACCGACTTGGTCGTCGCCACGCCCTCGACGACGGATTGCGTCGAATGCAGATATTCATCAAGTGAGCGCCCGCGCCCGAGCGCTTCGCCGCAAGACCGGTTGCGACCCAGCGGGCTGAAGCACGTCGTCGCCAGGTCGCCCACGCCGGCAATGCCGAAGAAGGTCTCGGGGCAAGCCCCCATCGCCACGCCGAGGCGGGTGATCTCCGCCAGGCCGCGCGCCAGCAGGGCCGACTTGGCGTTGTAGCCGAGTTCAAGCCCATCCACGATGCCGGCGGCAATGGCGATGACGTTCTTCGTCGCCCCGGCCAGTTCGACGCCCAGCAGGTCCGTCACCGTGTAGAGGCGCAGCCACGCCGTGCTGAAGAGCGATTGCACCTCAACCGCGAAGTCATGTGAGTCCGACGCGGCCACCATCGTGGCGGGCAGGCGCCGCGCGAGTTCCTCCGCGATCGTCGGCCCGCACAGCGCGGCGTAGGGACGTGCATCACTCGAGCCGAGCACATCGGCGATCACCGCGGTCGGCCGCAGGAGCGATTCGTTCTCGATTCCTTTTGAGCCGCTCACCACGCCGACGCGCGGCGGAATGTGCCGGGCGAGGCGCGCGAAAACACCGCGGATGTACTGCGTCGGCACGGCACAGACGATCAGCCCGGTTTTGTCGAGCGCTTGCACCTCATCGGCGGTGATGCCGATGCGCTCGTGTACGCGAACGCCCGGCAGGTGCCGCCGCGATTCACGCCGCAAGGCGAGATCGGCCGAGTGCTCCGCATCGTGCCCCCAGAGCATGACCGGCACCTCGCATGAATCGAGCGCCAGGGCGAGGACGATGCCCATCTGCCCGTCGCCGATGATGGTTACTCTGCGGGCTTCTTGCTGAGTTGACACAATCCACCTCGGATTCCGCCGGCGCGCGGACCGCTGATCGCCGGCCCGGCATTCTACCGCCCATCAGACAAACCGAGTCTTCCCTCACGGTTGAGGAAGGCCGTGGCGGCGCCTCCTCGGGTGCCCAACGTCATGAACGACCCATGTAGGGCATTCGGTAATCGCGCGGGGGATCGAAGTTCTCCTTGATCGTCCGCGCGGACATCCAGCGAAGGAGGTTGAGCGCGGAGCCGGCCTTGTCGTTGGTGCCGCTGGCCCGTGCGCCGCCAAAGGGCTGCTGTCCCACCACCGCGCCCGTCGGCTTGTCATTAATGTAAAAGTTGCCCGCGGCAAAGCGCAGCCGCTGCGTCGCCAGCGCGATGGCCCGGCGATCGTTCGCAAAGACCGCCCCCGTCAACGCATAGGGCGAGGTCGAGTCGCACAACTCAAGCGCCTCCTCGAACCCGCCATCCTCATAGACATGTACACTCAGAATCGGCCCGAAGATCTCTTCACACATGCTCGGCCACTTCGGATCCTTCGCCTCGATCAGCGTCGGCTCGACGAAATACCCCTCGGCCGCATCGCACCCGCCTCCCGCGACAATCTTTGCGCCGCTCGCTTCTCGCGCCTGTGCGATGTATCGCTCGCACCGCTCGAACGCCTGCCGGTGAATGACGGCGCCCATGAAGTTGCGCAGGTCCGCCACGTCGCCCATGCGGATCGTGCGGATCTCCTCGATGAGCCGGTCGCGCATCGCGCTCCACATCGAACGCGGCACATAGGCTCGCGACAGGGCCGAGCACTTCTGTCCCTGAAACTCGTAAGCCCCGCGGATCATCGCCGCGATGAGCGCCGGCACATCCGCCGACTCGTGGGCGACAAGAAAGTCCTTGCCTCCCGTCTCCCCCACGAGCCGCGGGTACTCGCGATACTGATCGAGGCGCTCTCCGACCTGGCGCCAGAGCGACCGGAACACCGCCGTCGAGCCGGTGTAATGCAGCCCCGCGAAGTCGTGCTGCCCCAGCACCACGCCCGTCACCATCTCCGCATCGCCGGGCACGAAGTTGATGACGCCCGGCGGCAGTCCGGCTTCCTCGAAGAGCCGCATCACGACCTCGTTGCTGTGGAGCGAGTGCGGGGAGGGCTTCCACACCACCGTGTTGCCCATCAGCGCCGGCGCGTGCGGCAGGTTCCCCGCGATGCTCGTGAAGTTGAAGGGCGTGACCGCATACACAAACCCCTCGAGCGGCCGGCACTCGACCCGGTTCCACGAGCCGCGCGGCGAGACATCGGGCTGCACCTGCACATCGATCCGCTCCATGTAACTCACGTTGAAACGAAAGAAGTCGATGAGTTCGCATGCGGCATCGATCTCCGCCTGGTGACAGGTCTTCGACTGGTTGAGCATCGTCGCCGCATTGACCCGGTCGCGCCAGGGTCCGGCCAGCAGATCGGCCGCACGCAGGAAGATGGCCCCGCGATCGCGCACCGACATCCGCGCCCACTCGTCCTTGGCCTGCCGCGCCGCCTCGATCGCCGCGAGCACTTCACCTTCTCCCGCCTGATGCACCCTCGCCAGCACCTGACCGTGCCGGTGCGGGATGCGGGCCTCGACCATCCGCCCCGTCCGCACCTCGCGCCCGCCGATGATGAGCGGAATCTCGATGCACTCGCCCTGCAGCCGCGAGAGTTCGGCGGAGAGCGACTCGCGCTCGCGCGATCCCGGTGCGTACGACAACACCGGCTCGTTGACCGACTGCGGAAACTTCGTCGATCCCTGCGGCATGAACACCTCGCTGAACAAAAGCGCCATTTGAGTCGGGCGATTCGGGGGGTTGGCCCGTGAGTCCATTCTACGAAGGCAGCACGACGATCAACCCCCGCCGAGGGAGAACCAGCCTGATCGACCCGTCCCCGACGCCACGCGGCTCCGGAAGTTTGACCGATGACCGACCCGCCCTACGATCGTCCACAGGGCGATTAGTTCAGTTGGCTAGAACGCACGGATCACACCCGTGAGGTCACTGGTTCGAATCCAGTATCGCCCATTTCGTCCGCGCACGGGGCCGCGGGCAATCTGAGAATGGACGGGATTCCCTGCTTCGGCGGGGTTTTCGGCTTTTTGTGGGACGGTACGGTTCAGCCCGGGCCGCTCCCGGACCACGGCCGGCCCGCTCACGGGCCGCGCGACGGTGGTAGCATTCACGCCTGATCCATCGGGCCGGGGCGGCGGGCCAGCAGAGACATCGAGTCCCCGAGCCGGTGCGGCGCTGCACGTCAACACCACCAACGAGGAGAGTTCAACGATGACCGTCCGAAACTTCGCTTTCATTCGTGAGCGGCAGACTCTGAGTGCGATGCTGGCAAGCGCCGCGCTCGCAGCGACGGGCGTGATGCTCGGCTCGGCCACGGCTCAGCCGACGGCCGGCGCCGAAGCCCTTCCCCCGGTCATCACGCCGGGCACGGCCGGCGCCGCGCCTTCCGATGCGACCATCCTCTTCGACGGCTCGAGCCTTGAGGGGTGGACCTACACCAACGGCCGTCCGGCGGAGTGGATCATCGAAGGGGACGCGATGGTCGTCAAGCCGGGTTCAGGCTCGATCGTCTCCAGGGCGAAGTTCAACGATGCGCAACTCCATCTCGAGTTCGCCACGCCGACCGACGTGCATGGCGAGGGTCAGGAGCGCGGCAACAGCGGCATGTATCTCCAGGGCCGCTACGAGATCCAGATCCTCGACTCCTTCGACAACGAGACCTACGCCAACGGCCAGTGCAGCGCCGTCTACGGGCAGCACGCGCCCCTCGTCAACGCCTCGCGCGGGCCGGGGCAGTGGCAGACGTACGATGTCATCTTCCGCGCGCCGAAGTTCGACGCCGAGGGCAAGCGGATCGCGCCCGGCACCATCACCGTGCTGCACAACGGCGTGGTGACGCAGGATCACGTCGAACTCAAGGGCGTCACCGGCGGCAACCTCAGTCCCGAAAGCGCCGAACCGGGACCGATCATGCTCCAGGACCACGGCAACCGGATGCGCTTCCGGAACATCTGGTATCGATCGCTCGAATGATCTCGCCGATGATCGCCGTCGGCGGCGCCGATCGTCGCCGCGCGTTCCCTGTGCTTCGGACCTGAAGGCCGAACCGCAAGCGCCGCACGGGCCTTGTGCGCGGACTTGTGTGGTGTGGAATGAGCGACGTTCTGGGAGCGCATTCCACCAGGTCGCACGCTGGGCCTGCCCGTGAAGAATCAGGTTCCTGAGCCCGCATTGAGCCTATCCTCCAACGGTTCCCGCATGCGCGCATCGACATCCAACCTCGCACCCGCCAGCCCCGCGATCCTCACCTCCGCCGGCGCCATGGTCGAGTGGGCCAAGTTCTCCGCCTACGGCATCCCCATCGGACTGCCCGCCGGCGACATCGACAGCGACTTCATCACCGACACCGCCGACGTGGATGCGATCGAGACCTGGGCCGTCGCCTACGACGTGCGCGCCGACCTCGACCTCGACGGCGACGTGGATGGCGACGACTGGACCATCGCCCAGACCTATGAAGGCACGCAACTCGGCTGGACCGTGCTCAGCGCCGACACCGTCGCCAACCGCGCCGGCTACGCCGGATACCAGAAAGCCATCAACCTCGACATCTCACACGTCCGGAATCGAATGTTGGAGCCGCACCTGGGCCGCTGGACCAGGCGCGATCCCCTCGGCTTGGTCGATGGGCTAAACCGTTATGAATATGTCACTAGTAAACCGCAACTCAATGTTGATGCCACAGGGACTCATGGCGGTGCCACATACAAGATACTGTCGCATAACTTGGAGGCCACTCGCCGTTCCTTTCGTGTCAAAGTGAGATTTGAAGTCACAACAACTGCCGGTACCAACTGCGCCAATGGAATCGGCTGGATTGTCCAAGAGGTCATCTTCGACGGATACTTCTATGATTGTAATACTTATGTGCCGCTTTTCCCGCCGGCTCCCGTGCGCCGTTATTGGGAGGCCTTTCAAGTATTCACTCCGCGATATTCTAAAATTGCTTTTCGCGGATGCTCTTGGGGTGGTGCGCCCGCAACCGCTGGCTATATGGTCTCCACGGGATGGCTCGGGTTCTATTGCGATGCGGAGGTGAGCGCAGATGACCCCAGTAGATGGTCGCGCGATCCAAATCACCCATCCGGAGGGCTACCGTTTACCGAAACACCGCCCAGTTGGTGGGTGCCGTCTTCGGTACAAAGCTGGGTGGCCGTGCAGCGTGATCAATGCGATCTTTGCAGCTGGTCCGTCCGGACGTATGCTCATCCAGGCGCCGTTGGTATGTTTATATGCCAATGGCAGACAACCCAAGGGTGCATCGTTGGCAAGGTCAATTGCTATTGAGATTTGAGATGGGTCTGAATTCTACACTCTGGTGGCAGTGGCTCGCATGTGCGATCTCGGCCGTCCTATTTGGCCTTGCAATCTTGCTCAAGACTATCCGAAAACACCCGATCGGTCGAGTTCAAGTATGCGGCAAATGCGGATACAGTCTTCATCTGAACCTGAGCAGTCGCTGCCCGGAGTGCGGAGCCACAGACACGTGCATCCTTCGGCGACGACTCTCCAACGCGCATCGCAACAGTCTGCTTGCAATGTGCATATTCGCCCTCTCATCTGTCCCATGTCTCGTGCTCTTTGTAGTGATGGCGTGGCGGATGCTTCAGGTGACGTGGAGAGCGATTGAGACGCACTATTGGCGAGAGTATGAAGCGAACAGATCCACGATGGGAAACGCCGCATTGACCGTGCGGCCAGATACAATAGACATGTTTCTGAATCGACAGTCTAATGCAAATAGTACTTGGAAACGTGTGTGGGGGATGGAGATTGAGAGCATTTGGGAGAGCCTAAATGATGCTCAACGACTACAATACCTGAACGGCGGATGCGAGATGTCGATCTCCCGTATTGAAACGTTGCCGGATAAGCGCCTCGTTCGTGTATTTGTCGAACGTAGTGAGCAGCGTTGGGGACTCACAGCATGCAAACTAACGCTTAGCGATATTCGCATAGACGGCAAAGAGGTAATTCATGCAGCCCGTGATGATCTCGTATTCTATATGATGCCACCATTTGTGGAGCCCGCAGGGCGCGGGACCGATCTTTCATTTGTAGTGGAGGCGAGCATTCCATTTATGGAGGCGCAATCTGTGACAATTGAAATGCGCCGTCGCCGCGAGCTACTTATCGGAGATACCGCATTCACAGTTGAGGACCAAATGACCGCGCATCTGCCAATCGTAACTTCACCGGCGTCTGATGGCGGATGAGCCGGAGCAAGTAGCGTGGGGTCGGGCAGGGTGGGATAAGCGACGCTTTGAGAGCGCATCTCACCATGATGGACGCACGAACCTACCGCCACGACCGATTTGCCGGTGATGTCCCAATTCGCGCCATTTGTCTTGGCGCATCTCCGGCGGCACCGACGGCTCGGACGGGTACTACGATCTCGACTACACTTACGCAAAGGCGACGACGGGTCGCAACACCATCCGCAAGAGCACGATGGTCATGCCCGTGGGTTCGACGTTGACCTACGAGTACCTCTCGACCAACAGTCTGCACGACACAGACGCCAGCCGTGTGACGCGCGTCAAGGTGCGCACTACGGCCGTGGCGGCCTACGCCTACAACGGCGTGGATCAACTCGTCGGCATCGACCTGCCTCAGCCCGATGTCTTCAAGACCCTCTACGATCCCCGGGATCTGGATGACTACGACCGCCTGGACAACTTCGGCCGTGTAAGTCCGCTCACGGCTCGGCGTTCGGATCCGCTACTCGGCGTTCGAATGCGCCACGGGATGCTCGGCGGGGTCAAACAGCCCAGACGAAGGATGTGAAGGCGCAAGCGTCGCACGCGCGCCTCACGGGGCCGCTTGCGCCTTCACTTCATCCGCGGATGCGCCTGGCCTTGCGGTCGCGCAGCACCATGTAGACGTTTCGCAGGTAGATTGGCCAGCCGAGCAACTGGCCGAGGATGCCGATGGGCTCGCTCTGAATGACGAAGTAGGCGAGGAGGATCGTCGCCCCCGAGAGACTCAGCCACCAGAATCCGAGAGGGACGACGCTGCGGCCGCGGCGCTCGCTGGCGATCCACTGCCAGGCGAACCGCCCCATGAACATCGCCTGCCCGAGCAGGCCGAAGAGAAAGAGCATGATGGCGCGCGTCGAGCGCCCCTGCGAGTAGAAGAGGCTCAGGAAGGGCCAGTCGGCGGCGCGGGGATTGAGGCTGGTGCTCAGGACGTATTCGACCGACCCGTCGGCGGCCGGCTCGTACCACGCGGTGGTCCCGTCCGCCGCCCGCACCTGGATGGCGGCGGAAGCGGCGGGCACGTGGTCCTGCCCAGCCGCGCCCGCCCGGCACAGCCCCATCACGCACATCAGCACCGCCAGGGAAGTGAGGAGCATCGAACGCATGCCAAGTCTCCGAAGAGAGGTCGTTTGCCCGACGCACCAGCATAGGCCCGCGCGGCTCATTGCCGGCGGCGTCAGCCCAGCCGAAGGTGATGCGAATGAGCCCGCGTCGCAGCGCATTCACGGCGATCAGCCAACCGGGCCGATCGGGATTGTGGTGTTCCGCCTCGATTCGAGTTCGACGGAGACGCGCGCCCGCATGAGTCCCCTCATTCAACCATCCCCGGCCCGCTTGACGGCGACGCGGGCGACGCGATCGCACGACGCCGTCTTTGCGCGGTTCACGCGCTGGCGAGGCGTTGTCGCCGCCGATCGAATGGTGAACTTCCTCGGCATCACGGAGTGCAAGGACTACCTGGCGGTCCCGTACGACGTGTCATCGGGGTCCGGGGCGGCGCCGGTGCCGATCGAGCCGCCCTATCCGGCCCTGGTCGAAAGTCACTTCGAGTGGCTGGCGCTTCTGCAGAGCGTCGTCGAGTACGCGCAGGCTGCGGGGCATGACGAATCCAACCGCCCCTTCACCATGATCGAGTTGGGAGCCGGGTTCGGGCGCTGGCTCGCCAACGCGGCGGGCGCGCTGCGGTCGATCATCGCTGAGAATGGGAGTCCCGCGCGCCTCTCGGCGCCGCGCCTGATCGCCGTCGAAGCCGAGCCGCAGCACTACGAGTGGATCGCCCAACACCTGGCCGACAACGACATCGCGTTTGATCCCGCGGACCTCCACTGGGCGGCCTCGGCACCGAGCGACGGGGAAGTGATGTTCTACTGCGGCGCCTCGGCGGCATGGTGGGGGCAGGAGATCGTGCGACCTCACCGGCGCCAAGTGCGGCACGTCGAAGGTCGGCCGGTTGGGCAACTGAGGGTGCCGGCCCTCTCACTGACCACGCTGCTGCGCGGCCTGACTGAGGTTGACCTCATCGACGCCGACATCCAGGGAGCGGAGTTCGAGGTGTTCTCCGCCGCCGGCGCGGCCCTGGATCGATGCGTCGGGCGGATCATTGTGGCCACGCACCACCGCGAGGTGGAAGCGAGCCTGCGCGACTTCATGGAGCGTGATTTGCGCTGGACCTGCGAAATGGACTTCGCGGGGGGCGGTATCAACGACACGCCCGTCGGGCCGATCCGCTTCGAGGATGGCCTTCAGGTCTGGCGCAATCCACAGTTTTTGCGGCGATCCGGCCCTTTGCCGGCGGCGAATCATTGATCGGAGAGGGGGGCGCGCTTACCGTCTCTCTTCGCCGTTGCGCTCCGCAGAGGGGGCCTCGGGCGGTCGCGTAGCTCAGTTGGTAGAGCATCGGACTTTTAATCCGCAGGTCCTGGGTTCGAGTCCCAGCGCGACCATTGGCGTCCGGACCGAAGCGCCCCCCACGGCGGCGCCCTGGCGGCGAAGGGAGTCACGCCCGTTTCATGCTGATCATTCACGCCAACTGGTCGAACCATCGGCTGCACCTCTGGGCTGAGTCGGCGGACGCAGCCGGGCATGCCTTTTCGCAGTCGATGCGGGGACTCGATGGGGGTGGGTTCTCCGAATCGAGTTCGGGCGCGGCCGCGACCAATGGGCAAGTGCCGGCGCTGGCGGAGGGTGCGGCCACCCTGCCTGAGCATCCCTTCGCGGCGGGCGATGATGCGGTTCGCAAGGCGATGGAAGATCTGACCGGCGCGGGTGTTGCCTGGGATCGGCCCGACCGATCGCGCCTCACCCTTCGACTGCCCTCGCGCGCCGATCGGCCGATTCCCAGCCCGCAGGCGCTGGCCGATGCGGAGGTGGATTCCGACGCCTGCCCGGCGGAGACGCTGGGAATGTGGTCGGTTGCCTCGCTCGAGGTGGCGCCCGATGAGGTGCTCGGAATCCTCAGCGCCATCGATCGTGCGGACGTTGAAGGCGAAAGCGTGCGGCGAGGCGCCGCGCTCGAGTATTGGATTCGCGTAGGACGATTCGTCGCCGAACTGCTCGTGAACCAGCGGTTCATTCCCACGCTCGAGCAGGATCTGGGCGGGAGTCTGCGCGGCCACTGGCGGCTGTGGCTGAGCGATGAAGACACGGCCGCCAGACTCTCGACGCTGGCGCGACACGCTCCGCCGATCGTGCGCTGCGTCGCGGATGATGCGGCCGGCGATCCGTGGACCATCATCGATGAGATGATCAACGACGTCGCCGATGCGCGCATTCGTCGCATCCTCGTGGACGAGTCCGTGCCCGAAGCGATTGAAGAGTGCGATCCGCTGAGCGATCAGCACGTCGCCTGGCTGTCGAGCCTGCTGGGCGCGGAGAGCCGGATCACGCTGCCCGTCTCCAATGCGGTGCAGTTGATGCGCGGGGTGCGTCAGTGGCTCGGGCGCCTTTATGACGTCGGCCAGGGCCGGGCCTTTCGATTGTGCTTTGAACTGGAGGAGCCGCTGGACCTGCGCGACGAGTCGGAGTTGTACGCGCCGGCCCGCGACGTACACTGGACCCTCTCGCTCCATCTCCAGTCCGTGGATGAGCCGGGCGTGCGCGTCAGCGCCGCCGAGGTCTGGGCCTTCACCGGCGACGTGCAATCGGTGGAGGGATTGCGAATCGATCAGCCGCACGATCTGCTGCTGGGCGAGTTGAAGCGCGCCTCGAAACTCTTCGCGACGCTCGAGGCCGCGCTCATCGAAGCGCATCCCCTGAGCGTCGAACTCACGACCGACCAGGCTTACGTGTTCCTGCGCGAGGCCAGGCGGGTGCTGGAGGAATCGGGCTTTGGCGTGATCGTGCCGGGCTGGTGGGATCGGCCCGAGGCGCGGCTGTCGGCGCGGCTGAAAGTTCACAGCCCCGACGTCGAGTTCGCCCCGGGAACAGGGCGCGCCGACGGCGCCCGCCCCGCGGTCGGTCTCGATTCCATTGTCCAGTACCAGTGGCAGGTGGCCATCGGCAATCACATCCTCACCCGGGATGAGTTCGAGCGACTCGCTCAACAGCGTTCCCCGCTCGTGCGCCTGCACGGCGAGTGGGTGGAGATCAGGCCGCGCGATCTCGCGGGCGCCCGCACCTTCTGGGAGCGATCCGACGAAGGGGAGATCACGCTGCGCGAGGCGCTGCGCCTGGCGTACGGCTCGACGCCGGAGAACATGGGGCTGCCGGTGCTGGGCATGGATGCCGACGGCTGGGTCGGGCAACTTTTCGGGACCGCCGCCGCCGGCGCCGACTCGCGCGCCATGCCCGTGCTCCCGCAGCCCATGTCCTTCATCGGCAATCTGCGGCCCTACCAGGTCAAGGGGCTCAGTTGGCTCGCCTTCCTCGATCGCTTCGGTCTCGGGGCATGCCTCGCCGACGACATGGGACTGGGCAAGACCATTCAACTCATCGCGCTGCTTCAGTCCGAGCGCGAGCAGGCGCGCGAGGCGGCTGGGACCGGCGCCGCGGAGCGCGTCGTGCGGCCGACGCTGCTGGTCGTGCCCACCTCCGTTCTTGGCAACTGGGTGCGCGAGATGCGTCGATTCTCCCCGGAACTGCGCGTCCACGTGCATCACGGCGTCAACCGCGCTTCGGGCAAGGCGATCGTCGAACTCGCGGCCCGCCACGACGTTGTCATCACCACCTACGCCCTTGTTCACCGCGATCGCGAGTCCCTCGGCCGCCTGCGCTGGTGGCGCGTCTGCCTCGATGAGGCGCAGAACATCAAGAATCCGAGCGCCAAGCAGTCGATCGCCATCCGCGAACTTCCCGCCGACCGGCGCATTGCCCTGACCGGCACGCCCGTCGAGAACCGGCTGAGCGAACTGTGGTCGATCATGGACTTCCTCAACAGCGGGTATCTGGGCTCGTCGCACGAGTTCCGCCGCCAGTTTGCCCTCCGCATCGAGCGCTACCGCGACAAGGGGCGCATCGAACAGTTGCGCCATCTCATTCAGCCCTTCGTGCTGCGCCGCCTCAAGACCGATCCCCACGTCATCGCCGATCTCCCCGACAAACTCGAGTACAAGGTCTACTGCACGCTCACCCCCGAGCAGGCGCGGCTGTATGAGGCGACGGTGCAGAGCATGCTCGCGCAGGCCGACGCCAGCGAGGGGATTCAGCGCCGCGGCCTGGTGCTGGCCACGCTCGTCAAACTCAAGCAGATCTGCAATCATCCCGCCCACTTCCTGCGCGATGCCGAAGAGGGACGAGCCGCCGTCGTCACCCCCGGACGATCGGGCAAGGCGGCGCGACTCGTCGAGATGCTCGATGAAGTCGTGGCGGGGGGCGATGCGGCCCTCGTCTTCACCCAGTTCCGCGAGATGGGGCACCTGCTCGCATCGATGGTCCGAAGAGAACTCGGTGTCGAGGCCCTCTTCCTCCACGGCGGAACGCCGGTGGGCAAGCGCGAGGAGATGATCGATCGCTTCCAGGAGCGCGACGGCACCTGCCCCATCTTCATCCTCTCGCTCAAGGCCGGCGGGTTCGGCCTCAACCTCACCGCCGCCAATCACGTCTTCCACTACGACCGCTGGTGGAACCCGGCCGTCGAGAACCAGGCGACCGACCGCGCCTTCCGTATCGGCCAGACGCGCGCCGTGCAGGTGCATAAGTTCGTCTGCTCGGGCACCCTCGAAGAGCGCATCGATGAGATGATCGAGCAGAAGACCGAACTCGCGGAGAACGTCGTCGGGAGCGGCGAGCAGTGGCTCACCGAACTGAGCACCGATCAGTTGCGCGAAGTCCTCGCGCTGCGCTACGAGGATGTGCAGTCGGCGGACGACTTCGACGACTCGGCCGCGGAGGCGGCAACCCCATGAAAAAAAACGGGACAGGTACGTTTTTTACTCCTGTTTTTCCAGTGTGGGAATTGGATCTGTCCCGTTTGTTGACGGCCGCACGGGGTGGCGCGGAGGGTTGCGCGCGATGACCTCCACCCCCTCCAATCCGACGCCCAACCCCCGCCGCCTGCCCGACAAGCCTCGTCGCGTGCGCCGCGGCGTCAAACTCAGCGTCAAGGTGGATCGTCTCGGCTCGCATCGCCTCTCGCACCAGTGGCTCGAGCATGTTCGCGCGGCGGTGAGCGACCAGGCCCTCTTCGACGAAGGAGTGAACTACGCACGCCTGGGTCAGATCATCCGCCTGGACATCAAGCCGGGGCTCATCGAATCGGTGGTGCAGGGACGCTGTGCGCGGGCCTACCGCTGGTCCATCGCGCTGCCCCTCTTCGATCATGAAGTCTGCGAGCGGATCATCGCCTCGCTGGCCGGCGAAGCGCGACTGGCGCACGGCCTGGCGGAAGGGGAGATCAGCAACGAATTGCTTGAGGTGCTCGATTCGCTCGAACTGGCGCTGCTGCCGGGGCGGGCCGCCGTCAACCCGACGCCCACGTGTACCTGCCCCGCCGTGCGCGACGGGAAACTGGTGTGGTGCAAGCACGGCGTCGCCGCCGCACATCTCTTCGCCGAGCGCCTCGACCTCCAGCCCGCCCTCGCGTGGATGTTGCGCGGAGTCGATCCCGTCGAACTCGCCGAACGCACCCGGCTCAAGCGCACCATCGACTCCGGCGCCGGACCCGCCACCGCCCACCAGTCCATCGATCGCTCCTCCTTCGCCGGCGAGCCGCTCGCGCTCGATCGCTCGCTCGATTCGTTCTACGACCTGCGCCCCGAGATCGCGGCGTTCGAGACGCGCCTCGCCCGGCCGGAAGTCTCGCATGTGCTTGTGCGCCGTCTCGGCCCGTCGCCCTTCCCCGAGAGCCGCTTCCGCATCCTCGGGCTGCTGTCAACCTGCTACGACCTCGTGAGCGAGCAGGTGATGAAGGAGACGCTCGACGGCGGTGATGAGTGAAACAACCCCGCGGCGGCGTCGCTCTAGGCGAGGTACACCGCCGCCATGTCGGGATCGATGCGCTGCGGGCGGCGGGTGCTTCTGGACATGAGCACCCACACCGTCAGCGCGCGGCAGATCACCGCTTGACCGCGCTCGCGATACACCAGGTACCGACGCGGCGAACTCGTCTTGTTGAATCCTTCCACCCAGGTCGCCATCGCGAGATCATCGCCTTCGAGCACTTCCGCGAGGTAGTCGATCTCGTGCCGCCGCACGAACCAGATCAGGTCGCGCTGCTGATGCCAGGCGTCATCGAAACCAAGCGAAGCGCTGTGAGCGACCGCCATCGATTCGAGCCACTGCACGAATGTCGTGTTGGGCACGTGGGGGATGATGCGACTGATGTGCGCGGGTCCAATCGACAATCGCAGCGTGAAAGGATCGGGCCGCGGCGCGCCCAGCGCGATCCAGTCAACGCCTTCGATCACGGCGGGCTGCGGCTGCGGCGCGCTTTCGATCCGATCACTCATCCGTGCCTCTCGCGCGGCAGCGGCGACTCGGGCGCCGTGGGCGACGCCTTTCGGGCCGGGTCGATCTCGAGGAGGTACTCCCACGAATACAGCCCGGTGTCATGTCCGTCGCTGAAGTGAATCTTGATGGCGTAATGGCCCACGAACTCGGCGTTCACAATCGTGAGCGGCTTGCCGTCCGACACCGCCGAAGCGGGCAGCACCGCGAGGGGATTGCTCGCGAGTTGCTCGCGCAGCGTGCGGGCCTCGGCCGAGGGGGACCACTTGCGCAGGTACGCCACGGAGTAGAAGGAGGTCGAGCCGTCCTCCCACTCGACGGTGAGGCCGCGATCGCGCTTGATGTCGAGATGTCGGGGCTTGCTGTTCATGGAAGTTGATCCACCATAGTTTAGCAGCATTGCAGGCGACGCCGCTCATCGCGCGTGCAGCGCGCATAAACTCCCGCGTCGCCAAGGAACGGAGCAACCGTGGAACACTTTTCGGATCGACTGCTCAATGCGATCGGGCGCAAGGGCTCGCCGGCGTGCGTGGGGATCGATCCCGTGCAGGAGCGGCTTCCGGGGGAGTTGCGCCGGCGCATCGACGGCCCGCGCACAGCCTTGGCCGCGATCAACGAGTATTGCTCGGCACTGCTCGACGCGGTCGCCGATGCCGTGCCCGCCGTGAAGTTCCAGAGCGCGTGCTTCGAGCGGTATCGCGATGAAGGCGTCGAGACGCTGTACACACTGATTGCCGATGCGAACGACCTCGGCCTGATCGTGATTCTCGACGCCAAGCGCGGCGACATCGGTCTCTCGGCCGAGCACTACGCCGCGGGGATGTTCGAGCCGTGGATCGACCGCGATGAACTTGCGCCGCGGCTGGCAATCCCCGATGCGGTGACGATCAACGGCTACCTCGGCGCGGATGGGATCGAGCCCTTCTGCCGCGAGGGGCGCGGCGCATTCGTGCTGGTGCGCACGAGCAACCCCGGCGGCGATGCGATTCAGCAGGCGCGGCTTGAAGGCGGCGCAACGGTCGCCGAGCATGTGGCGGGCATCGTCGATCGACTCTCGCGCGAGCACCTGGGCACGCTGGGCTACAGCGACCTCGGGGCCGTCGTCGGCGCGACCAAGCGCGATGAGATTGCTTCATTGCGCCGCCTCATGCCGCACGGCATCTTTCTTGTGCCCGGCTACGGAGCGCAGGGAGGTTCGGCGGAGGATGTCCGCGCGTGCTTCAACGCCGACGGGCGCGGCGCGCTCATCACCGCCAGCCGCAGCGTGATCTTTGCGTATGAGAAGGATGCCGACCGACCGTGGGCGGATGCCGTGGCGGAAGCCGCGCACCGCTTCGCGCAGGAGATCAGCGAAGTCGCGATGGTGTAGAACCGCGGCAAGAGGAACGCATGCGCATCGACTGGCTCAAGTGGAGTTTCCTTCCCGCTCTGCTGATCGTGCTCGGCGTACCCTTTGTCTTTCAACCGCGCGGGGAGCGCCTCGATCAGGCGGCGCTGCGCCTGGTCATCATCACGCCGCACAACGAGCAGATCCGCACCGAGTTCGGCCTCGCCTTCGACCGCTGGCATCGCGAACACTTCGCCGGCAAGGGCGTCATCATCGACTGGCGCACCCCCGGCGGCACGGCCGAGATCCGCCGCCAACTCTTCGCCGAGTATGAAGCGGCGATCAGGCGCAGCCCGATCGTGCCAGGCTCGATGAGTTACGACCTCCTGTTCGGCGGCGGCAGTTATGAGCACGCACAGGTCAAGCGCGCCGTCACCCACACGCTGCCCGACGGTACGACGCGATCCGCCACCGTAACCATCCCCGTCGAGTTCAGCGCCGAGCAACTCCACGAGTGGTACGGCGAGAACCGCATCGGCCGCAACGTGCTCTACGACGTAGACCTGCACTGGTTCGGCACCGCGCTCTCCGGCTTCGGACTCGTCTACAACATGGACGTGCTCCGCGACCTCGGCGTGCCCGCGCCGCAGACGTGGGCCGATCTCGCCGACCCGCGCCTCATGGGATGGGTCGCCCTCGCCGATCCGGGACAGTCCGGCTCGATCGCGACCGTCTTCGACGTCATCCTTCAGCGCCTCGGCTGGGAGCAGGGCTGGCGCATCGTGCGCGAGGCGAGCGCCAACGCCCGCTACTTCGCCGACTCGTCGAGCAAGATACCGATTGATGTCAGCCTCGGCGAAGCGGCGATGGGCATGTGCATCGACTTCTACGGCCGCACCCAGGCGCAGTTCATCCGCCATGCCGACGGGAGCGAGCGCATCGGCTACGTCGATCCGCCGCGCCTCTCGGACATCGACCCCGATCCCATCAGCCTGCTCAACGGCGGACCGAACCGCGATCTCGCCATCCGCTTCATCGAGTTCTGTCTGACGGAGGAGGGACAGGCGCTGTGGCAGTTTCCGCTGGCGGTGTCGGAGGATGACCTCGGGCCGCGGCAGTTCGAGTTGCGCCGCCTGCCGGTGCGCCGGATGATGTACGAGCAGCACCTTGACCGGTTCATCGATCGCGTCGATCCCTTCGCGCTCGCCGAGCCTTTTGACTCGTGGGATGGGAACGTGCGGAGTTTCATCGCGCCGCTGCTGGCGGCGATGGCGATCGACAACCAGGCCGAGTTGCGGTTCGCGTGGAAGGCGATCAACGAGACCGCGTCCGACGATCCGAAGCGGGCCGAGATGCTGCGACTCTTCCACGAGATGCCGAGCGTGACGCTGACCGATGGGCGCGAGGTCTCGCTGGCGACGACGGAGCACCTCGCCGCCATCCGCGCCGACTGGCGTCTTGCTCAGTCGGCGGAAGGGGCGGCGAAGGGGCTCGATCCTCTCAAGTCCCAGCGCGACGGCATCCGCTGGGCGGAGTTCTTTCGGCAGCGGTACCGTCAGGTCGCAGAGTTGGCCCGATCCGGCCGATAGGAGAATCACTCCATGTGGCGCAGCCGGCACACCCTCACCAAGATCGTCGCAACCCTCGGCAAAGCGAGCGGCGATGCGGCCACGATCCGCAAACTTGTCGAGGCCGGCGCTTCGGTCTTTCGACTGAACTTCTCGCACGGCACGCTGGAAGACCACAAGAAGATCCTCGATGCGGTGCGCCAAGTCGAAGAGGAGATCGGTTATCCGCTGGGCGTGCTCGGCGATCTTTCGGGGCCGAAGATCCGCGTCGGCCAGGTCGTCGAGGGCGGGGTGATGGTCGAGGCGGGGCAGGACGTGGTCTTTCAGCGCGAGCCGATCGTCGCTTCCGGACCGCGCTTCTGCTCCACCTACCCCGGCCTCGTGAGCGATGTCGAATCCGGGCAGAAACTGCTCATCAACGACGGCGCCATCCGCATGCTCATCGTCGATGGCCGGCCCGATGAGATCACCTGCCGCGTGACGACGGGCGGGCTGATCACGACGGGCAAGGGGATCAACCTGCCCAACACGGTCGTCCGCCTGCCGTGCGTCACCGAAAAGGATCATGCGTGTCTCGAATGGGCGATCCGCAACGAACTCGACTTCATCGCGATGAGTTTCGTGCGCGAGGGGCAGGATGTGCAACTCCTTCACCGGCGGATTCTCGAGCTGATGAAAGGGTCGGGCCGGCGCTCGCTGCCGATCATCGCCAAGATCGAGCGGCCCGAGGCCTTGGCGAACATCGATGCGATCCTCGACGAGGCGGAAGTGATCATGGTCGCGCGCGGGGATCTGGGCGTCGAGATGGACCTGGCGGAAGTCCCGGCGATCCAGAAGCGGCTCGTCGATGCCGCCCAGCGCCGCGGCCGGCCCTGCATCGTCGCCACGCAGATGCTCGAATCGATGATCAACAGTCCTTCGCCGACGCGGGCCGAGGCGAGCGACGTCGCCAACGCGATTCTCGACGGGGCCGATGCGGTCATGCTCTCGGGCGAGACGGCGGTGGGGGCCTTTCCCGTCCTGGCAGTGGACACGATGAGCCGCATCGCTGCCGCGACCGAGGCCTACGTTCGCTCCACGTCGCACCAGCCCCCGCCGCTCACCACCGAGCGCATGAAGGGGCACTGGACCGCGGCCATCGCGCACGGCGCCTGGATGATCGCGCAGGACGTCAAGGCGAAGGTGATCGTGGCCGCGACCGAGTCGGGCCTCACCGCGCTGCACCTGAGCCAGAACAACTTCCGCATTCCGATCGTGATCGGGTCCGAGGATCGTTCGACGTTGCGGCGTCTGACCGTGCTCAATGGCGTGACGCCGGTTCCGATCAAGATGCCGCCTGATCTCGACGAGTTCACCGGCCTCTTCGACGAGTTGCTGCTGGAGCGCGGCTGGGTGGAGCGCGGCGAGCCGGTGGTGATCCTCGCCGGCCATCCGATCGGCCGCGTCGGCTCGACGAACTCGCTGGCCGTCCACCACGTCGGCGATCCGAACACGGGCTATCGTAAACGGCGGGGCGGCTTCTGATTCCTGCAAAACGAACATCCGTAGAGCGCTACACGCTGAGCACTCACCACAACGTACACAAAGGCACAAAGACTTCACCAGGAAGGCCCCGGAAGATCAAGGTCGAGTGAGGCGCGATCGGCCGTGCCGAGTCGGAATGGCCCTGCTGTTCTTTGTGCCCCCTTCGTGACTTTGTGTACTTTGTGGTGAGGGTTGGACTGCCCTCCGGTCAGAGGGGACATAAGTTTTGCAGGGATCAGCAGCGACTCGGAGCGCGCTGCCCATGAGCGCTCGCCCCGATACCATACCCCATGAGCCGGATCACAGCAGGCATCATCACCGTCGGCGATGAACTCACCGGCGGCGATCGCGTGGACACCAACAGCACCTGGCTCTCGCAGCGCCTGCTCGAAGTGGGCGTCGAGACCGCCTTCCACCTCGCGCTGCCCGATGACCGCGCCTCCATCGCCGCGTCGATCGTCGAGTCGGCGCCGCGGGTCAATGTGCTGATCATCACCGGCGGACTGGGGCCGACGGAGGATGACCTGACGCGCCAGGCGCTCGCCGAGGCGCTGGACGAGGAACTCGTGACGGATGACAAAGCGCTGGCACATCTGCGCCGCCGCTTTGAGAGGCGCGGCCTGGAGATGCCGCGGCGCAATTCTCAGCAGGCGCAGCGGCCGCGATCGGCGGCCATGCTGACGAACCCCGTTGGCACGGCGCCGGGTCTGGCGGCCCGCATTCAAGGCACGCCCGTCTACGTCATGCCAGGTGTGCCCGGCGAGATGAGGCGGATGTGGAGCGATCACCTCGCGCCGGCCCTGCGCGAACTCATCGGCCAGGGCGGCGACCGCTGCCTCACCGCGTGGATTCACAGCGTCAGTCTCGCCGAGAGCAAGGTCGGCGAGATCATCGAAGACCTCATGCAGCGCGGCGGGCCGGTCGTCGTCGGCACCCTCGTGAGCGATTTCATCGTCAGTGTGCGCGTGCGCGCCGCCGTGGATGGGCCGGAGGTGGAGGATCTGTTCGTTACGGCCGCTCGCACCGTCGAGGAGCGCCTGGGCGTTTACGCCATCGGCCGCGATGAGGACACCCTGGCTTCGGTGATCGTGCGCCGCCTCGCCGCGCAGAGCGCGACGCTCGTGACGGCCGAGTCCTGCACCGGCGGGCTCGTCGGCTCGATGATCACCGACGTGCCCGGCGCCAGCGCCGTCTACCTCGGCGGGTGGGTCTCCTACAGCAACGACTTCAAGACCGAGTTTCTCGATGTTGCGCCCGAGACGATCGCGCAGCACGGCGCCGTCTCCGGATTGACGGCCGACCAGATGGCCATCGGCGCCCTGACCCAGAGCGGCGCGCAGTTCGCCCTCGCCGTCACCGGCGTCGCCGGGCCGGAGGGAGGCAGCGCCGCCAAGCCCGTCGGCACCGTCTTCATCGCGCTGGCGTTCATCGATGAGGACGGCGAGCCGAGTTCGCAGGTGCGCCACTTCGTGTTTGTGGGCGACCGTGAGATGGTGCGCCGCCGCGCGGCGATCACGGCGCTGGCGATGCTCCACTTCCACCTCGCCAACGAGGGCGCGGTGCCCGAGATGCTCGGCGAATACCGCCCGCGCGTTCAGGCGGAGGCGTGAAGCGCGATCGGGGCCGTTGATTCTCACCACAAAGGCACGAAGACACAAAGAGAGACAGAAGACATCGAGGCATCTGGTTATCCGCGACGCGGAGGCTGTGCGCAGCGGATCGCGCCGAACGGGAAGGGCGACAAGGCATCAAGGCATCAAGGCATTGAGGCATCAAGGCGTCGAGGCACTTCGTGATGCGGAGTGATGCGCTGCGTCGGCGGCGCCGCTGAAGCCGCTGTCTTTCTATGTGCCTTTGCGCCTTTGTGACTTTATGGTGAAAGAGAGCGGCGCGAAAGTGAGAAATGGTCCGCGCGCCACGACACCCGCGGCGGTGCGTTGCGTGCGAGTGGCGTGGCGGTCGGCTGCGGATGGTAAGCCGAGTTCTGTTCCGCGTTCGCCGAGTCCTTGAGGGGGCTGTGGCGAGTGGCGGGGCGATCATTTCTCTGCCCGGCGCGTTGCCGCGAC
>Ga0326597_10002557_pt1 | contig 27021 bp, 21 predicted proteins | sample RVTome_12_FD_203789 | JGI IMG/M metagenome (GOLD analysis project Ga0326597, IMG submission 203789) | Soil microbial communities from uranium-contaminated site in the Upper Colorado River Basin, Wyoming, United States - RVT100D185 | ecosystem: Environmental > Terrestrial > Soil > Contaminated >... | reverse complement strand
GAGGAGGAGATCAATCACTTCCTGTCGAGCGAGCGCGTTCACGTGATGCAGCTGGCGCAGAGCGAGACCGGCGATCACATCACCGTGACATTGATCGTCGATCCGGCCAAGGGCGCTGGCGGGGATGAGCGTTAGGCGGGCTTCTGCGACGCCCCCCGAGGCGCGAGAGGGCGGGGCGCTGGCGTCTCACATCGCGATCGAGAACGCGCGCTCCCACAATCTCAAGGGCGCGAGTTGCCGCATCCCCCTGCGCGCGCTCACGGTGGTGACGGGCGTTTCGGGCTCCGGCAAGTCCACGCTGGCTTTCGACACCCTCTACGCCGAGGGGCAGCGTCGCTTCGTGACGTCGCTTTCGACCTACGCGCGCCAGTTTCTGGAGCGCCTGCCGCGGCCTGCGGTCGACCGCATTTCGAATCTCCCGCCCGCGATCGCGATTGGGCGGAGCAATCGGGTGACCAGCGTCCGCTCCACGGTTGGCACGGCGACCGAAATACTCGATTACCTGCGCTTGTTGTTCGCGAAGATCGGCGAGACGCGTTGCCCGGATTGCGACCGACCGGTCGAGCGCAGCAATCCCGAGCGTGTGGCCGACGCCATCTTGAAGCGCTGGTCCGGGCAGCGGCTGTCGATTGGCACCCCCGTGTTGGCGACCACGGGCGAGCGCGCCACGGTATGGCGCGAGCGCATGTTGAGCGACGGATTCACGCGATTGCTCGACGAGGCCGGGGAGTTGGTCGATGTCTCCGAACTCACGGCCAAACAACTCGACGCACAGCGCCGGTTCGGCCTGCTGCTGATCGACCGGCTGGTGCCATTGCCCGGCGAGAGCCGTGCGCGGCTGACCGAAGCCGTCGCGAGCGCGTTCGAGCGCGGCGCGGGGCGCTGCGTCGTAGTTGCAGCGGAAAATCAGCGCGCAACCTTCATCGAGGGCTTCGCGTGCGATGGCTGTGGCCGCCGTTTCACCGAGCCGCGCCCGGCGCTGTTTTCGTTCAACAGTCCCCTCGGTGCCTGCGCGGCGTGTCAGGGGTTTGGCCGGATTCCGATCCTCGACCGCGGGCGCGTGGTTCCAGATCCCACACTCAGCCTCGACGACGGCGCGATCGTTCCATTTACGACGCCATCGGGGCGGCGGATGCAGTCGAAGCTGCTCGCGGCGGCGCGCGCCGCGGGCGTGCCGGTGGATCGCCCCTTTGAGAAGCTCAGCGCTGCGCAACAGAACTGGCTGTTCGACGGCGACGGCGAACACTGGCGCGGCGTACAGCGCTTCTTCGATCGCCTGCAGCGCAAGCGTTACAAGGTGCAGGCGCGGGTTCTGATCGCGCGTTATCGCGGTTTCGAAGCCTGCGCGGCCTGCGCGGGGTCGCGCCTGTGTTCGGACGCGCGCTGCGTCGAGCTGGGAGGCGGCAACATCGGCGAGCTGGCGCGGCTGAGCCTCGGCGAAATGGCCGACTGGCTCGAAGATCTGCAGCTGCGGCCCGACCAGAGTGCCCGCGGCAAGAGGCTCATCGACGACCTGCGCGCGCGGGTCGCGAGCTGCGTCGCCGTGGGTCTCGACTACATGACGCTCGACCGACCGATGCGCACGCTCGCGGGTGGCGAGGCGCAGCGGATTCAGCTCGCGACGGCGCTCGGCGGGACGCTGACCGCATCGCTCTACGTGCTCGACGAGCCATCGGTCGGTTTGCACGCGCGGGACGCGGCCCGTCTGGTCGACGTGCTCCGCAAGATTCGCGACCAGGGCAATACCGTCGTCGTCGTCGAACACGCGCTCGAAATCGTCGAGGCCGCGGACCACGTCATCGATCTCGGCCCGGGTGCGGGCCGGCACGGCGGTGAAATCGTCGCAGAGGGCAGCGTCGAAGCGATTCGCGGCTGTGAGAATTCACTGACCGGGCGCGCGCTGCGCGGCGAGTGGAGCGGCGCGGGCGCGTCGGGTGGCTGGCCCGTTGGCACGGCCGAGGGTAGTCGGATTCGCGAATCTCGAAAGCGTCCGGCTCGCGCAACCGGCGGTCAGTCGGCCCCTGTGACCCGGGGCCATCCGGCGCGCGGTCAGTTGAAGATCGTCGGAGCGCGCGCCAACAACCTGCGCAATCTGACGGTCGAGATTCCGCTGGGTCAACTCGTCGCCATCACGGGTGTTTCGGGCGCCGGAAAGTCCAGCCTGATCCGCTCGGTGCTGGTCGGCCAATTGCGCGGGGAGCCCGACCGCGGCGCTTGCGATGGCATCGAGGGCGCAGCTGCGATCGACGAGGTCGTGGTCGTCGACCCGCACCCCCCGGCGCGCCGCGCGCGCTCGAACCCGGCCACCGTCTCCAAAGCCTTCGATGGCATCCGCCGCCTGTTCGCAGCCACGCGGGAGGCCAGGACGTTGGGCGTGACACCGGGTTGGTTCTCGTTCAACGTGCCCGGTGGCCGCTGCGACAAGTGTGAGGGAGCGGGTGAAGTCGTCATCGACATGCACTTTCTCGACGACGTCCGCATGCCCTGCGAACAGTGTGATGGGCGCCGCTACCGGCGCGAGGCGCTCGACGTGAAGTTTGCGAACCTGTCGATCGCGGACGCGTTGGATCTGACGGTGGATGCCGCGCTCGACGTCTTCGGGGGCGACGCGAGAGTCGCAGCCTGCCTGCGGTCACTCGCGGAAGTCGGCCTCGGGTACGTGACCCTCGGGCAACCGCTCTCGGCGCTTTCGTCCGGCGAGGTTCAGCGGCTGCGGCTCTCGCAGGCGCTGGGCCAGAGCGCCGAGCGAACGCTCTTCGTACTCGATGAGCCGACGACGGGACTGCACCCCGCTGATACGGAAGTGCTCGTGCGCTGCCTCGATCGCGTCATCGAGCGCGGCGGCAGCGTGATCGCCGTCGAGCACAACCTCGATGTGATCCGCCAGGCGGATTTCATCATCGACATCGGTCCCGAGGGCGGACCCGGCGGCGGCGAACTCGTCGTCTGCGGAACGCCGAGCGCAGTGGCTCGCTGTACCCGATCCCTGACCGGGGCCGCCCTGCGCGAGCGACGCTAGGTCGCCTTCATGCGCTTGGCGGGGTCGCGCTGCGCCTCCCGTCGCTGGGCAAAGATTCGCTTGTCGTGGAGTTTTCGAAGCTTGCGCTGAAACTTGGCGAAGACCGAATCGACCGCCGGCGAGAGCTCGCTGGCTTCCACCTGTGTGGCGATGTCGGTCCCCTTGCCGGTCACGTGGCCGTTCGCGACGAAACCGACCCCATTCGGTGCGAGACTGATTTCGATCTTGGAAACCTCGCGAAATGAGTTTCCAAGCTGCTGGCCTTTCTTTTCAATGGATTCCCTTAGCGGTTCGTCTTGTTCGATTTCTTTGAAATGGATGACCACAGAAGGGTTTGTCGTCATTGATCGAATGATCTCCCGTTGGTTTCGGGGTCGTTTTCGATCCTGGCAAGAGGACCCAGAACGACCCTCAGCGCGATTGTAACACAGCGTTCTGGAGGCCTTTTCGGCTCGACGGTGGGTTTGCGAGAGCAAGATTGCGGGGTGTCCATGGGGGGTAAACCCGCAACCGGGCGGTAAATCTGCCCGTAGCGGCGCGTCGTTCATTCGGTTCGGGAATTCGAGATTTCAACGCTTCGCTGGGAACTGCGGGCAACCGAGGCTGCGCCAGGGCTCCGGATTCGAGCGCGCTCGCGCAGCCTCGAGGCCGAAGTGGCGGAAGCGGACGGGAATCGAACCCGCCGAGGCTGTGTCGCCACACCCTCCTACGGATTTGAAGTCCGTGGCCCGCACCAGCGTGACAATCGCTTCCGGCGCGGAGTCTACCGAAAATCCACCGGATTCCGGCTGCCCTTTCCGCGGGCCGGAGACGCTCTCAGCGCCCGGTGGCCGGAGGGGCGGGGGATCGCGAGAATCGCCCGCGCTGTCAGTCGCGCTCGGCCACGCGCCAGTGGCCGGTCGATGCCGCTTCGCCGGCGTCTTCGTCTTCGGCGTACTCGTACTTGCGCGCGTACGCCGCGTTGAGTTTGGCGACCGTCGCAGCGTCCGCAATCGGCTCGAGTTTTTGCGCGTAGATCTGGTTGCCGATCTTGAGGCGTACGTTCGGATCGCGCGCGACGTTGGCGACCCAGTACTTGGTGTCCGCTTCGTAGGCGCCCACAAAGAGCTGGTTGCCGAGCGTCACGCACCAGATCGTCACCGAGTGGGGGATGAAGTAGGGAGTCGCTGTCTCGATGAAGATCTCCTTGGCGTCGGCGGCGAAGGACCAGTCCCGGACTGGGTGCTGGCCGACTTTGCCCGATAGCCCGAACCCGGGCCGTTCGTCGCTCGGTTCGATCGAGCAGCCGAGATTCAGCGCGATCAGAAGGATGCAGGCGAAGAGACCGATGATTCTCGACATCCGATTTTCCTTCGAGCGGTCGACCGAAGAACCCGAACGCTATCACAACGTCGTCCCAACCAGCGCAGTGATGGCCTCGTGCCCGGCCCGGCGCGTCTGATTCCGAACTGGTTTCGCGCCCGAACGCGAGCGGATCCGCAATTCGGCGGCGGCATGGAAGCGTGATCCATCACGTGAGGATTTCGACTTCAATTGGCCGCGGTCGGACGCAATTCCGGGCGACTACCTCAATTCGCGTTCGACCCGGGCCGAGGTGCTGGCGCGGAAGTTTGCGGTCTGCGGCGGCGTGAAGATCGTTGCCAGCACGCGCCAAGTAATGCGCATACGCTCTGCCGCGCAGCTGGAATGAATCAGCGTTTGTGCGCGCGCATAAGGTGCAGCGCAGTCCGTGATGGGTTCGATTTTGGATGACGCCGCCGCGGGACCGAGGTACTCTTCTGCGCGGTGGGGACCTACACGCTCGGCGATGTCGCGCGGATTACCGGGGTTTCGAGAGCGCGGCTGAGGTACTGGGAGCGCACTGCGCTGCTGGAGCCGGCTGCCGCTCGCGATTCCGGAGATTCGCGCCGCGAAGGCAGTGATTTCGAGTTCCGCGATCTCGTCACCGTTCGCTCGGTGCTGTCGCTGCTCGATCGCGGTGTATCGCTGCGCCGAATCCGCCGCAGCGTCGACGCGCTTCGCGAGCGGATTCCCGACATCGATAGGCCGCTGGGCTCGCTGCGGTCCTGGCTTGACGGCTCGCGGCGGGTGGTGATTCGGCACGAAGGTGTCCTGGTCGAGCCCGACGGACAGCTCGTGCTCGAGTTCGCGCCGCTCCGGGCGAGTTCGCCCGTCGCGCTGTCTAGCGCGGAATCGAACGCATCGCTTCGGGAATCGGCCGCGCGCTGGTTCGAGCAGGGCTGCAAGCTCGACTCGAATCGCAGCACCTTCGCCGAAGCGATCGAAGCCTACAAGCGCGCGCTCGAATGCGATCCGGATTTTGCGGACGCACACTGCAACCTGGGATCGGTCTATTTCAATCAGGATCGATTGGCGAGTTCGCGGATCTGTTTCGAGCGCGCGCTCGTGATCGATCCCGAGCACGTCGAAGCCAATCTGAACCTCGCGATGTTGCTCGAAGAAGAGGGCCGCTATCAGATGGCGTTGAGGCACTACAGGGTCGCCCTCGTGGCGGATCCGATGTACGCGGACGCCCACGTCAGCCTGGCGCTGGTCTACGAGAGGATCGGCCTGCGCCGGAAAGCGCGCGGCCACTGGCGGCGCTACCTCCAACTGGAGCCTTCGGGAACCTGGGTCGAGATCGCTCGCCAGCGGCTGCAAGAGTAGACGCCGCTGCGATCGCTCGCGGCTCGAGGGCGAGGCGCGGTTCGAGCGCCTGCCCGCGACGTTCGGTTCGCCGTGAAGTCTTCGGCCACCGATGACGCGGCGATAGCCCGATGGCTTCGCTTCACACGTAGAAAACGCGGCACTTCGCTCTCTCGGGTTTGAATTGCTCGCGTGTCGACCTCGTTCAGGCGGGTGGTCGAGCGTTGATCGAGCGAACCCGCGATGCCTCGGCGCCAGCGGGGCGAGATTCATCGCACGCCTCGTCTCCAGGTTGGGCGCGCTCAGCGTCGATGCCCCGGCTCCGAGATCCAGCAACGGGCCGGACGCGTTAGACTCGCGCGCCGGATCCGATTGTGGAGGTGGAAGTGCGGCCGACGCGGCGCTTGTCGAAGCGAGTCCTGTTTCTTGCGCTGTGGGCGACCGCCCTCGCCGTCGTGTTCTGGAGCGGATCGCGTTACCCGGACCTCGACGAGAAGGCCGTCATGGGTGGAGACACCCTGCTCGAAGATCCGCTCAGCTTCGAAGCGATGATCCAGTTCGAGCCGCACGCTCCGGTGTGGAAGCGGGTCGGGTACACGACGCTCAATTGGATCAACACGAACAAGCGCGGCATGGCCTTCGGCCTCGGTATGGGCGCCGCGTTCATGTCCATCATCCGCTTGCTGCGACGGCGCAACGCCGCGAGCGCGCTGGGCAACACGCTGATCGGCGTGGCGTTGGGGGCTCCCCTCGGACTCTGCGTGAATTGCGCGGCACCAGCAGCAAAAGGCATGCACGAGGCCGGTGCGCGTCTCGAAACGACCCTCGCCGCCATGGTCTCCTCACCCACCCTGAACGTGGTGGTGCTGACCATGATCTTCGCGATGTTCCCGCTCTACCTGGGCCTGATCAAGGTCGGCTTCACGGTCCTCTTCATTCTGGTGATCATTCCCGTTCTCTCGCGCTACGTCTTCCGCTCCGAGCTCGCGAAGACCGTCGAAAACGGCGCCTGCCCGCGGCCCGGAGTGCCGATCGACTTTGCGTCCGAGTCCTGGTTGCGAGCAGCCGCCGGTGCTGCCCGCGACTACGTGTCGAGCCTCTGGTTCATTTCCCGCACGACGGTTCCGCTGATGTTGGTTGCGGGCTTTCTCGGATCACTGCTGGCTACGCTCGTACCACTCGAGGAGTTCGCGAGACTCGGCACCGGAGCCCTGACGGCCGTTGGGGTGTCGGTGGTCGGGCTCTTCCTTCCGGTACCGGTTGCCTTCGACGTGGTGATTGCCGCCGCGCTGCTCGCCGGGGGAATGCCCGTACTCCAGGTCGGAATCCTGCTCTTCGTGCTCGGGATCTTCAGCTGCTACTCGGCCTTCATCGTCGCAACCACGATCTCCAAGCGAGTGGCCACCACGCTCTTCGCGGTTCTCGCCGCAATGGGGGTGGCCGCTGGCTACGCGGCCGACAGCGTTCGCGAACGGGACATGGCCAGGCTCATGGCCGTACTCGACGCGGAGCCGATCGCGGCTTCCGTCGGATCGGAGCCCACCATCGACGCACATCTCCCCGTCGTCGCTGCTCCACCTGCGCCAATCGGCCCGCCGCAGCCCACCGCGTTCACGGAGCCCGAGATCGTCGTCACCCAGACCGCGGATCAGCCGCGCTCTCCCGCTGCCAGCCAGCCCTTCACGCGCCGGGAAGCCGCGGAGTTGGGCATCGAGATCCACAACGATCTGAGCGTGGACGATTTCTGGTCGCCCTTCTACAACGGGCGCGGCCTCGCATCCGGGGACATCGACCAGGACGGCTGGGTCGATCTGGTCTCGGCCAGCGAGCGGGGCGTCGTCGTCTACCGAAACCAGCGGGGAGAGCGTTTCGTCGCCGAGCCATTCGACGTCCCGGGTGTCGGAGATCTGAACGTCTTTCTCGTGGCTCTGGTCGATCTCGACAACGACGGCTGGCTGGATCTGTACTTCACCGCCTACCGCCGCGGAAACTACTACGTCTCAAATCGCGAGGGGCACTTCGTCGCCGAGGCCCTCCAGCAGGCGCCCACCGGCGACGTCGTGCTGACCTACTCCGCCGCCTTCGGGGACGTCGACCGGGACGGAGACCTGGACGCCGTGCTCGGAAACTGGTTCTTCGGCGGGCTGGCGCGGGCCCTTCCCCCGGAGCTCTCTCGCAACACCATCCACTACAACGAGGGCGGGGCGTTTCGCTCGGAGCCGCTGCCCGGGATGCCTGGTGAAACGCTGACCGTTCTGCTCTCGGACTGGAACCGCGATGACGCGCTCGACCTGATGGTGGGCAACGATCTGGGCCAGCCGGACATCTTCTACCTGGGCGACGGGCGCGGCGGCTTTCGCGAGACCGACAACCGCGACGGCGTCATCCCCACTTCGGCGCGGACCAGCATGAGCATGGACACGGCGGATCTGAACAACGACCTGTTGCTCGACATCTACATCACGCAGATCTCGGCGCGGCCGACCCGCGAGAGTGCCGACGTCGAGATCGAGCAACGCCCCTTCGATCGCTACTGCGAGGAGATTCGCGACTCGGCCGAGCGGGAGATCTGCCAGCGCAACGTCGACATCAACGGCTTCTACGGCTACGTGCGCGACCATGAACCCTCGGACATCGAGGACTGCATCCTGATCCCCGACGCGGCCCAGGTCCAGCACTGCAAGCTCATGATGGTGATGAAGACGGCGTTCCAGACGCGTGATCCCCGCCTGTGTGCCCGGATCCCGGAGGATCATCGCGCCGCGCCGATCTGCGCGAGCTTCTTCGCTCCGAACTTCGAGGCGAGTGCCGAGGACTACAAGCGGGCGCTCCCGCAGTTGAAGAACGAGAACGTGCTCCTCATCGCCTCGCCCGATGGCAGTTTCGAGAACCGCGCCAAGCCGTTGCGCGCGCACCGCACTGCATGGAGCTGGAACGGAAAGATCGCCGATCTCGACAACGATGAGTGGCAGGACATCTACGTCGTCAACGGCATGTGGCCGCGCTCTTCGACCACTCCGTCGAACGTGTTTCTCAAGAACCTGGAGGGGCAGCGCTTCTCGAATCTTACCGAGGAATACGGATTGGCCGATCCGATGATCACGACGGCCTACACCTATCTGGATTTCGACAACGACGGAGATCTCGACATCGTCACCAATGCGGTCAACGGTCCGGCGAAAGTCTACGTCAACAACGAGACGCAGAACCACTCGGTGTCGTTCGAACTTCGCGACCGGCGCGGCAATCGCTACGGAATCGGGGCGCAGATCAGCGTCTATTACGGCGAGGATGGCGCGCGAGGCCAGATCCGCGAACTCAAAGCCGGGGGCGGCTTCCTCTCCTTCGACGCCCCAATCGCGCACTTCGGGCTCGGCGCCTACGAGCGGCTCAGCCACGCAGAGGTCCGCTGGCCGAGCGGGGAACGCATTCGGATCGAAGGGCCCCTCGAGGCTGGCTACCGCTACCGCATCGAGCGGCGCTAGTCGCAATCGGCGCGCCAACCGCCACCGCTCACTGCAGGAAGTCGATCGCGTTTTCCGCCGCCTCGCGCACCGCCGGGTCCGGGTGGTCGCGCAGGAACCCGATCTCCCCGGCGACCGATTCGTCGCCCGCGAACTCGAGCGCGTCGAGGGCTGCGAGGATGACCTGCGAGTCCCGGTCGTGCAGGGCCCGGAGCAGCTGCTGCAGCGCCGCGATCGATTCGTCGTCGCCGAGTCGCTCGGCGGCCGCGGCCCGGACGCGCGGATCCGGATCGGTTTCGATCAGCGCGCCGAGCCTCTCGACCCCCGCCTGGTCGAGTGCCAAGCGGCCGGCCGCGCCAGCTCGCTCCCCCGGATCGTCGGATTCGATCAGGCGGGCCGCTTCGTCGGCGCTCTCCGCCGCCTCGCGGGCTCGCGCGTCGGGCGATTGCCGCTCTGCGCGCCGCTGGTCGCGGCGCTCGGAGGGATCTGAGAACGCGCGGCGACCCGCGCGGCGCTCTGCGCGGCGCTCCAGGCGACGCTCCCCGCGAGCGCTTCCTGCCGGTTCGCCCCCGGCAATCCGCACTCGCGAGAGCAGGTGCCCGCCGCGCGCCGCGTCCGCGGCGAAGCTGACCTCGAAGGAGGCGCCCTGCAGGACTGCGAGAAGCACGACGGGCAGGCTGACGTCGACCTCGGTCAGGGTCAGCGGGGCGGCTTGCTGCTCCTCGGTCAACCGGCCGAGTTCGAGTTCGAAGCCGAGCGCGCGCTCGAGCGCGCGCAGCAGCTCGATCCGCGGCACCCGGTTGGCGAGCACGCGCAGGCCGCCCGGTGACGCCTCGATGACGAACTGACCTTCGGGGGGAAGTGTGGCGCCGCGCAGCGCGCGGGCCGGCTCGTCAGCGGGAGCCTCCACTCTGGCCGCCACCCGTTCCTGGGGGTCGGGCTCGGAGCCGCAGGCCGCCAGGGTCAGCAGCGATGCGGCGAGCGCGCAGCGGCTAGAAGCTCTCGGGTTCACGATGACTTTCCCGGCGATGAGAAGTGAGAAGACGCCCGGGGTTGACCCCCGGGCGTCTTCCGTCGAAACGCGATGTTTGCAGGGCAGCTACTACGGCGCTAGCGGCCCTCTGCCCCTGATGTGGATGTGATCCCTCTCGACATCGACGTAGCGGGGGAGCAGTTCGCTGAGCCGGGCGGCCTCACCGGGGGTAAGGCCCATCGCCTCGAGTGCGCCCCTGCAGGAGATCTTCCACCTGGCTTCTTCCGGACTACCCTCGCTGCCCCTTACACGGGTCTCGCCTTTACATCTCTCGGTGGTCGTGCTGTCCCAGGTGCCGCTGCCGCTGCTGCTGTCCCAGGTATAGAAGCCGACCATCAGGTAGAACCTCTGGCTCTGTCTCGCCCGGTCGTCGGATCGCTTCACGGTGTCGGGCTCGTAAAGGCTCCAGAAGACGTCCGCCTCATTGCCGGTATACGTTCCCACGCTACCGGTCGCGGTGTTCCTGTCATTGTGTCGAATCAGCGCGGTGTTGAATGAGGCCCCATCGGGCGAAGTGCTGTAGAAGTCGCCGCTGTTGACGTCGAGCAGGCTGTAGTTATCCCATCCGGCCGACGCGGGTAACGCGCAAAACGATACGAAGAGCAGGGTGGAGACGATCCGTCGCATGGATTCCCTCCAAGAAAGGGGCTCTCGAACAATTACATCGCACGCTGCCGCAATCGCCGCCCGCGGTCAATGGTCGGAAGATACTTTCTTTTCGCGTCAGTTGAAGGCCATGCTGCGCATGGGGAAGAAATTTGCAGGGGCGAGCTTCGCGATCAGGGCGCGAGGCGTGGAGGGCCACTCGAAACCGCGGGATTCCCCTGCACGGCCTTCTCGGCGTTTGTTGCCGCGCGTGGATCGCCTCGGCCGCGGTAGACGCGCGCGAGATGAAAGTGGGCCTTGGCGTAATCGGGCCGCAGCTCGATGGCGCGCAGCAGTTGGCCTTCCGCCTCGCCGTCCCGACCGCTCTCGAAGTAGAGCAGGCCCAGGTTGAAGGCTGCCTCCGGAAGTTCGGCATCGGCGATCGACGCCGCTCGGAAATCCCGCAGTGCATCGTCTCTGCGTTGCGCGCGGTAGAGGACGACGCCGCGGTCCACGAGCAGCGTCGCGTCCAGCGGATCCAGCTCGATCAGTTCGCCGTAGAGCGCCAACTCGTCGTCGACCCGCCCGACACGCCCGTAGAGTTCGGCGAGATCGCGACGCGCGCTCAGCATGGCTGGAAAACGCTGCGTCAGAGCCTCGTAGAGCCGGACCGCCTGCTCGCGGTCGCCGGCCTCTGCGGTGATCTCGGCGATCGCGCGCAGATGGCTCGGGGGCGGAAATCCCATTTCGAGCCACGTGCGGGCCTCCTCGAGCCGCCCCTCGCCGCGCAGCAGGCCGGCCAGAGCGCCTCTCAGCTCGACGAGATGCTCGACCGGCGCCGGCGGATCTGCAAGCAGCCCTTCGAGTCGTGAAATCTCGGCTGCGGCGCCTTCCCGCGCAGCTCGCGCGCGGCTTCGCAGCGCCAGCGCGGCGTCGCGATCCGGCTCGCGCGCCAGGACCCCGTTGGCCGCCAGCTCGGCCTCGTCGGGCCGCTCGAGCACCAGCAGTGCGGAGCCGCGCGCGAGTGCGATCGACGACGAGAGCCCGCTGGGGTCGCTCGCAGCCTCCTCCAACGCCGCGAGGGCGGCGTCGGCCCGGCCGTCGGCGATGAGCGCCTGGGCGAGCTCTACCCGCGCCGACGGAGAACCGGTCGATTTGAGCAGGGCCTCCCAAACGCTGACGGCATTCGCGCTGCGTCCCGCAAACGAGAGGATCCGGCCGAGGCGCGTCAGCGCGAGGTTCCGGACCGCGGGGCTCTTCGTCATGATTTTCAGGGCTTCGATGGCGTCACCCACCCGGCCATCCGCGACGAGGCCGTCGGCACCGCGGATGAAGGCCAGGCTGGCCACGGCCCTGCGCGGGTCCGAACGTCGGGTCGCGTTCGGGTTCCGCGGGGCGCTCGCGTAGCCCAGGCGCGTGAGGAGGTCTTCCGCCTCGGGGCTGAGCGAATCGGTTTCGGCGGCTGCTTCGGGCACCTGCGCGCGGCGCTCCGCGTAAACCTCGGCCAGTCGCGCCACCGTCTCGCGCTCCTCGTCCGCGAGATTGCGCGTCTCTCCAGGATCTGCGAGCAGGTCGTAGAGCTCGGCGGGATCGGGCTCGGCCGTGAGCTTCCAGCGCGCTGTGCGGACCCCTCCGAGGCGCGCCCAGCCGAGCGCGTGCTCGGGACCCCTGCTCTCGAAGTAGCTCACGCGCTCTTCCTCGGACTCGCCGCGCTGCAGGCTCGTCAGCGCGACGGCGTCTCCCTGGCGCGGCAGCGATAGCCCTGCGGCGGCGAGCAGGGTCGGAGCCACGTCTTCGATTCGCGCGAGCGCTGCGGATCGAACTCCGCGCTCGAAGCCCGGGCCGGCAGCGATCAGCGGAACGTGCAGGGTCGCGTCATAGGCGACGACGCCGTGGGTCGGCTCGCCGCGCTCGCCCTGGCTCTCGCCGTGGTCGCCAACCGCAATCGTCAGCACCTCGCGCCCGCCAGCCGCGCGCGCGACGCCGTCGAGCAGTCGCGCCACCTGCGCGTCCATGTAGGCGATCTCGGCCGTGTAGCGGTCGTCGATCTCATCGAAGGGGGGCGGCGGGTCGAGGGGTTGGTGGGCATCGTAGTAATGAACCCAGAGAAAAAACGGAGACCCGCTGCGTTCGGCGAGCCAGGCCAGTGCGCGCTCGGTGGTCTCTCCTCCGCGTCGACTCGCGACCTCGAAGCTGAGTGGGTCTCGCCGGTCCGCGATCGCGTCGTCGTAGACGTCGAAGCCCTGGTCGAGGCCGAAACCCGAGTCGAGCACGAACGCCGAGACGAACGCGCCCGTGTCGTAACCCTGCGAGGCCAGGCGCTCGGCGAGCGTCTCGAGCGAATCCGGAACCACGAAGCGCCCGTTGTCGTGTACACCGTGCAGATTGGGACCGAGACCGGTGAGGATCGAGGTGTGGGCCGGCAGCGTGAGGGGCACACTCGAAAAGGCGCGCTCGAATACCGCGCCCCGGGCCGCGAGCGCGTCCAGCGCCGGAGTGCGGGCTTCGGCATCGCCCATCGCGCCGAGCCGATCCGCTCGTGTGGTGTCGAGTGTGATGAGCACGAGATTCGGGCCGTCTGCCCGCTGACAACCCACCGCCAGCCCCGCGCACGCCAGTGCTATCGTCAACGCAATTTTGTTTCGCGTCATCTTCAGATCTCCCCGCGCCGCAGGCGCTCGGCAAGCAACGCGCTGGAGCGAAGCGCGAGCGCCTGGATGGTGAGCGACGGCGAATCACCGGAGCCCTGGGTGACCAGCACGCTAGCATCGGCGATCGTCAGGTTGGGCACGCCGTGGACGGCGCCGAACGCGTCCACCACCGAGCTGCGCGGATCGCGGCCCATCCGACAGGTGCCGCCCACGTGGGTGGCGTGCGGCGTGTCGTAGGCACTGATCTGTCCTGCGAAATCCTGGACTCCCGCCGTCTCCGCAAGTTCTTCGAGGCGCGCTTGGACCTGCGAGAGTGCCTCCAGGTCGGTTTCGTCGAGCGCCGTCTCGACCCGGGCGAGCGGAACGCCGGAGGGATCGAGATTTTCGGACAGCGTCACGCGGTTCTCCGGGCGCGGAAGCTGCTCGGCGATCCCGTCGAAGCTGATGCCAGCGCCAAACAGTCGCATCTTCTTTCGGTGGGATCTGCCGAAGTTTCGAATGCCCTCGAGCGCGTGGCCCACCGGACCGCCGAACGGCCCGCAGCTCGAGGCCAGCGTGAAGCCGACGGGAGGGGTCGACCCGCCGCCCGCAGCGTTGAAATCCCAGATGCGGCTGTCGAGCGGAATTCCCGCAAAAGTCTCGAGGGGTTGTTCGAAGATCGCCGTCTTGCGCACGTAGAGGGTCTCCATCAAGTGTCGGCCCAGCTGGTCGCTCTCGTTTCCGACGCCTTTGGGATGCGCGCCGCCCGCCGAGTGGAGCAGGATTCGGGGCGTCTCGATGGCGCCCGCGGCCATCACGAAGGCCCGCGCCCGGAAGCGCTGCTCCCGGCCCGTCGCGTCGCTCCCGATCACCGCGGAAATCCGCCCGTCGCGGTCGTGCTCGAGCGCGGCGGTCCGTATCCCCGTGACGAGCTGGAGGCGGCGACTGCGCTCCGCCTGCGGAATCACGGCCACGTCGACGCTTCCCCGCGCCGAGACCGCGCAGCCCTGCGCGCAGCCGTTGCAATAGTGGCACGCCTCGCGCCCGGGTCGGGGGCGCGGCAGGATCGCTACCGGATTCGGGAGCAGCTCCCAGCCGAGCTGGCGAGCCGCGAGCGACACCCGCCGGCTCGCCGCCGACAGCGGGTGCGCGGGATACGGATAGGGTCCGCGGGGCGGCTTGAAGGGATTGCGCGGGTCGCCGGCGACACCGAGCAGTTCCTCGATCCTCTCGTAGTAGGGCGCGAGTTCTTCGTGGTCGAGTGGCCAGTCTTCCGCGACGCCGAAGTTGCTTCGCATCCGAAAGGCATGGGCGGGGAAGCGGTGGGCCTCGCCCTGATAGTGGAGCGTGGAGCCGCCCACACCCAGCGCGCGCGCATAGTGGAAGGGTCGGCGCTCGAAGACCCGGCGCGCGAACGACGTCGGCGTGCGGCTGTGCAGGTGCTGGTAACGCGGATCGAGGGTCTTCCCGGGAGCGCTCTCGTAGCACCGGTGCCGCGGATCGTCCGCCGCGCCACCCACGATGGACCCTGCAAGCTCCCAGTCTTGTCGGTGCGTGCCCTGTTCGCTCGGACCGATGCGCGGTCCGGCTTCGAGCAACAGCACGCGAAGCCCGCGCGCGGTGAGGGCCCAGCTCGCGACGGAGCCGCCGGCCCCTGCACCGATCACGCAGACGTCCGCGTCGAAGCTCAAGCGCTCTCCTGGTCGAGTGGGTGTCGGCGGTGAACCGGTCCGGTGTAGGAAACCGACATCCATCCCGCCGGGCTCGCGTAGTATAAGCGCAGCACGTCGCGGCGCAGCTGCTCGAAGAAGGCGGCTTCGCGGGACGGACGGCGGGCGAACCGATACCGCAGGTGGAGCCGGCGCAGCGTGCGTTCCGACGGGCCGGACGCGTCGGCCTCGCCCTTGCGCTCGAGCAGCGCCCGGAATCGCGGCCAGCCCTCCTCGTAGGTGCGGAGTCGCGACGTCGAGCCGCGCGCCCAGCGCTCGAGCTTCGGCAGCAGGTCGATCTCGCTCGCCGCCGGCAAATCGCCGTCTCGCGGCACGATCACGTCGGCGACCGCGAGCAGGAGGGCGCGATCCTCGACCGGGAAAAGCGGCATGGCGACGGGGCCCGACAGCGGTGCTGAGTGGTCCGCGCTTTCGAGGCGCGCACTGCGGCGTCGAGCGCGAATCGAAAGAAGACCTCCTGCGCCGCCGACGACGACTGCGGCGCCTCCCAGTAGAAAGGTCCGGCGCCTCATGCGCCCTCCCGATCCGCGCTCGAACTGCGCTGGGCTTCTTCGAGCCTTGCTTCGAGCGAGCGCGCCTCGTCGGACCACGGCGCGGCCGGCCGCCCGGCAAGGGCGCGGCGCACGAGAGCCAGCGCCTCGTCGGTCTCGCCCAGGCTCGCGAGCACACGGGCCAGCCGGACCCGATCTGCGTGGCGGGCGGGATCCAGGCGTAGCGTCGCGTCGAACGCGCGGCGCGCCTCGCTGGCAACGCCGAGTTGGGCGAGACCCCATCCGAGGTTCGACTGGAGCTCCGCGGAATTCGGCTCCTCGGAGGCGGCGCTGCGCAACAACTCCAGAGCCTCCTCGCGCCGCGCTTGACCTCCCCACCTGGCGAGGTAGGAGCCGAGATGGCTGCGCAGCACGGGATCGTCCGCCGCATCTTGCAGCAGCTTTCGCAGCTGCGGTTCGATGTCTGGAGCGGGCGCCGCGCGAAGTACGAGCCGAGCACGGGTTCGCAGTCGAGTCGTCTGCTCGTGGGGCCCCGCAAACGTTTCATCCACGAGGCGCACGGCCTCGTCGATTCGTCCGAGCGACTGAAGGGCGAACGCGCGCAGGATCTTCGACCCCGGTGTCGCGGCGTCCAGCCGATCGAGTTCCGCCAGGGCCTGCTCGGGCTCGCCGCCATCGAGCAGCGTCCGCGCCAGGCCGAGCCGCGCCTCCGGAGCGCCAGTGAGTTCGAGGTAGCGCCGGTAGGCGTCGACCGCGTCGTCGCGCCGACCCGCCTCGGCATAGACGGGCGCCAAAGTCCGGAGCGCCAGGCTCTTCACGGCGGGCGCTTCCGCGAGGGTTTCGAGCAGGTCGATCGCGCGCGCGTACTCGCCCTCTTCGGCCAGGGTCCGGGCTCTCCCCACCCAGCCGTGGGCCGCCACGAATTGGCGGGGGTCGAAGCCGGCCCCCGAGGCGACGTCCGGCACTGCGGCATCCAGGTAGCCGAGCGCCGCGAGCTGGTGCGCTTCGTCGGCATCGAGTTCGCGCGGCTCGGCGGCCCGCGCGGGTTGGCTCGCGAGCAGCTGGTCGTAGAGCCGAGCGAATTCGTCCCGCACTTCGGGCCGCTCGTCGGCGAGATTGCGGGTCTCGCTCGGATCTTCCTGCACGTCGTAGAGTTCGACCGGCGACGGTTCAGCGGTGTACTTCCAGCGCGACGTCCTCACTCCGCGCAGCGGCGCCCAGCCGAGCGACAGGTGGGTTCCGAGGCTTTCGAAGTAGCCCAGGTCGGGGCGCTCGCTTCCGCTACGGAACGCGGCGAGCGCGCGGCCCGCGAGCCCGCGGCGGGTCTCCGCGAGCAGATCGCGGCCCGCAAGCGGCTCCGGCACCGGGAGCCCGACGGCTGCCAGGATCGTGGGAACGATGTCGACATGGCCGACACGCTGCGCGCTTCGTCCGGGGTCGACACCGGGCCCCGCGATCACGAGCGGCACGTGCAGCGTCGCGTCGTAGGCGAGCAGGCCGTGGGTCGCCTCGGAGTGTTCACCCAGGGCCTCACCGTGGTCGGAAGTGAAAACGATCAGTGTCGGGCGCCCCGCCCGGACCGCCTCGATTCCCTCGAGCAGGCGTCCGAGCTGCGCGTCCGTATATGCGATCTCCGCGCGGTACTCGTCGCGGATCTGATCGAAGGGCGGTTCGACACGCCGAGGCAGATGGGGGTCGTAGTAGTGGGTCCAGACGAAAATCGGTGCACTTGCGGGTCGATCGGCGAGCCAGGCGAGGGCCTCGTCGGTCACCTCGGCGGCCGGGCGCTGGGGAACCGTCATGTCGAGCGGGCCGGAGGCGCGCCGCGTTTCGCTGCCGTAAACCGCGAAGCCCTGATCCAGGTTGAAGCGCGGGTCGAGGACGAAAGCCGAGACGAACGCACCGGTGTCGTAGCCCGCTGCGCCGAGGATCTCGGAGAGCAGCTCGATTTCGTCGGGCACGCGGAAGCGCCCATTGTCGCGCACACCGTGGGCGAAGGGCTCGAGGCCCGAGAGGATCGTGGTGTGGGAGGGGAGCGTGAGCGGAACGCTCGCGTAAGCGCGCTCGAACAGGACGCCTCGCGCCGCGAGCGCGTCCAGCGTGGGAGTCTGGGCCCGCGCGTCGCCGCTGGCGCCGAGACGGTCGTAGCGAGTGGTGTCGAAGGTGACGAGCACGATGTCGGGGAGGGGCTCTCGCACGCAGGCGACGAGCAGCGCCGGGCTCAGCAGTGCGGCGAACCAGCGAGTGCGGAGCGTCATCCGAACCCGATTCACCTCGCCCCTCCCATTGCGGCGATTCTTTCGCACTCGCGCGAGTCCGTCAATGCAGTTCCCAGTGGGCATCGGCTTCCGCGATCGGCGCCACCGACGGAGGTTTGCGCGGCACGCACCCGTATGGCAGCGTCGCTCCGATGTCTTCCCGGCAGGCTCTCGCCGTCATCGGCCTCGCTTTCGCTTTGGGCAGCGCGAGCGTCGCCCTGCCCGACGTCGAGCATCCTGAACACAAGAATGTGGAACACGAGGTTGCGGCTGCGGCCTCCCCGGCGTCGCGCCGCGAGATCTGGAAGAGCGGTCCGGGCCGCGACCTCGACTATGCGAGCATGCGGCGCTTCGTCTTGCCGTTGAACCATCCGGCCATCGTCCGGGCGGAAGACGCGGAGCACATGCTCGACGACGATCTGGTGCTCGGCGTCGTGGTCGACGGCGAAGCCCGCGCCTACCCGTGGTGGATCCTGACGAAGTACCACGTCGCGAACGACGCGATCGCCAAACACCCGGTCTTCGTCGCCATCTGCGAAGTCTGCACCGGAGGCGCCGCCTTTTCGGCCGTCGTCGACGGACACTTCCTCTCTTTCCAACTCTGCGGCCTCAAGCACGGCTCCTTCGAGGTCTGCGATTGGGAGACCCGCAGCCGCTGGCTCCCCTTCAAAGGCGAAGCCTACGAGGGCAGCCTCGCGGGAACGCGACTGGAGCAACTGCCCTTCGTCTACATGAGCTGGAGGGACTGGAAGGCCGAGTACCCCAGCTCCACGGTCATACTCGGAGGCGAGGAACTGAGGGCCCGCGGCCACGGGGTTCACTCCCCGCCAGGCGCCAAGGGAATCGCTCGGGCGCTGCGCAATACCCTCATCACTCTCGACCCGAGGCTCGCGCCAAACGAACTCGTCTTTGGTCTCGTCCCGGACGACGGTGGCAACGGGAAGGCCTACCCACTCGCGTGGATCCGCGAGCAGGGCGGAGCGGTGCAGGACCAAGTCGACGAACGCCCGGTCCTCGTGATCCTGCGCGGAGAACTCGGCGCCAGTGCGTTCGTGAGGCGTCTCGGAGACCGCACGCTCGACCTGGAGCGCGTGTCGACGGGCCCGCTCGAAATGCGCGACAAGGCAACGGGGGCGCTGTGGACGGCGGTGGGAACCGAGATGAAGAATGGCACCTTCGCCGCCGCCAGGCTGTCGCTGGCCCGAGGCTACGTGACCGAGTGGTACGAATGGGCGAGCAACTACCCGTTGACGGAGATCGCGCAGTAGCGGCCCGGGCGGCCTGGCTGGGCGCGGCGGAGGTGCCCGCATACCGCCCGCAAGTGGCGTGCCGACCAACCGCCGCAACTCCGACGGCAAACGGCAGCGCATCCAAAACGCCCGCCGACTCGCGTCCCGCACCCGCGATCTGCCGATCCCTGACCGGGCCATCCCGATCGACCCGACCCTTGGGACACAACCCTGCGTTTCAGAGTGGCTGGGGGTCGGTGCTCGGCTGCGAGCGGATCACGACGGCCTGGCGGCGGATCACGTCGTCATTCAGCACGAGTTCCAGCGCCCAGCGCCCTTCGGTGGCGATTCGCTTGTCGCCAAATTTCAGCGCCGAATCGATCCGGCTGGCACTGCGTTTCTTCGCGCGCTTTTCCTGGGCGATTTCTCCCGAAGGCCCGATCCAGCGCACGACGAACTGATCGGCGTACTGCCGGAACTTGGGTCCGAGCTCGGCCCACCAGGTGATCCGGGAGAGGGGTGTCGAAAACTCCGAATCGGTCGCGAACGCCGCATCGGTCATGTGCTCTGCACCGATCGATTCCTCGGCGGCGGCGGCGATTGCATCCGAATCAACAGCGTCCGTAAAGCCGGATGCGGCAACCGGCACGAAGGTGAGCTTGAAGATCTCCCACTCGGATCGCTTTCTCAGTTCGCTGGCCGCGGCCGTGCGCAGCGAAGCCTGCTCGAACGCGTAGACGGCCCGGTGTGGTTGACCGGCCTCTTTGAACGCGAGGCCGAGTTTGAAGAAGACCAGCGCCCGCGAGGTGTCGAGCTGGATCGCGCGCAGGTAGCTGTCCGCGGCTTGTTCGTATCGCCCGCTTTCGTAGAGCAACTCTCCGATCCGGAACGGAACTCGGGGATCCGCGCGTTCGATTGCGTCGATCCGAGCCAGCAAGAGCAGCGCCCCGTCCAGGTCCCCGCGCGCCGCAACTTCGTTCGCACGCGCGATCAGCGCCTCGATGCGCGGATCGCTCGGCTCGGGGACGCCCTGGTTGAGACTGGTGCGTCGGGTTTCCAGCAAGAGCGCCAAGCGCGCTTGTACGAGCGGCAGCGCCGCGGCGAGTTCCGGGTCCGGCACCCGCTTGGGGTGCAGGGTTTGGGCGGCGGCCTCGATTGCGTGGATCCGATCGTCTGGGAAGGGGTGTGTGGCGAGATAGGGGGGCAGGTTGTCGGGGAAGCCAGACTTGGATTGGACGATCTTGTCGAGGAAGTGCGTCAGCTCGGCCGAATCGTAGCCGGCGCGCGTCACCCAGATGGCGCCCAATTTATCGGCTTCGGCTTCGAATTCCCGCGTGAATCCAATTTTGAGCGAGACGTTGACGCCCTCGCCCACGACGGCGAGCCCGGGCTCCTTGGCGGCGACGGCCGCACCCATGCCGATCGCGCGCGTGGCCAGGCCCGGCAGCGCTGTCTTCGCCTCCCGGCGCGAGAAGTGTCGCGCGTGGACGTGGGCGATTTCGTGACCGAGCACGCCCGCGAGTTCGTCGACACTGCCGACCCGCATGAGCGTTTCGCTGTGGATGTAGATGTAGCCGCCGGGGAGCGCGAACGCGTTCAGGTCCTTCGCTTTGATGATCCGAAAGCGATAGATGAACGGCTGCGGTGAGATCTGGCCGGCGAGTTCCTGCCCGAGTTCGTTGAGATAGCCCGAAACGATCGGGTCGTAGATGATCTCAACTTGCTGCTGAATCGCCTGATCGGCGTCCATCCCGATCTGTCGCAGGTCGTCGTCACTGAAGCTGGGAACCACGAGATCGATCGGACTGAATCCGCCGCCATCACCGTGGCTGCAGCCCGCCGCGAGCGCCAGGGATGCGAGCGCGGCGATGCTCCACCGGTTTGCGGTTTCGACCACGGGTTCGGGTCAAACGCTTCGCTTGCTGACAATCTTTCGGTAGCTGTCCGCGTCGAGCAGCGATTCGATCTCTTCCACATCCGACGGCTTGATCTTGATGATCCAACCGGCGCCGTAGCATTCTTCGTTGATGATTTCCGGTTGGTCGACGAGCTCTTCGTTGATCGCGGCCACTTCGCCGGCAATCGGCGTGCTGAGGTCCGACACGGCTTTGACCGATTCGATCACGCCGAATGCCGCGCCCGATTCGAGCTGGTCGCCCACGGTCGGGAGTTCGACGTAGACGATATCGCCGAGCTGTTGCTGGGCGAAGTCGGTCACGCCCATCGTGACGAAATCGTCCTCGGCATGAACCCACTCGTCGTCACTCGTGTAATACAGTTCATCGGGAATTTCGAAATCCACGCCGTCCTCCACCTTCTGTCCAGTCTCGGCTAGACGAAGGGCGTATCGACCACGCGAGCTCGCAACGTTCGATCTCGCACGACCACTTGAAATCCGCTGCCCGATTGGGCCACCTCGGCTGGAACGTACGCCAGACCGATCGACTTGCCGAGGGTTGGGGAGGGTCCACCCGAGGTGACCCGGCCGATGGTCTTGCCAGCCAGTACCACCGCGGAACCGGCCCGCGCGACGCCGCGCTCTTCGAGCGCGAAGCCGACCAGTCGGCTCTCGAGGCCCGCGTCTCGGTCTCGGGCGATGGCGTCCGCGCCGACGAAGCGGTGCCCCTCGAGATCGAGGAAGCGCTCGAGCCCTGCCGCTAGCGGCGAGGTGTCGTCGTCGAGTTCGTGGCCGTAGAGGGGAAGGGCGGCCTCGAGTCGAAGCGTGTCGCGGGCGCCGAGGCCCGCGGGCAGCAGGCCAGACGGCGCCCCCTCGTCGAGCAGGGCTTCGAAGACCTGTGGCAGATCGCCGCTGCTGAGGTAGATCTCGAAGCCGTCGGCCCCCGTGTAGCCCGTCCGCGAGACGAGGGCTGGGCGACCCGAGACCTCCATCCGCGCGAAGCGAAAGCGGCGCAGCGCGGTCGCGTCGGGCGAGCCCAGTTTCGCGAGGATGGCTGCGCTCGCGGGCCCCTGAAGCGCGAGCAGGCCGGTTTTGTCGCTCGCGTTGCGCACGCCGATGGGCGAGGCGACGCGATCGAGAATCCAGCGCTGATCCTTCTCGATGTTCGAGGCGTTTACGCACCAGAACGCCGACGCTTCGGCGACCCGATAGCAGGTGATGTCGTCGACGACTCCGCCTTTCTCGTTGCACAGCAGTCCGTACCGGACCCGCCCCGGTTCGAGATCAACCAGGCTGCGGCTGAAGAGCCGGTCGGCGGCGGCAATCGCTTCGGATCCCTCGAATTCGATCTGGCCCATGTGCGAGGCGTCGAAGAGTCCCGCCGCTTCGCGCACCGCGCGGTGTTCTGCGCGGATGGACGTGTACTGGACGGGCAGTTCGAAGCCGCCGAATTCGACCATGCGCGCCCCCAGGCTCCGCTGGATGTCGTAGAGCGGGGTCCGTTTCAATGCGCTCATCCGCCGGTGCGGGCCCGGTAGGCGGTCAGGGTATTGCGCAGAAGCATCGTGATCGTCATCGGCCCCACGCCTCGGCGATGCGGGGTGACGATGCGCGCGATGCCCATGGCGCCCTCGGTATCGACGTCACCGACGAGTTTGTCGTCGACATTGCTCACACCCACGTCGATGACCGCGGCGCCCGGCTTGATCCAGTCCGCCTTGACGAGGCGGGGAATCCCGACGGCCGCCACGAGAACGTCGGCCTGCCGACAGATCTCCCGGAGATTGCGGGTCTTCGAGTGGCACATCGTCACGGTCGCGTTCCGGCTCTGGAGCATCAGCGAGACCGGCTTGCCCACGATGTTGCTGCGCCCGATCACGACCGCGTTCGCACCCTCGAGCTCGATCCCATAGCGGTCGAGGATCTCCATGACGCCCAGTGGAGTGCAGGCCGCGAGGGTCGGTGTGCCGAGCAGAAGCCTCCCCGCCGTGGTCGGGTGCAGTGCGTCGACGTCTTTCGCGGGATCGATCGCAGCCGCGATCGCATTCGAGGAGATTCCCTTGGGCAGTGGCAGTTGCACGAGAATCCCGTCGACCGCGTCGTTGAGATTCAGCTCCTGGACCACGAGCAGCACATCCTGCTCGGAGGCCGATGCGGGCAGGCGGCGTTCGATCGCATCCATGCCCACCCGACTGCAGGCGCGCTGCTTGCCCTTGATGTAGGAAGCGCTCGCGGGGTCGTCACCGACCAGAACCACCGCGAGGCACGGCACCCGCTTGTCCGCTGCCGCGTATCGGCCCACTTCTTCGGCGAGTTGCTTGCGGATGTCCTGCGCGAGCGCGAGTCCGTCCACGACGATCGTCTGTTGCTTCTGATCCGACATCGGGGTGCTGTCTCCGCGAAAGAAAAGGAGCGCCAGTATAACCACCCGTCGCGTTCGCGTGAGTGGTCGACGAGCACGGTGGATGTTCAGGCGACGGATTTGCTGCTCTTGCCCTTGCCCTTGGCTTTGCCCGCCGCTTTGCCTTTCGCCTTCGGCGTGTCCGCGCTCTTCGATTCGCTCTTCGGTTCACTCTTCGCTTCGCCCTTGGTTTCCGATTTCGAATCCGATGCGTCGATCTTGCCTTTGTCGTCGCTCGAATCGGATTTGCCGGGCTTGTCGTCTTGGTCTTTTGCGCCGCTCGACGCATAGAGGTCCGAATACCAACCGCCGCCCTTGAGGACGAACGAGGTTCTTGAGATCAGTCGTTTGATCTTCCGCGATTTACAGTGGGGGCAGCTCTTGATCGGATCGTCCGTGATCCGCTGCTCCACCTCGAATTCGCTCTCGCATTTTCCGCACGCGTACTCGTAGATCGGCATGTCTCATCTCTTGGCGCGGCTCGGTCTCGAGAGACCGCGCAGCGCGGGTCCGTGGCTCCGCTTCGCGGGGAGTGGCCGATCGGGGGTTCATCGGCCCGGGCAGGGGAGGCTAATCGGCGCGAGCGCCGCTCGCCAACCCCAAAATTCGCGCCGCGAGCGCATCGGCATCGCCGTCGATTCGGACCCGCTTGCGCCGCCCCGTGGAGGCCGGGTCCAGCGCCACGGCGTCGCGGCGGACACCCAGCGCCCGAGCGAGGGCCCTCGCGCAACCCTCGTTGGCCGCACCGTCGATCGGCGGCTCGTTCACCGCTACGCGGAGCGCGTCGCCGTGGACGCCACCGACATTGGGTCGGCGCGAGCGGGGCGAGACGTGGATCCAGAAGGCAACGCCGCTTTCGGTTCGCGCGAGTTCGAAGCCTGCGCGGCCTCGCTTCACGCGTCCGGTCCCGGGCCGCTCGAGTCGGGGTTGCCAGTCGCGAGAAAAGCGACGCTCCCGCCGAGCGACGGTTCTTCGGGCGGGTCTTTGGCGAGCGCGTCGAGCAGCCCGAGATGAGTATCGATCGTCGCGCGGACGGATGCCGCGAGCCGGGTGCGGAGCTGTTTCATCTCTCGGAGATCGCCCGCCAGCCTCGTAGCGCGCCGGTGTGCGGCGTCGAGAACCTTTTCGGCCTTGACCTCGGCTTCCCCGATCACGGTCTCGGCCTCCTTCACCGCCGTCCGCTTCAGATCTTCGCTGAGTTGGTGAGCGGTGGTCAGAGTTGCCTGCAAAATCGCCTCGTTGGATGACAGCCTCTCAACCTGAACTTCAAGTCGGATCACGTGCTCTCGAAGCGCCTGCGCTTCGCGCACCAGCGCCTCGTAATCATCCGAGACCATGTTCAAGAAGGCGTCGACTTCGTCGCGCGCGTAGCCCGCCAGCGTGCGCGAGAAGGCGTGGTTCCGGATGTCGAGCGGTGTAATTCTCACGCCTGCCTCCAAGTCGAGCTTCGTACTGCGGCAGGGGATCGACCGAACTGCCCGGAATCTTTAGCCCCCTGCGGGCTCGACGGCCGGGCTCAGGAGCCCTCTCCGAGTTCGACGGAGCGGCGCGTGGCAGCCGCCACGGCTCGCGCGAGAATTTCGCGCAAGCCACCCTCGTCGAGTGCAGCGAGGCCGGCGAGCGTGGTTCCGCCCGGCGACGAGACCTGCTCGCGAAGCTGTGCGGGGTCGCTGTCGCTCTCCAGTGCGAGCTTCGCGGCCCCGTAGACGGTCTGGACGGCCAGGCGCTCGGCGGCCTCGCGCGGCAGGCCGACAGCCTCGCCCGCGTCGATCATCGCCTCGAGGAACCGGAAGACGTAGGCGGGGCCGCTGCCCGAAAGGCCCGTGACGGCATCGAGCAGATCTTCTGCGTCGGCCTCCCATGCGATCCCGACGCTTTCGAAGAGCGACCGCGCGTCGCTCCGGTCCGAAGCGTCGGTTTCGGCGTTGCCGCAGATCGCGGTGGCGCCGGCGCCGACCAGCGCCGGGGTGTTGGGCATCGCGCGGATGATACGGGCCTTCGCCGGAAGACCCGCCTCGAGCGACGCCAAACGGACGCCGGCCGCGATCGAGATCCAGAGCGGGTGCGTCAGGTCGAGGCCTCGCGCGCGCAGCGCTGCGAGTGCCGTCGGAACCACGTCGGGCTTGACGGCGAGCACGACGAGGTCGCTGCCGCGAACGGCGTCCGCGCCGTCGATGCCGGCCGCAACGCCGTGCCGATCGCGGAGCTGCGCACAGCGCTCGGGGCGCGGCTCGGCGACGTGAATCCGGGCCGCAGAAACCCCAGCCGCAATGAGTCCACCGACCAGCGCTTCCGCCATCGCTCCGCCACCGATAAAGCCGATTTGTCGCCCTGCCAAGCTCATGATTCACTCCGGGCGCCGAAGATCGCCGTTCCCACCCGCACGATCGTGGCTCCCTCTTCGATGGCGATTTCAAAGTCGCCCGTCATGCCCATCGAGAGTTCAGATAGGTGTTCCCCGCCCGGTTCGCCACGCAACGCGTCGCGCAGCGCGCGCAGGCGCGCGAAGGCCGGTCGGCTGACTTCGGGATCCGCCGTGGCTGCGGGCACCGCCATCAATCCCGCGACGCGCAAGCGGATCCATCGCCTGCTGGCCTCGAGGAGTGCGGGAAGCGCGCCGGGGTCGACGCCGCCCTTCTGCGACTCGCCGCTGAGGTTGACCTGGAGGAGAGCGTCGAGTCGCCGGTCTTGCTGAATGGCGCGGCGCTCGAGTTCCGATCCGAGTGGCTCGCGGTCGACGCAAGCGATCACATCGAAGAGGCGCACGACATCGCGGGCCTTGTTGCGCTGGAGTTGCCCGATGAAATGCCAACGCGGAACGGCAAGCCCCGCGCTTCCAAGCTCGGCGGTTACGGCTGGAATCTTTGTCGCTGCTTCCTGGACGTAGTTCTCCGCCAGATCGCGCAGGCCCGCGCGCACTGCAGCCACAATCAGCGCTGGACGCTTTCGCTTGGCGACACCGACCAGGGTGATCTCTTCGGGTCTGCGGCCCACGCGCGAGGCAGCGGCCGCGATGCGCGCGCGAACCGACGCCAGCCGGCTTTCGATGTCGCGGTCGGGCGTCAAGCGAAACCTCTCGATCCGGCCTCGCCACCCATCCCGGCGACCTCGCCGAGCAGTTCGAGCGTTTCGTCGAGTGGGAGGCCGATCACGTTCGTCTCGCTGCCGCGAATACGGGTCACGAAGTTTTGCGCGCCTCCCTGCACCGCGTAGCCTCCCGCCTTGTCGAGGGATTCGCCGGTCGCCACATAGGCGACCAGTTCGGCTCGCGTCGCGACGCGCATTTCGACGAGACTCGTCACCACCGTCTCCTTTAACCGAAGCGTGTCACTCGCGACCAGCGCGACTGCGGTTACCACCGAATGCTCGCGACCCGTCAGGCGCTCGAGAAGCTCCAGCGCGTGATCCGAATCGCGCGGCTTGCCGAGCACCTCGCCGTCCAGCACGACGATGGTATCCGCACCGAGCACGAGCCGGGCAGGGGGCGCGCCGATCTGCTCCGCGACGGCGAGAGCCTTGCTGCGGGCGAGGCGTTGCGCAAATGCGACCGGGTTCTCGCCGGGCTGCATGAGTTCAGGGATGTCTGCCGGGCGGACTTCGAAGCGGACGCCGGCCCGACGCAGTAGATCGCTCCTGCG
>Ga0326597_10002556_pt1 | contig 27025 bp, 26 predicted proteins | sample RVTome_12_FD_203789 | JGI IMG/M metagenome (GOLD analysis project Ga0326597, IMG submission 203789) | Soil microbial communities from uranium-contaminated site in the Upper Colorado River Basin, Wyoming, United States - RVT100D185 | ecosystem: Environmental > Terrestrial > Soil > Contaminated >... | reverse complement strand
ACGCTTCGTCCATAGTCATATTAAATCTAGTCATAGAAGGATCTGTAAGGGTAATTTTTTTATCCAATTTTATTTGTCTAACGAAAGTAGGTAGAACCGAACCCCTACTTCCTAATACATTACCATATCTTACACATGTAAATTTAATTTTTCTCCACCCTTTGAGAACATTTGCATCAACAAATAATCTCTCCATCAACAATTTTGTAGCACCATAAGTATTGAAGGGATTGACTGCTTTATCAGTACTTATGGCTAGAGCTAATTCAACATTAGTATCTAGACAGGCATTAATCAAATTTTGCGTCCCGTATACATTAGTTTTAACTGCCTCAAAGGGATTATATTCGACTGCAGGTACTTGTTTTAATGCAGCGGCATGAATTACTATGTGAATTCCTTCTAATGCTCTAGAAAGCCTATCTCTTTCTCTAACATCCCCAATCAAAAACCTTAGTCTGTCATCTACTAAATCCTCTTGCATCTGCCTCTGCTTTTCTTCGTCTCTACTGAAAATTCTTATTCTTTCAGCTTTTGTATTTAACAGTCGTTTTGTTAAGGCTTTACCAAGAGAACCAGTTCCTCCAGTGATTAAAACATTCTTTCCGTCAAACAAATTAGTTTCCATTTTCTAAGTTAACATTAAATGGCTTTGTAAACCTTGTTGAAAAAGTAGAATAAACATATTGAAATCAAATCTATAATGACTCATAAGGTTGAAAATCTCTTTTAGCCTTTCTTCCTAGAATTTCCTTATATTTTGAAGCAGACATTCCTTTCACTGGTCTTAAAGGCTTAATGTTATTAATATTAAATTTCTCCCCTTTTCTAATTTTCTTAAGAGTCCAAATTCCTCTTCGTTGAATTATTCTTGTTACTTTCTCAGATTTTTCTATTCTTTTTCGACCATCTCCTAATGCTTTTTCAAGAGTCCTTATGTCGTATACCATCTTTGCAAATGCTTTTGCACTCATTGAATGAGAATGATCCGGACCTTTTGACTTTGGATTTATGCTAAAATGCTTTTCAATTACTGATGCACCTAATGCAACACTCGCTAAAGGTACTAATGACCCAGGTGAGTGGTCTGAATAACCAACATTTAATCTAAAATTTTTCATTAATGTTTGTAAAACATTCAAATTCGCTTGTTCAATTGGTGATGGATACTGTGTCACAGAATGCATAAGAACTATCTTATGGTTACCCGTAGATTTTATTGCTTTAATAGCATCACTAACTTCTTTAATTGTACTTGCACCTGTTGCTAAAAAGATTGGTTTTTTTAAAGAACCAATCTTTTTTAATATTTCCAAATAAGTAATATCTCCAGAACCAACTTTAATGGCTGGTACATTCAATTTTTTTAGTAAATTAACTGCATCAAAATCCCAAGGACTAGTAAAAAAATGGATTCCAATTTTTTTCGCATAGTTATTTAGTTCTTTATGCCATTTTCTTGGCAATTCTGCATCTTTGTATACTTGCCAAACTGATTTTTTCCATCTTGATTGAAATGCACTTTTTCTTTCGAAGCCATTTCGAGAAAGTAATTCTTCGGTTTTAAAACTCTGAAATTTTGCAGCATCTGCACCACATTTTTTGGCTAATTTTATCAATTTTTTTGCTTTGATTAAACTTCCATCAAAATTTGAACCAATTTCAGCTATAACATAACAACCATAACCATTCCCAACCATCTTATTACCAATTTTTATAGGTTTCAAGTTAATTTATCACCGAACATATTTTTAAATTAATCATAATATTATTGTTCAAATTATTCCGATTTTTATTTAATCATAACTTCAAAAACTATTACTAATTTTAATTAATGACTCTTTTAATGGAATAATAGGCATTGAAACAAATTTCTTTGCTTTTTTATTTGATAATGAAGTATTTTTTGGTCTTTTAGCTATTAATTTTAAATCCTCGACACTTCCTTTCTTTATTAAATTTTTATCTAATTGAAATACATTTGCTACTTCAATTGCAAATTGATATTTGCTAATTATTTTATCAGACGCTAAATGTATAATCCCATGCATATTTTTCATAGTAATGTCTCTAATCATCATACATAAATTAGAAATTTCTAAAGGCGTAAATAAAACGTCATCAAATCCGATCATTTGTTTTTTCTGTTTCAAAGTTGTTAAAATCCAATTTAGTAAATGTTTTCCTTGTTCGTTATATCCATAAAAGTTTGTTCTTATGATTACATAATTATTAGAATTTTCTTTAATTAGTTGTTCACCCATTAGTTTTGATTTGCCATAAACGTTTACTGGATAAGGAATATCTTCTTCGGAATAATTTCCTTTCTTTCCATCAAAAATTCCATCAGTAGAAATGTGGATTAATCTTATGTCATTTTGATTTGCAACTAATGCAATATTTTTTGCACCAATTGCATTAATTGCAATAGCTTGTTTTTCATTTTTTTCTAAAAAATCCAAGTCTACATTTGCTGTACAATTGATAATTGTATCAGGTTTTAATTGCAAAACGCATTTTTTGATAGAATCGATATTTCTTACATCAACCCTAAATTTGTCTTGAGTTGATTGATTGAAAGTGGTTCCATAAGCTTGGATATTTGAACTAGTAAACTCTCTAAGTAGGTATCTTCCAAGAAAACCTATACCTATTACCAGTATTTTTTCACTCATGCAAATATTTTTTATATCTTGAATATTGCTTTTAACTATATAAGAAAAAAGTCTTAAACCAAAGCTATATTGGTGATTTTAAAACTATAATTAAAATTGAAAAAAATAATTTATTACATAACTGATCATGGAAAGGGTCATGCAACAAGATCTGTTGCCATAATTCGTGAATTAAAAAAACTCAATTTCAATATTATAATAAGAAATTCAAATTCTGTTGAATTATTACATCAATGTCTACCTGGAATGTCAGTAATTGATGAAAAAACTGACGTTGGTCCGGTAATAAAAAATGATGGAATATCAATTGATACAGAAAGTTCGATACTAAAATTGCATCATTGGATTCAAGATTTAGATAACTCCTCAGAACGTGAATTAATTCATATCAAAAAATTTGAACCTGATTTAATAATAAGTGATATTTCAGTAATGCCAATTAAAGCTGCAAAAAAGGCTAATGTTTCATCAATCGCTATTTCAAACTTTTCATGGTATGATGTATTAAAATTTCTTGAAAAAACTGACATGGAAATTTTAAAACAAGAATATAATTCGACTCAGCTTGCTTTACAATTACCCTTGGGAACTAACATGAATCATTTTAAACAGAAGATAAAAACAGGCTTCGCTTCAAGATATTCTATAAACTCTCGAGAAATCGTTAGAAAAAAACTAGGCCTCACTAATTCTGACATTCTTGTTGTTTTTGCTCTTGGAGGATCTAATTTAGAAATAGAAACCGATTTTGATAAAGAAATAAAAATTATATCATTAAACTCAAAAATAAAAAATGTAGAAAATCTTGTTATATATTATCCCCTGATGGAAAGTCAAGATCTTATAGCTGCATCTGATTTAGTTATTTGTAAATGTGGTTATGGAACAGTCACTGAATGCCTAACTAATGGAATTCCTTTCTACTATATCGCTAGTGACGAACACCTGGAACAAAAATCGATTGCATCTGCCTTAAGATACTATTCATCATCTATGCAAATAACATTAGAAGAAATTAACCATTTATCATTAAACAAAAAACAAATTCAAAATTTACCCAAAAACCAAGAAAGTATTGATAATTCTAATATTGCAAACATCATCAAAGAATTCTTAATAAATTAGATTCAATATTTTTTATATTTTAAAGGAATATTAGAATTAATTTTTTTTATTTCAGGATGTTTATCTAAAAAATTGATTATTTGTTTTAAGGGAAGAAGTTTTTGTTTATTACCGATTGCATTGTAAATTTTTCTAATTACTATAAGATCTTCTGGCGAATCCACAGTTAATCTGAGTTTAGAATTTCTTAGATTTTTTGGCGGTTTTTCTCTAAGAATATTAAATCTTGTAGGGTTTTCATCAATGAAAAGAGTACTATATTCACTTTTATGTCTTTTACTACCTAACTTATGTGAGATCTTTAATGCACTTAATTTTATCAATTCAAAAGAACTTCCTAATGGTAAGTCAGAGTATGTTGATAGATCATAGTTACCCTTTACATGTTTTTGAATAAGCTTATCTATGCCTTCGTGAAATATGAACGGATTTTCTGAACCAACCCTCAAAATATTAATAGCTTGCACTTTTTTGGCGGCATCAATTAATCGTTTTAGTACATCATGTTCACTTCCTACAATATAATTTAGATTATTCTCTTTAGCAAATTCTATTAGTGGTTTGTTAGAAGATTTTTTACTTATAGCTAACACTATACTATCAATTAATTTTGATTTCTTTAAATTTTGAATTAAATGAAAAAGAATTTGATTCTTTCCAATCAATTGCATTTGCTTTCCATAAAGCCGTTCAGATTCTAATCTACAGGGAATAACAGCTGCAATTTTGTAATTATATTTTCTTTGAACCAATTTAGATCTTTTTTTCTACTTTGTTTGGCATGTTAATTTTTACTTCATTTCCTAGCGTTCTAGGCAATTCTTTTAAATTACGAATGATTTGAGGTAATTCATCAATAATAACTGCATGTAATTCATCTAAATGTTCACTTTGAGTTCCTTTAATATAAAAAATTATATCAGAGGGCTCAAAAACTAGTGAAAGATATAAAACATTAGTATTTATACAATGATTTCCATATGCAACAGACATGTCAAATTTTTTCTTAAGCATACTGATCGCTTTGAGGTTCACATGATCAAGATCATGTGTTAGTTGTGTATGTATTAGAGTAAATCTATTTTTGTCATTACCTATGAAATTTACTAACTTTGTAATTTCATCAATATCTGACATTCCAGTTGATACAAAAATTTTTTTCCCTGTACTTTTTAATGAAGAGATTAATTCAAAATCTTTTATGTCCTTACTAAACACTTTGAAAAAATCAATATGATTTTTTATAAAAAAAGGAATCTTTGTTATATCTGAAATTGAAACCCCGCATTTAATATTACTAGATTTTAATTTCTTAAAAGCTTGAATGTAGAATTGATCAGGAAGTAAAAATTTTAAATGATTAGATTCCTTATAAAATGATTTTTCTCTAACATGAAATAAAACACCATCTGCTTTACTTTCTATAATTTTATTCAGATAATCATTTGCATATTCAACATCCCCATTATGATTTAATCCAATTTCACAAATTATCATATCTCTAAATATTGCATGGTAAGATTTACCATGCTGTCCATCCTCCATCAACATGAATATTTTCTCCAGTGACGTAGCTAGAAGCTTGAGATGCCAAAAAAACGATAACCCCTTTAAGCTCATTTGGTTGTCCAATTCTATTAAGTGGAATTTTCTTTTTCAAATTATTGATAAACTGCTTATTTTTTTGAATTTCTGGTTTTGGAAATGCCCCAGGCGATACCGAATTTACTCTTATTCCTTTTTGGGCAAGATGACACGCAGTATAACGAGTAAATTGTTGAATTGCAGCTTTTCCAGCTCCATAATGAGGAGGACTATCATATCCTGTATTTTGATAAATTGATGGATCTGGAGAAACAGAACCATAAATTGATGAAATATTCACAATTGAACCTCCCCCACCTTTTTCCATTATAGGCGTAACAAGTTTTGTACATCTAAAAACACCATTAATAGTTCCATCCATTCCCATTTTCCAATTAGTATCTGAAATATCTTGCAATTTTCCAACTGGTAATGATGATGCGTTATTTATCAAAACATCAATTTTTCCAGATTCGGATTCAATTTGATTTAAACAGTTTTTTATTGAATCATAAAACTCAATATCCATAGTTACTCCTTTTACTTTCTCTCCTGAGGTTTTCTCTAATTCTCTTGCAACAGATTTGACCTTATCTTGATTTCTACCTGTAATGAAAACTTCTGCTCCTGCTTCTGCTAATGCTTCTGAAATACTAACTCCAATATAGCCAGTACCACCAGTAACAACCGCTACTTTATTTTTTAGATTAAACATATTTTTAACAGACAAATTTATCTATCACTATTCCATAATGTCGGATTGATTAATTCTTCAGACATATTAAAAAATGAATTATTTAATTCCTGTTTAATCTCTTCGGATAAAGGTGATGCATCTAATAGCCTAATGTTATTCTTCAATTGTTCTTCTGTATCAACACCAATAATCATACTATCCACTTCAAGAATATCTTTTACAAAGGAAAAAGCTAATTCTTTTATTTCTATACCATATTTTGAAGAAAGCATCTGTAATTTTTCAAGAGGTTTTTTTGCAAAATGCATATTATTAGGAATGCTATCTAAATCCAAGAAAAATAACCCTTGAAGAAAAATACTTCTTGCAAAAATAATCTTTCCTAAATTTTTTAATTTAGTTAAACTGCCGTCTTTAATCAAACGTGTATCAAATAAGTTCAATGGAATTTGTATAGCATCTAATTCATTAATTTCTAAAAATTCTTTAGCTTGATTTGGTGTATAAATAGATGTACCAATTCCATCGATAATTCCTTCTTTTTTAAGCTGTTTCAAACTTTTAACAACAAACCCATCAAAACTGTACATATCTGAGGGGTCATGCAGGAAACACATTGAAATTTTTTTAACATTTAATTTATCTTTAGAAGTAATAAGTGATTTTTTTACAATATCTTTAACCTCATTGAATGATGGATGATTATTTTTAGATTTGATTTTCGATATTTTTGTTAATATTGTTAAATTAGGATACTCATTATTTTTCAAAAAATTACCAATTAAATCTTCACTACTTCCATAAACCGGGGCTGTATCAAAACTAGTAATACCATTATCTAGAGCAGTTTGTAGAATTCTGTAACATTGTTCATCACTAGGTTTTCCTTTTGTATTTGAAATTCCATAGTCAAATCCTAATTGTGCAGTTCCTAATGTAATTTTTGAAATGTTCAATTTTTTTTAACCTCAACAAAAAATGCAACACTATAATCATTCTTACTTTGATCTTTAGCTAACTTTTTGATTATTGAATCAGGATTTAAAAATTTTGCAGTTAACTTAGGAATTACATTAGCTAAGTTCAAATTTTTATTTTTACTTAGTCGTTTATATGTATTAAAAAAATAAGTTTTACTTTTTTTCGAAATGCTTGATAATGCATTTTGTAATTCTTTATTTGTTAATTTGGTTGATTTGAAATAGGCATTATTAGGTGTTGTAATAAAAATAATTCCATTGGAATTTAAAACTTCAGATGCTTGTCTCAGAATCTTGTTAACTGTTGGATAAACATAAACACCATGGTTTTCAATTTGTTTTTTATTAATAAGGTCTTGATGTTTTCCAACTTCAAGAATATTAGAGCAAATTACCACATCAATTACATCTTTTCTAAACGGTAAATTTAACATAGATGCACAAACATTACAAATACTACTATCTGTAATTGTTTTGCAAGTTAACAAACTATTATAATTTAAGTCCAAATTAATTCTAAAATTGGTTTTATCCATTTCTGAACAAATGATTCCTATTCCTCCACCAACATCTAGTACAATTTTTTTTTGAACTGATTTAAGCTTATTGATTAAATAAAATCTTACATCAAAATCATCTCCCCACCAACATAATGAATCAATTTTTTTTATTTTATTTTTGATTCTTTGTTGTTCAGCTAACATTGCCATTTTATTTCTTTAACTTTTTAATCTCTTCATTTTTGGTAAGAATTTTATAAATTCTTTGTGTAGCTTTTCCATCGTTTAGAAAATTATAACTGTATGTAAGTGCTTGACGTCCTTCTTCTAATTCTTCATAATCTAATTTCTCATTATTTATATTAAGTAAAACTTTTTCTAATTCATTAAAATTTTCTACATAAATTGATGCATTGGATTTTGCAAATGCTGATTTATTTGGATAATTTTGAAAATTTGTATTACTAAAGTTTACAGTAACAAGAGGTTTATCAAATAATATTGCTTCAATACCAACACTTGAAAAATCTGTTATAACTACATCTGCTGCAGATAATAATGTATACAAATCATAATCATATGAAATAAAAAATTTTAAATTTTTACATTTAATTTTTATTTCTTTAATTTTTTCTTCACTTAAATCATGTTCAATTGTTTTATATCGTGGATGGAGTTTTATAATGACCTCTAAATTATTTTTGTTACAGAATTTAATTAAATTTGATAACCAGATTTCATCATCTTTTTGCCAACGGGACATTGCAACAACTATCATTTTTTTTGTAATTTCAACTGAATAATTTTTTGCTAATTTTGTTTTAGACTCATCTTTATCAAATTTTTGAAAATTATCATATTTTGGATTTCCAGTTAATTCTATTCTAGTTTTTGAATATCCTAATTTTATTAAAGTATCTTCTCCATTTTTACCATCTACAAAAATTTTATCTGCCGAAAACCAATCTGAAAATATTGGAAAGGGTTCAATTGCAGCAGGTAATCTTGAGAAACTGGGAATAGAATAATTTCTTGCTACGTTAATCGCAATTTTTTCAAGCATCTCTCCATCTGCTGCAGCTATAATTGCCTTGAATGGAATTTTTTTAAAAATGTGATCAGATATAATTATGAGCGCTATTGAACGATATAACTGATTCATGAGATCAGCATATATTTCATCAAATCCGATTAATGATTGATTATTAGAACTAGTAGATTCTATATTATTATTTAATTTCTTTCCACTACTATTTCTAATATGTTTTGCAAGAATATTTACTTCTTCAAATAAATTTAGATGAGGAATTTTTTCTTGATATAAAGATAAACTAGTAGATAAATCCGTCGTAATAATCTGAAAAGATTTATTTTTCATTGAAAATTCTTCAAAAATTGGTTTCCAAGGATTCAAATAAAGATCTTTTCTAATTGCAGTAATAAAAAAACAATAATTTTCTTCATATTTTTTCTTCTTTAATATTTTTTTATTAATTTTTTTTAAAATTAACTCTTCAGGATTCTTTCCAATCAATGTTACAATTTTTAATTCTAAAATCTGTATTATTAATGAAAAAATCTTCTTGTAAAATTTTGTAAATATTTGAAATTGTAATTTTGAAAACTTTTCTTCTGAAGAAGTTTTTACAAAATTTAGTGTTCTATTAAATGAATTCCTTGTATTACCTTTAAAATTTAAGTTCTCTTTCTTTAAAATTTTAATTTGTTCATTTTCGATAATTTCTATTTCAAATTTTACATCATATCCTAATTCTTCAGCCATTTTTAACATTGAAAAATATGATGTAGAAAATGATTCAAAAACAAATATCGTATTTGTTTTATTTTCTAAAATCTTTTTTGATTTTATAATAGGTATTAATTGTCGTAATAACATGAATTCTATTCCAACATAAGCCTTAACATTTCTGTATGAAATATTCTTAAAAATATCTTTATACTTATTTTGTAAAATTTTTGCTTCTTCATAAATTTCTCTTTCTTTATTACTTGAATCTAATTTAATATCTGATATTAAGCTGCTATTAATTAATTCATTTTTTAGTAAATCGTTTAATATTGCATTATTTGTTATAATGCAATATGAATCACCATAACTTTTTATATTTTTAAATACTTTTTTAATTTTTACATTATTTTCAAATGAAATAATTTTAAATTTCATCCTATTTCCCTTACCAATTATCTATAGAGGATTTATGTAAAAAATCTTAGTATAAAGTATAATTTGTCTACAAATTTAGTTAATTATTCCGTTAAAGCCTCATCAAATCAAAGGTAAATAGTTTGTCAAATGTTAGAGTAACATATTCTGGTTTTATCGCATTTATCGTATCAATTCTAAGTGTTTTAACAGGTACCATTTTTGTTGTAATGGTTACTAGAAAACTCAGTCCTGACGATTTAGGTTTATGGACTCTAATTGGAAGTTTGACTTCCTATGTTTTAATTGTACGACCTATCATTAGCTTCTGGTCAACTCGTGAAATTGCTCGTGGTGAAAAAGTAGAGAAAACTGCATTAGCTACCAGTGGTCTTTTTTCGACTATAGGAACTACAGTTTATTTTGGTATAGCAATATCTATCTCCGCTTACTTAGGAGTTGAACTTTTTGTTTTGTTAATTGCATCAGCTTTGATACCTTTGCAATTTATTAATGATATCTTAGCTTCTATAGCTTTATCAAAAAAACCTCAAACAATATCGTATTCACTTTTAGTCTTTGAATCATCAAAGATTCCAATAGGTATTTTCTTTGTAGTATTTCTTCAGTTAGAAATAGTTGGTGTATTATTAACAATAATTCTAGCTACTGCTATAAAGCAAATATTATTTTGGATTTGGCTGGCCCAACATATACGAGGTGAAATCAAACTTCATTATGTAAAATATTGGCTAAAGATGTCTTGGCTAACTATGTATGGTAGTGGTTCAAGATTAATACGTAGCCTTGATGTTCTGATCTACCCTTTGTTAACCGGCTCACTTATTGGTTTAGCATATTGGGCAGTATCACAAACCGTAGCTCAAATTTCCTCTTATTCTGAACGAGTTAATCAAGGTCTTTATCCAAAATTACTAGCTGATGGAAAAAAGGAATTTGCAGAGATAAATTTTAAGAGAATAATGTTTGTTGCAATTCCATTATTAGCTACTTCAATAATTTTTGCCAAACCAGCATTACATGTACTGAATCCCCTTTATATTGATGGGGTATACATTGCAATTATTTTGTCATTTAGATCTTTTATCTTCTTAATCACAGACATATGTTTTAACATTATAGGAGCATATGAAACTGTGGATATTAACCAAAATGCATCATTCAAACAATATTTAAAAAGTAAACTTTTTGTTTTACCAACAATAAATTACATCTCACATGGTTTGTATGTTACTGTACTTACACTATTTTTGTTTTCTATGAATGATTTTTCATCAAAAGAAGCTGATATAGTTACTATCTGGTCTCTAATCTATTTTATCATTACACTACCAATGATGATATATGGTTTGAATTCAATAAGCAAAAAACATAAAATTCAAATTCCGGCTTTGGGAATAGCAAAATTTACAGGCATAACTGTAATAGTATCAGGAATAATCTTTTTCATATCTGAACAAACGCTCGTATATGTAGAAAGTATTTATGAATTTCTTCCACAATTTATTCCACTTGTTATTTTAGGTGGAGTAATGTATTTTGGAATTATGTATGTAATTGATAAAGATACTAGAAAATTATACAAATCTATCTTGAGAGAAATAAAGCATGGTTAATTTCTTATAGTTATGAAAATGATCAAAATTAATATTTTATTTAGGAAGGTTTAAGGCTTTTTTAAATGAGGATGAAGTAAATGGTAGAAGATTGGAAAATTCCATTATATAAGATCTATACTGACGATGAAGATGTTAATTTAATTACTAAAATTGTAAAACGTGGGACCCATTGGGCTCTAGGACCTGAGATAGATGAATTTGAAAATAAAATAAGAAACTATGTTGGTTGTGATTATTGTGTTACACTGAACTCTGGAACTTCAGCTCTTCATGCCGCGCTACTTGCTTATGGAATTGGATCAGAGGATGAAGTAATAGTTCCATCTTGGTCATTTATTTCGACTGCAAACTCTGTAATTTTTGTTAATGGAAAACCTGTATTTGCTGATATTGAGGAAAACAATTTTGGGTTAGATCCAAAATCAATTCTTCAAAAAATTACTAAAAAAACTAAAGCCATAATTCCTATGGATTATGGAGGCCTTTCATGTAAAATACATGATATCCAAAATGTTGCTAAATCTAATAGGTTAATTTTGATAGATGATGCTGCAGAGGCTTTGGGTTCTTCATTTAAAGGGAAAAAAGTAGGCTCTATAGCTGATTCTTCCATATTCAGTTTTTGTGGAAATAAAGTGCTTTCAACAGGAGAAGGGGGAGCAATAGTTACTAACTCAAAAAAAATATACGATAAATTGAAACTGATCCGTTCTCATGGGAGAATTGATTCAAAAAATTACTTTGACTATACTGGATCATCCAAATATCTGGGAATTGGCTATAACTGGAGAATGTCATCAATTACTGCATCATTAGGAATTTCCCAGATGGATAAACTTGATAAAATCATTCACATGCGCCAAGAAAATGCAAAATTTATTTCTTCAAAACTTACCACACGACCAGAAATCCAAGTCCCAAATCCCCCTCAAGGATATGAACATATTTACCAAATGTATACAATAAGATTGCAAGATGAAAAAATCCGTAATGATTTACAAGAATATCTTACCAAAAAAAGAATTTTTTCAAAAGTTTACTTTAATCCTATTCATCTTACTACATTTTACCGCGAAAAATATAATACAAAAAAAGGAATGCTTCCTGTTACTGAAAAAATAGCAAAACAAGTTTTGACTTTACCAATATACCCAAACATGACTTCTGAAGAGAGAGAATATCTTTCCGATTCTGTAATAGAATATTTTGAAAAGTTGAAGTGAAAGTTCTCATATGATCTCTATTGAAACATCAGATGAAGCAGATTCCTTGTGGAATGTAAATTTGTTAAAAACTGAATTCGCTACTATATATCAAACTAAGGAATGGGCAGAAATTATTTTAAATTTAGGGAGAACTCCTTTGTTTCTAAAATTTGTTAATAACAAAGGAAAAATTATTGGCCAGCTTCTAATCAATATGACATCAAGATTAGCAAGAAAAGGTATTCTCCAAAGTTTTATGCAAAAAATCCCCATATCTTCAACTTTATTATATTCTTGGTCATACGGCCCAATTATTTTTGATGAGGAAAATAACATCTATAATGAATTGAAAGACTTTTTGTTTACAAAAAAGGTTAGGGTTTCAGGAACAGGACACCCATTTCATAACATAATTCCTGAAAAGGATAAGAGATTTGTTATTAAGAATTGGAGCACTTTTTTAATTGATTTAACAAAACCAAAAAATGAACTATATGACAATATTGATAAACATAGTGGAAGGAAAAACATTGAAAGATCTATAAACAGAGGGATATTAGTAGAAGAAATTACAGAAAAGTCTCTGGCACAATATTCTGAAATGGTAAATGCTGAAAGAAAATCTGTTAAGGGAAATTTAATCGATTATGAACATCTTCTTAAATCCTGGAGGTTGTTAAAGCCTCTAGGTTATTCAGGCTTTTTGGCCAAAAAAGACGGTATTCCAATAGGAGGATTACTATTCTCCTATCTTAATGGACATATTATCGAAGGTGGGGTAGCTCGTTCTGTATTTGATACTAAAAATAAATTATATTCACAAGATCTCATAAAGTGGAAGATTATTGAATGGGGAATTGAGAATAATATGAAATTCTATAATCTTGCAGGAATTAATCCTAATCCAGAATCAAAAAAAGAAGAGGGTATATTAAGATATAAAAAAAAATGGGGAGGTACAAAATATGATTATTGGATTATTAGAAGATGAACGCAAAAAAATTTTTGGAATGAAAATGATAAAACTTATTGAAATTTTTTTAAGAAATAATTCATTATATTTTACTAAAAATTTGAGAAAAAATGACTAAGAACAAAATACTTTTTTGGATAGATATGTGGTTTTTTCATTTTGGCATAGCTAAATCCCTTCAAAAAAAATATGACTGTGAAGTTTCTGCTATTATTGATGTAGGAAAAAAAGAAAGAGATTTTTTTATAAATCAAAATTTTGTAAAATTTCATAAGCAATGGTTTTTTGACGATTATGTAAAAAACCTGAAAAAAAAACCTAATCTCGATTATCTAAAATCTATAGAACAAAAATACCAAATTAATATTTGGAATATAGCTTATGGTGATAAATTTTTTCATCCAAGATATAATCAATATTACGATTTTACCGAAGAAGAAATCTTAAATCTTATGGAAGAGGAATGTATTTTTTATGAAAAAATCCTTGAAGATGTAAAACCTGATTTTCTTGCACTTTTAATGACAAACAATCATCCTACCCAATTACTGTATGAGATATGTAAAAATAAAAATATCAAAATTCTCATGTTGATACCAACAAAATTTAGAGGAAGATTTCTCATTTCGGAAAATGAATATGGAATTGATAAAGTAGGTGAATTAAATACTGAAATATTAAATTCTAAAACCAATGAAGATTTAAAAAAATTTTGGAATAACTATAATTTATTAAAACATGTTAATAACTTTGAAAAAACTCACTTTAAGTCTCATACTTGGCAAAGATACAAAGCAATACTGAATTATTTTCTTGATTTTGGAGACCAAAGCTATATGCAAAGATATTCTAGCTTTGGACGTTCCAAAATTAAAGTCCTGGCAAATAAATTTAATAAAAAATTAAAGAAACGTGCAATAACTTCATTTTTGGATAAAAATCTAGACAAAAATATATCTTCAGAATCATTTGTTTATTTTCCATTACATTATGAACCCGAAAGGATTACGTTAACGGCAGGACGCTATTATCCTGATCAAATTACTGCTATCACAAATATAGCAAGATCTCTACCTGTTGGATTCAAATTATATGTGAAAGAACATCCAGCACAAGGAACATTAGGATGGAGAGATACTTCCTTTTACAAAAAAATTATGAAAATGCCTAATGTTAAATTATTACATCCATCTGTAACTCATGAAGAAATAATGAAAAACTGTTCTTTGGTAATTACAATTGCAGGTAGTGCTGCATTAGAAGCTGCTTTTTTTAAAAAGCCCACAATCATTCTTGGAGAAATGAATTTTCCAATTGAGTCAATTCAAAAACTAGAAAAATTAGAAAACTTACCTTCTCTAATAAGAACTTCACTTAGTAAAAAATATGATTACAATGATCTAAATCGATATGTAGAGTTAATTGAAAAGAATTCATTTGAATGTGACATTCATGGTATGGCTTCCGATTTTTCCTATAGATTTGGCTATAAGGGTCCAAAAATGGAATCAGATTTACCAAATAAGAAAGTAGAATCTTATCTATCTGATTATGAATCAACCTTCATAAAATTGGCTGATGAACATTTTAATAAAATAACTCAACATAATGATTTTCAATCAAACTAATTTGGAAAAATAATTTATCATCTACATACTTTATTATCCATCTATGTCTTTCTTTAATCATAACTTGTTTGATTTTCTTTCTTTCTATAGAAAATATTCTTTTGAGTAATTTTAAAATTTCTTTCTAATTATTCTATTATTCAAGTATACAATAGCATTTGTTTGGTTCAAAGGGATATCTTCTTATTTTTAAATTATTTATTCCGATAGTTTCTAATGTTGCTATAGTCTCCCCGACAAATTTTTTTGTGTTTAATTCGTCAAATGCAATTATTCCTCCTTTTGGCATCCTCTTTACAAAATGTTGCAGTGATACTTTGGTTGGTTTGTAAACGTCAACATCAAGATACAATAAACTAACTATAGTATGAGGGTTTTTTTTCAAAAATTTAGGTACAGTGTAGGAAATATCCCCTTTTACTAATTCTATCTTGGGAATATGGTTAAGAAATCGATTAGCATCAAATACTGAAATACAATTTACCAAGTCATTATACGAGTTTGTAGCCAAATGCCCTTTTTTTGCAAAATCAGAAGTTGAACCTTTATCCTCCTTTGATAACTTAAGAAATCCTGTAAATGTATCAAAACCAATAATCCTCCTTTGATGATTTATGGGTTCTAATATTGAGCTAAGGTGAGCAAAGGTCATTAATCCATTTCCCTGAAAAACTCCACATTCAACAATTGATCCTTGAACATTAAGAATTTTTTTAAAGATTTCATATTTGTATAGAAACGCCGTTAAATCTTGCCTTGTAACATACTTTGCAAAATTAGTTAATTTATCAATAGTGGAAAATCTACTTTTATCGAAATATTTTACAAGTTTTTCATAATAATCAAGTTCTTGAGGACGTGAAGTTTTTGATTCTTTCATAGATGGTAAACTTTTCATTAGTTTCAAATTTAATTCTATAAAGGTATGTTAAATCATTTCTACTCAAAAGTTACTTATTATAAGTTAAATAAATATTATAATATTAATAAATGAGATAAAAAATGAAAATTAAAAATCATCAAATTGGTCTAGGAAAGCCTGTTTTTATTATTGCAGAAGCAGGAATTAATCATAATGGAAATATTATCATCGCAAAAAAAATGATTAAAAAAGCCTCCGAATGTGGAGTCGATGCCATAAAATTTCAAACTATTTTCCCAGAAGAACTTTTTTCTAAATCTCTTAACTTAAATTTATATAATTTTGCAAAAAAATTGTCATTTGATAAGCAACAACATTTAGAACTAAAAAAATATGCAAGAAAGAATAATATAGAATTTTTTTCAACTCCACTTGGTAAAAAATCAACTGATCTACTTGACGAAATTGGAGTAAATATAATGAAGATAGCCTCTGGTGAATTAACAAACCATGAACTAATTAGAATTGTTGCAAAAAAAAGAAAACCGATATTTCTTTCAACTGGGATGGCTACACTAAATGAAATAAAAGATACGGTTAAAATAATAAAAAAATTTAGGTGTCCCTTAGCTATTCTACATTGTAATTCAAGCTATCCTACTCCAATAAATGATGCAAATCTTTCTACAATACCATATTTTCAAAAATTATTTAAAGTTCCAATTGGGTATTCAGATCATACTTTAGGGAATGATGCTTGTTTAATAGCGGTATCGATGGGGGCTTGTATAATAGAAAAACATTTCACTCTAGATAAAAAAATGGAAGGTCCAGATCAAAAACTCTCAGCAGATGTTGAAGAGTTTCGTGAATTGGTTAATCGTATTAGATATTATGAGAAATCTGTAGGTTCTCCTCGTAAAGAGCCCACAAAATCAGAAATTATTCCTAGAAAATTAATGAGAAAAAGTATCGGAGTACAGATGGATATTCTATCTGGTACTAAAATTACTAAACAGATGTTATGTTTGATAAGACCTGGAACAGGCATTTCACCTGCGCTGATGAATAATATTATAGGAAAGAAAATAAAAAGAAATGTAAAAAAGGGAAAACTACTTCAGTGGAAAATGTTTTAGGCTTAATAATTCAAAGATAATCCTTTAAAGTCATGAAACAAAAAATTGCAATTCGTTGTATTACAGAATCTAACAAAGGATATGGTAATTTGTACAGAAGTATGACTTTAGGTGAATCCTTAAGAAAAAAGGGATGCGAAATACTATTTATAATCACTAAAAATTCAAAAGCTTCTCAAGAATTAAAAAAAAGAAAATTTTCTTTTTTTATAATTCCTAATTTTAGATCAAAAGTTAAAGAATGTGAAAAAATTTCAAAATTCCTAATTTTACAAAATTTGAAAACAATAGTAGTTGACATGAGAGAATATGGCGAAAAAATTTCAAAAGAATTAAAAAAGAATAATTTGAAAGTGATTTTATTAGATGATGCATGGTGTAAAAATGCATATGCTGATCTCATTTTTAATGGAACATTTATCAAAAATTTTCTAGATTATAAAAAAATCAATAAAGATGTTAACTTATTTTTAGGTTCAAAATATTTTATTGTAGACAAACAAATTCTAAAACATAGAAAAAAAATTAATGAAATTTATGATAAAAATAAGTATAATGTAGTAATTTCTATGGGAGGCTCTGATCCGGAAAATCTCAGTTCATTAATATTGAAATCAATTTCCTCTCTTCCAAATGTTGAGATAACAGTAGTCCTTGGTCCTTTTTTTAAACAAAATTCAAAAATCACTCAAATATCAAAACAAACTAAGAATATAACCATCTTATCTTCACCGAAGAATATTTGGAAAATATTTCAAAAAGCTGATGTGGTAATATCTAATGCAGGAAATACTTTGTTTGAACTTTCAATTATGAGAATTCCAACATTATGTATTCCAGTGGTAAAACATCAAGAACTATACGTAAAGGAATTCGTTTCTAGAGGATTTTCAATTATCCTGGAAAGACCCTCCAAAATTAGTCAAGATATTATCAGAAGTAAACTTAGAAATCTTCTGAAGAATAAACACCAAAGAAAAAACATGTATCTAGCAGCAAGTGAGATAATCGATGGAAGAGGCATATCACGGGTGGTATTGCAAATTTTAAAATTTCTGAAAAATATCTGAAATTTCCTTCACTATTAGATTTATCAATAACCAATTTGATATCCTAATTTATTAAAATGAAACCAAAAAAAGAAACTATTCAAATAATTATTTACGGAACCGGTGGATTTGGTAGAGAAGTATTAACAACCATTAATGATTGTAATAAAATTAAAGAAAAATACAAAATTCTTGGTTTTATTGATGATAATAGATCTCTTAAGGAGAAAACAATTGAAAATCTTCCTATTCTTGGTGGATTCGAGTGGTTTTCAAAAAAAGGAGCAAAAAATGTTCTATGTGTAGTAACGATTTCCGATTGTGTGGCTCGTCAAAATATTATTAATAAATTAGAAAAATTGAAAGTAAAATTTGCCACAATAATCCACCCTACTACAATATATTCAGATTCAGTTAAGATTGGTGAAGGAACAATAATTCAAGCAGGATGCATACTCACAATAAACATTAGTATTGGAAAACATGTACACATCAATATAGCTTCTACAATCGGTCATGATTGTAAAATTAATGATTTTGTAACAATAAATCCTGGTTCACACATAAATGGAAATAATACTATTGACAAGGGAGCATTTATCGGTGCTGGAACTGTGACAAAACAGGGTATTCATGTTGGTAAGTGGTCAGTGATAGGTGCTGGAACGGTATTAATTAATGATGTTCAGGATAGATCTACGTATGTAGGTGTTCCTGGAAAATTAAAAAAGTAATACAAGATTTCAGAAATTTAATTAGAAGAATTCCATTATAATTAATACATTTCTATATGCAGAATTGTTCAAATTTTGAATTAATTATAGTTTATTATTAAGATATATTATTTTATAATCATTGGAAAAATTACGATGTGCAGTAATAGGTTGTGGAAGAATTGGTTGTGGATTTGATGATTCCTCTAATGGCAAATTAATAATGACTCATGTAGGATCTTACTTCAAAATCTCAAACACAAAATTAGTTGCGTTATGTGACATTGATAAAAATAAGTTAAAGAAATATGGGAAAAAATACAATATTAAAAACTTGTATAGCAAAAGCTCAGATTTGTTTGCAAATGAAGATTTAGATTGTATTTCTATTTGTACTCTGGCTGATAGTCACCTAGAATTGGTTAATCAGGCTGTAAAAGCAGGAGTGAAAGGAATATTTCTAGAAAAACCAATCAGTAACACACTAAATAATACCAAAAAAATTATTAAACTTTGTAATCAAAATAACGTAAAGCTTTCTATAGACTATCAACGTCGATATGATCCCTTTTACATTTCTATTAAAAATTTTCTTAACGGAAGTATGGGAAAAATACAAATTGTTAATGTATATTATGGTGGTGGTATAGCTAATACTGGTTCACATCTATTTGATTTACTCCGTTTCTTTTTTGGAGAAATAAAATCTTTAAGGGGATTTTTTAGTAATAATTTATCTGGAAATATACTTGATCCTAACATAGATTTACGAATAGAATTTAAAAGAAAAATTAATTGTGCAATTAATTCCCTGGATTATAGAAATTATGGATTATTTGAAATGGATATATTATCTTCAGAGGGAAGGATGTGTATTAATCTAGCAGCAAATACTTATGAAATTAAATATTTCAAAAAATCAATAAAAGATGTTTCTGGATATAGAAAGCTTATACCTTTCCCATTCAAAGTGAAAAAACCTAAAGAATCTCCAATTATTTTAGTTGTTAAGGATTTGATTAAATGTATTAAATATAATAAAAAACCAATTTGTACTGGAATTGATGGCTACAAATCATTAGAATTGATATTAGCTTCTATCATGTCTTCAAAACAGAAAAAGGTAATACATCTACCTATTATTAGCAACAAGTATAAAATCAGTTCAAAGTGAAATCTATTATTGAAACTAGCACTAAATGGTGGTTCAAAAACTCGAAACCAACCCTTCCCAAAACATCCCATAATAGGAAATGAAGAAAAGAAAAAGATTATTGAAGTATTAGACAGCGGAAATATCTCCACCTTCATTGCTTCACCAGGAGAACATTTTCTTGGAGGCAAAAACATTAAAGAATTTGAAGAAAAATTTTCAAAAAAGATTGGCACCAAATATGGTGTTGCTTTTAACTCTGGTTCATCTGCTCTACACGCTGCGGTTGTAGCTACGGGAGTAAAACCTGGAGAAGAAATAATAGTTCCTCCGACCACTTTTACCTCCACTGCCACTTGCGCTCTCATGCATAATGCAATTCCGGTATTTTGTGATATTAAGAGAGACATCTATAGCTTAGATCCAAAAAAATTGGAAGATGTAATTAGTCCATTATGTAAAGCAATTATCCCAGTTCATCTATTTGGTCATTCCTGTGAAATGAATGAAATAATGAGCTTTGCAAAAAAAAATAATTTACGAGTAATCGAGGATTGTGCTCAAGCACCTGGTGGTATGTATAAAAACAAACATCTCGGCACAATTGGAGATTGTGGAATTTTTTCATTTCAAGAATCCAAAAACATAATGACTGGCGAGGGAGGTATGCTAGTTACAAATGATGAAGATATTGCCAATGTTGCAAGAATGGTACGAAATCATGGGGAAGTTATTACACCTGCATTGAAAAAGAGAACATATAGATCTGAATTTTTGGGATGGGGATATAGAATGACTGAGCTAGAAGCGGCGTTAGGTATTGCACAAGTTCCAAAACTTGATGATCTAAACGAAAAAAGAATAGAACTTGGAAATTTCTTGGCAAAAGAAATAAACAAAATCGATGGGTTGACTCATGTAAAATATGATTATGTAAAACATGTGTATTGGATGTTTGGATTTTCCTATGATGAAGAAAAGATAGGACTATCACGAAACCTATTTTGTGATGCACTAAAAGCTGAAGGAATCCCATGTGCTTCAGGTTATGTTGAACCATTATATCTCAATCCACTATATTCTGAAAGGCGTGCATTCGCTTTCAAACATTATACAGGCAATACCAAATATGAAAAAGGAATTTGTCCAGTAGCTGAGTTATTATATGAAAAAGAGCTTATCAATACTTTGATTTGTAGACCTCCAGCTACTATCACCGATATGAAAGATGTTATTGACGCTATACACAAAATATTAGAAAATAAAAATGAATTGTTAACCAACTAAATTCATAATTTAAGAGTGATAAAATTGAAATCAAAAGAAAAAATTATTGGAGTAATTCAAGCTAGATTAGATTCTAATCGACTTCCAGAAAAAGTACTTTCTAAAATTCTTGATAAACCAATGATATTTCATTTAGTAAACCGTTTAAGACACTCTAAAGCTCTATCAGATGTTGTAATTTCAACTACTGATCGAGATATAGACAAACCATTATGTGAATTTGCCAAGTCAGAAGGAATACCTTTTTTTGCAGGTAGTGAAAAAGATATTGCAGATAGATTATATGAAACAGGAAAAAAATTTAATGCATCAGGAATTTTTAAAGTAAATGGCGATTGTCCATTATTTGATTCATCATTAGCTGATGAAGCTGTACAAAAGTACTTGTCACTTGTTCCTCGACCTGATTTAGTCACAAACTCTGTTGCTAGAACATATCCAGAAGGTATGCAATATGGTTTATTTAATTTACAAACACTTTCAGTAATTTGTAAAACATTAAATAATAACTTCTGGCGAGAATTTGTTCAAATGTATATTATTGAAAATCCAGATAAATTCACTGTAATTAATATTGAAAATAAAGAAAATCTTTCAAAATTGAGATGGACAGTAGATTATTGGGAAGATTTGGAATTTGTTCGTAATGTGTACGAAAATTTATATCAAAAAAATTCTTTTTTTGGCATATCTGATATTCTCACTCTTGTAAAAAATAACCCTCAAATCAGTAGTCTAAATGAAAAATATAGTTCAGATTTGGGTTTCAAATCATACGAAAAACTAAAGGATAAAAATAAAATAGGTTAATTTTAGATTGAATTTTCTTTTTTTTCATATATTGTTCCTTTTGGAAGAAAGCCAAGTTTTTCACTTAGTCTAATGGATGCTTTATTTTTATTATGAATTGTAGCAAAATATCTTTTTCTAGGATTTAACTCCATTAGTTTTTTGACAGCTTCTGTCCCAACACACTTGCCTTGATATTGAGGAGCTATAAAATATCCAATTTCATTATTGTTCATAATATGAACATGACCAATTCTATCTCCATTTTCATTTTTTACAATATAGTGTTTGTCTGTATCCACAAATGCCTTTTTAATAAAATCTTCGAAGCTATCCAGCTTTACATACATTACATTAAGATCCGTTTTAAAAAAATCTTCTATTAATTGATAAATAAAACGATAATCTTCCTCTTTGCATAACTCTAACTTTATCATAAAAATCTATTAATTCACTACTTTTTTTACTTTTCACCTTTTCATTAAAATCTTCTACTTCATTGCAGCAATAATTTTTAAAATTCTTATTGTAATACATATTTCATCTTTTTCTATAGAGTATATTCCAATTTTAGGAATTGTAAACAAACTGATTATATTAAAGGAAAAAATGACTTATTATAATTGTTAACGAAAAATGTGGTAGTTGGTCTAGGAGAAATTGGAGAACCTTTTTTTAAAATAATTTCTAAATCTATTCCAACTGTAGGTTATGATAAAAATCCAAAATTAGTTGATAAAATAAAACTGAAAAAATATGAAAACTATGAAACAAGCATTTTACATATTTGCATACCATTTAACAATAAATTTCAAAAAAACATCCTCTCACTCTTTAAAAAATTCAAACCAAAGTGTATTGCAATTCATAGTACTGTAAGTCCTTATACTACCAAGAAACTACAATCAAATTTATCAATTCCTATAATCTATAGCGCAACTCGAGGAGTTCATAAAAGAATGATTTCTGATATAAAAAAATATACTAAATTCTATGCTTTAGAAAAAAATGCACCAAACAAAAAATGGGCCATCGAAGCTTATTCTAGTTTATTGAAAAAATGTGGAATTAAATCAAAAAAAATGTCAGATCCAATCACACTAGAATTAGCTAAGATTATAGTTGATACATCATATTATGGATGGCTAATTAATTACGCCCAATTGAGTAACATGATTGCAAAAGAGCATAAAGTAAACTACGATGAAATGTGGTCATTTTCAGAGGAAATTCACAAATTCCTCGGGAATAGACCAAAGATGTACCCTGGATTTATTGGCGGACATTGTGTAATTCCTAATTTAGAACTTATCAAAGATGATTCATTGTATCAAATAGATAAGATTAACAAAATATATGCAAGGAAAGTAAAAAATTCAAAATCAATTAGAAAAAAATATGATAAATCAAAAAAAGATTCTTAAATACTTAAAGTGTAATGAATACCGAAATCCCTATTGAGAGTCCGCTATTTGAAGTCTGTTTAGCACTACAAGCTGCACTAGAAGCAGGAAAATCAGTAATGAATGTATATAATCAGAGATTTTCGACAACACTGAAAAGTGATAATGAGCCATTAACTGAAGCCGATATCAAAAGTAACCGAATTATTCAAAAAATTATTTCTGATTCTGGATATCCTATTCTTTCTGAAGAGAGCGAGGATAATAAAAAAAGATTAAACTCAAAGAAAATTTGGATTATTGATCCTCTAGATGGCACATCAGATTTTATCAAGAAAACTGGAGAATTTACTATTATGATTTCTCTTGTTGAAGATCATATACCAATTTTAGGTGTGATATATTGGCCCACCAAATCCACATTATATCTTGCTCAAAAAGGTCAAGGAGCATTCAAATCTGTAAACGATGCTTGGTTAAAGTTATCAGTTAGTAATGTTTCAGAATTAGAAAATTGTAGAGCTGTTGGTAGCAGATTTCATATTACTGAAAGCGAACAAAATTTAATCAAACGCCTAAAAATATCTCAATTTACCTCAAAAGGAAGCTCACTAAAAGTAGCTGATATTTCTTCTGGAAATGCCGAATTGTATTTTACTACCACAAATAAAATAAAACAATGGGATACATGTGCATCATATTGTTTGGTTACTGAAGCCGGAGGGAAAATGACAGATATGTTTGGAAACAATTTAGAATACAACACTGAAAAACTTAATCATGAAAATGGATTACTTGTTTCTAATGGATTAATACACAATAAAATCATCAATATTTATCGTGAAACAATGAAAAACTATGAACAAAAAAAATTATAGTTTTAGGATTTTAAATTATCTTTTACTCTAAGATATCTTAAAATCCGTTCTACACTCTCATCTAGAGATTTATTTTGCGTTTCTATTATCAATTCTGGATTTTCAGGAATGTCATAAGGATCATCAATTCCAGTAAAACTTTTTATTTCCTTATTTCTTGCTTTTTTATACATACCTTTTACATCCCGTTCTTCACAAACATCTAGGGGGCACTTGACATATGCTTCAATAAAATTCTCTTCTCCAATTATTTCCCTAGCATATTTCCTATTCTCAAAATAAGGACTAATTAAAGAAACACTAACTGGAACGTTATGTTTTGAAAGAAGTTTTGCTAAATGAGCCACTTTTCTATTATGTTCGTTTCTTCCTTCTCGTGAAAAATCCTTTGGTGATAACCATTCACGGAGTTCATCTCCATCTAAAACTGCTAAATTAGGAACAAATTCTTGTAGTTTTCTAGCTAGAGTTGTTTTACCAGAACATGGCAATCCAGTCATCCATAATACAAAAGCCATCTTCTAACAATTCCTATTTTTCTTTATATTAATGACTCTAAAATATTATTTACAAACCTTTATTTTTATAATCTCTTTTTTATAAAATCAATTGACGAAATTGGAGTGGGATCAATTTTTGCTAAAACTGCATGATAAATTGAAGTGTAATCTAAAAGATAGATCATAGTAATTAGTTTTGATAAAATATTTCCTTTAACTGATTTTATTTCTCTATAACCAATATTATTTTCTTTAAAGTACTCCTTTAAAATTTTCCATCTTTCTTTTGTTTTTATAAAATCATCTTCTCCTTCTAAAAGAATTGGTTGTACTATAGACGGTCTTTCCCACGAAACTATTCCATTATGACTTGCTTCAAGTATGTCTTCTGCAATTGCATGAATTTTTGCATTTTCCTGAAGGGAATTTTTGAATCTAATTGCTGCTGCTTGTAATCCCAATGGATAGTATATCATTGGAATTCCTTTTATCCATTCAGCTAATTGTAATGATGGATTATCTTCGGTTAAATTCGTTGATGATATTTTTTTATTTAGGTTTTCAAGCTCTTTAATGGATTCAAAAATATCTTGTTTCTCTATAGGAATAATTGGTTCTAAAACCTTTAACATTGAATACAAAAATTCTGTAAAAGAAGATCTGGGTGAAAGATGCTGTGGAATCTTTCTGTATTCAATTTTGTTGCTTATACAGTAATTTTCAAGCTTCCCACCATCAGAAAATGCTATTATCTTACAATCTAATTTTTTAGCCGAATCTAGAACAGTTAGAGTCTCTATTGTATTTCCAGAAATACTAGTGATAATAACTAATGTATCTGAATCAACGGTTTTTGGCAAAATGTAACCTTTTACTAGAGTAATATGCACATTAGTTTTTGATAGAATCGAGGAGAAAATATCTCCTAATGTACCAGAACCTCCCATCCCAGCAAAGACAATATGTTCAATATTTTTGAAATCTGCTGGAATGGCATTCAAATTATAAGCATTCTTAGCAATTTCTGGCCATCTATCATAAATAGCATACATTTTCTTTGTGTCATATTTGTTAAGAGTTTTAATATCTAGCACGTATTTTCTTGAATATTTATTATCAATATAACACTTAACCAAATAAACCATGAATCCATTTTAAATATAGTACATATTCGATAAAATCACTGATGATAAAAGAAACTACTGATATTCACTCATCGTTGAGAACTATAGACTGGAAAGACAACAAACTTGTAATGATTGATCAAACCAAATTACCCACCGAACTTGTTTTTGTAGAATTTACAGATTTCAATGAAGTAGCTAATGCTATTAAGACCTTGATTGTTCGGGGTGCACCTGCAATTGGTGTATCTGGAGCATTTGGTCTGGCACTTGCTGCATTACAAAGTAAGGCAACAACCAAAAAAGAACTAATAGAAGATCTAGATAAGGCAAAGAAAATTCTCTTTGAAACAAGGCCCACAGCGATAAATTTGAGATGGGGATTGGACATGATCATGAAAGTTGCTAATGAAGGCAATGATGTATCTAAAATAAAAGAATCTGTTGTCAATGCTGCCAAAACAATGGCAGAAGAAGATATTCAAATCAATATGGCAATGGGAAAATATGGTTCAGAATTGTTTAACGACAATGATACTATAATGACTCATTGTAATGCGGGAGCTTTGGCTACAGTTGCATATGGTACTGCTTTAGGAGTAATACGTGCAACAAAAGATAGTGGGAAAAAAATCAAGGTAATTGCTACAGAAACACGTCCTGTACAACAAGGATCACGACTTACAGCATTTGAGCTAAAACACGATAATATTGATGTCAGCTTAATCCCGGATACTGCAGTTGGGTATTCCATGGCACAAGGTTTGGTTAACAAAGTAATAGTTGGGGCAGATAGAATTTTACGGACAGGACATGTATACAACAAAATTGGAACCTACCAAGTTGCAACAATGGCCAAGCAGCATGGGATTCCATTTTATGTAGCAGCCCCACTTTCAACCTTTGATTTACAAAGCAACCCTGAAGATGTTATTATTGAACAGAGAAACGGTAGTG
>Ga0326597_10002554_pt1 | contig 27031 bp, 30 predicted proteins | sample RVTome_12_FD_203789 | JGI IMG/M metagenome (GOLD analysis project Ga0326597, IMG submission 203789) | Soil microbial communities from uranium-contaminated site in the Upper Colorado River Basin, Wyoming, United States - RVT100D185 | ecosystem: Environmental > Terrestrial > Soil > Contaminated >... | reverse complement strand
AACCGAATTGAACGGCCAAGATCTCGATACCCCCCTGAGGGGTGCGCCAAGACGCCAAGAAAAGCCAATCAATCAAAATGGCATCGAGCTGCGACAATGCCGAGGCGCAAGAAATACGAGGTGGCGCACCAGGCGGCTCAATGGTGAGAATCCCCCAAGAAATGCGCAAGTATGAGCGCCGCGATGTGACAGATATGATCTTGTTTCTCTTGGCGTCTTGGCGGTTCAGTTCTTGTTTTTGATCTTTTTCGTTAGCGCCTTTGAAGGACCATGCCGGTACACAACGCAGATATCGCCGCGGTGTTCGAGCAAATCGCCGACCTGCTGGAGATCAGCGGTGACAATCCGTTCCGCATCCGCGCCTACCGCAATGCCGCGCGCGTGATCGGCGGGCTCGGGCTCGACGTGGCGGCGGCGCTGGGTGGCGGCCGCGGGGTGCCGAAGCTGCCGGGCATCGGCGCCGACCTTGCCGGGAAGCTGCGCGAGATCGCCGATACCGGCAGCTGCAAGCTTCTTGGCGAGCTCCAGCGCAGGGTGCCCGCGGCGATCACCGAGCTGCTGAAGATCCCCGGCCTCGGCCCGAAGCGCGTGAAGCAGCTGCACGACGCGCTCGACGTCGCGACGGTCAACGACTTGCGGGCCGCCGTGCGCGAGGGCCGTGTGCGGAAGCTGAAGGGCTTCGGCGACAAGACCGAGGGCCGCATCCGGCAGGCGCTCGCTCACGGCGGCGCAGGCGGCGGCGAGCGCATGCCGCTCGCGGTGGCGGCGCAATACGCGGAGTCGCTTGCCGGGCATCTCGCCAAGGCGCGCGGCGTCGAGACCGTCACGGTGGCGGGCAGCTACCGGCGCATGCGCGAGACCGTCGGCGACCTGGACATCCTGGTCGCGGGGCGCGACGGCGGCGCGGTAATCGAGCGGTTCTGCGGCTACGACGAGGTGAAGGAAGTGCTCGCGCGCGGAAACACGCGCGCGGCGGTGGTGTTGAAAAGCGGGCTGCAGGTCGACCTGCGGCTGGTGGCGCCGGACAGCTACGGCGCCGCGCTGCATTATTTCACCGGCTCGAAGGCGCACAACATCGCGGTGCGCAAGCTCGGGCAGGCGAAGGGGCTCAAGATCAACGAGTACGGCGTCTTCCGCGGCGCAAAGCGCGTCGCCGGAGACACCGAAGAGTCCGTGTTCGCGGCGGTCGGGCTGCCGTACATAGCGCCCGAGCTGCGCGAGGGCAGCGGCGAGCTCGATGCCGGGCGCCGCGGCAAGCTGCCCGAGTTGATCGAGCTCGCGGACCTGAAGGGGGATCTGCACGCGCACACCAAGGCGAGCGACGGGCACAACAGCATTCGCGAGATGGCCGAGGCGGCCCGCGGGCGGGGACTCGCGTACCTCGCGATCACCGATCATTCGCAGCGCCTCAAGATCGCGCACGGCCTCGACTCGCGCCGGCTCGGTGCGCAGCTGGACGAAATCGACCGCATCAACGAAGGCCTGAAGAATTTCGCGATTCTCAAGGGCGCGGAGGTCGACATTCTCGAAGATGGCAGCCTCGACCTGCCGGATGCCGTGCTCGAGCGGCTCGATCTCGTGATCGGCGCGGTGCACAGCGCCTTTGCGCTGCCGCGGCGCAAGCAAACGGACCGGGTGCTGCGCGCGATCGACCGGCGCTGCTTCACCGTGCTCGCCCACCCGAGCGCGCGGCTGATCGGCGCGCGCGAGCCGATCGACCTCGACATGGCGCGCGTCATCCGCGCCGCGCGCGCGCGCGGCTGCTTCCTCGAGCTGAACGCGCACCCCGAACGGCTCGATCTGAACGACGCGCATTGCAGGATGGCGGCCGAGGAAGGCGTGCTGATCGCGCTCAATTCCGATGCGCACAGCGCGCTCGATTTCGACAACCTGCGCTTCGGCATCGGCCAGGCGCGCCGCGGCTGGCTGGAAGCGAAGGACGTGCTCAATGCGCGCACCCTTGCGCAACTGAAGCCGCTCCTCGCGCGCACCATGGGTGGTTGAGTGGGGAAATCGGCCGCCGCGGCCGCCTGCCGCCTCGACGACCGGCCGTTGCCGTCAGCGCGCCCGTGCGCTCCCGCGAACGGGCACGCGGCTTGGGTAGGGATCCCGGAAGTCCAAGCAAGATCGCGTTCATGGCTTATTGCGCCCGGCGGGCCGCCATCGGGGACGGGCCCGGAATTCCCGTGCCGCAGCGGCGCGCCGGCGCCATCGCCCGGGTTGCGGAAGACCGTTTTCCGACGATCGTGCGGGAGAGCCCCACCATCGCCGGGTGGGTGGCCATGTGGCGCCCGATGCGGATCTTCCTCTACCCATGGCGGCCGATCGCGCGCCAACGCCGCGTATTCCACCGCCTGGCCAACGCCTGGGTTCGCGTGGTCAACGCGGCCCGGCTTGATCCGGATCAACATGCGAAGGCCGCCAAGCGGTTAACTTAGCCGCATGGTTCGGGTTTTCCGGAGGCGAGCAGATGAGCGCGAAGCAGCTTGTGTTTCACGGCGATGCCCACGCCAGGATCGTGGCCGGGGTCGACACCCTCGTACAGGCCGTGCGGGTGACGCTGGGGCCCAAGGCGCGCACCGTCATGCTGGAGCGCGCGTATGGCGCGCCGACGATCATCAACTCCGGGGTCGTCGTCGCGCGGGAGATCGAGCTCCGCGATCCGTTCGAGAACATGGGCGTGCAAATGGTGCGCGAGGTGGCCAGCAAGACCGCCGACGTCGCGGGCGACGGAACGACCACCGCCATGGTGCTGGCGCACAGCATCCTGGTCGAAGGCCTGAAATACGTCGCGGCCGGGATGAACCCGATGGACTTGAAGCGTGGCATCGACAAGGCCGCGGCTGCCATCGTCGACGAGCTGAAGCGCCTGGCGCGCCCTTGCGCGAGCGCCACTGAGATCACGCAGGTCGCGACGATTTCAGCCAACTCCGACCGCTCGATCGGAAAGATCATCGCCGACGCCATGGAGAAAGTGGGCAAGGAAGGCGTGATCACCGTCGAGGAGGCCTCCGGGCTGACGAGCGAGCTGGAGGTGGTCGAGGGGATGCAGTTCGACCGCGGCTTCCTGTCGCCGTATTTCATCACCAGCCCCGAGAAGCAGTGTGCGGTGCTCGAAGACGCCTACGTGCTCGTTCACGACCGCAAGATTTCCGCCATCAAGGACCTGCTTCCGGTGCTCGAGCGGATCGCCCAGGCCGGCAAGCCGTTGCTCCTCATCGCGGAGGAAGTCGAGGGCGAGGCGCTCGCGACCCTCGTCGTCAACACTCTGCGCGGCGTGGTGAAGACGTGCGCGGTGAAGGCGCCGGGATTCGGCGACCGCCGCAAGGCGTTGCTCGAGGACATCGCGGTCCTCATCCTCACGACCGATTGCATGATCGCGAGGGAGCCCGCTGAAGCCGCGAGGAGCGCGGAAGAGGCCGGCGCGGGGATGTAGGCGCAGGAAGTCCGCGCGCGCGGTCAGCGCGCTTCGCAAATGCCGGCGGCCGCGGGGCATTCGCCCGCGCCCTTGACCGAAATCAAAGCCGGGACGCCGCAAACGGGCATGCTGGGCAAGGCACTTGCAAGACAGCTCATTCGCATCGGAGGCATCGCATGAAAACCAAACGGGATGGATCGCGCATCGTGCGCAGGGATGGGGAGCCCCCCGAGCGGGTGGCCGACCCGTACGAGTTCGCGCGCAAGCCCAAGGAGCCGGCGCAATGCCCCGAGTGCCGCGCGACCTTTCACGGCGGGCGGTGGACGTGGGTCGAGGCGCCCCCTGGCGCGCACGAGCACCTGTGCCCTGCGTGCCACCGGGTTCGCGACAATGCGCCGGCGGGCTACGTGACGTTGACAGGTCCGTTCCTCGCCGAGCATCTGGACGAGATTCTGCATCTCGTGCGCAACTGCGAATCCCGCGAGAAGGCCGAGCATCCGCTCGAGCGGATCATCGCGATCGAGCATCTCCCGGATCGCGTGCTGGTGACGACGACCGGGACGCACCTCGCGCGGGAGGTCGCCGGGAAGGTGCATCATGCCTACCAGGGCGAACTCGATCTCAATTACAGCGAGGGAGAAAACCTGGTGCGCGCGACCTGGAGGCGTTGAATTCATGCATTTGGGGTCGATGCGGTTGCGGGTCGACGCGCGGGGTGGACACGACGGGCGGACCGTCACGCGCCGCGTTCCCGCGCGGCCCGGTGATGGCGGATTGAACGCGGCCGGCCGGCCGGTGCTCGGCCCGTGCCGACGCGTGGGCGCCTGGGCCGGCAGCCTCGCCCTGCTCTGGTTTGCCGCCGTGCCGGTGCCGGCGGCGGAGCCGCCAGCGACTGCTGCCGTCGAGTACCGCGAGGTCGATGAGGTCTATACCGTTGACGGCACGGTCGAGGCGGTGAAGCAGTCCACGGTGGCGGCCCAGATCCCGGGCCGCGTCGTCGAGATTCGCTTCGACGCCGGCGACCGCGTGAAGCAGGGCGAGGTCATCGTGCGCATCGACAGCCGGGAGGTGAGCGATGCGCTGGCGAGCGCCGAGGCGCAGCGCGCGCAGACCCGGGCGGCGCTGACCAACGCCAGGGCGGTCTACGAGCGAACGCGCGAACTGTTCGACCAGAAGTTCGTCAGCAAGGCCGCGCTCGACAAGGCGCTCGCGGATTACCAGGCGGCGCAGGCGCAGTTCGAAGCCGCGGCAGCGGCCGCAAGCCGCGCCGCGACCGTGAAGGGTTATGCCGTCGTTGCCGCCCCCTACAGCGGCGTCGTGGCCGCGCGCCACGTCGAATTGGGTGAGACCGTGGCTCCCGGCACGCCGCTCATGACCGGGTTCGATCCCAGGGATCTGCGGGTGGTCGCCGACATTCCCCAGCACAAGCTCGGCGCGATCCGCCGGGATGCCTCCGCGCGCGTTGAATTCGTTCAGTTAAAACAGGTGGTTGAATCGGCTCCCCTCACTGTCCTGCCGACCGCCGACGCGCGCACCCACACCACGCGCGTGCGGCTTGCGCTGCCGCGCTACGTCGACGGTACCTACCCCGGCATGTACGCGCGCGTGCACTTCACCATCGGGCGGGCAAAGAAGCTCGTCATCCCCGCGGCTGCGGTCGTGCGCCGCACCGAGCTGACGGGCGCCTACGTCGTGGCGGCCAACGGCGACCTGCAGTTCCGGCAGGTGCGGCTCGGCGCCGCCGCGGGCGATGCGGGCGTCGAAGTGCTCGCGGGGCTCAAGCCCGGCGAGCGCGTCGCGCTCGATCCCGTTGCCGCCGCGATCCGGCTGCGCAGCCGGCCCGGCCAGTCATGAGAGGATTTTGTCGGGAACTGCCTCCGACAAAATCCTTATCCGGGACTATCCGGGGATTGGCGACTGAACCAGCCCCGACAACGTCACGAGACCGAATGATGTCAATGCACCCGTCGCCGGCTTCGAGGGCTTGCAGCCAAAGGCGGTTTTTATTAAGGATTCTTTCGGGCTGCGGCCCGGCAGAATCCTAGAGCGAGCCGAGCCGTGGGCATTTCCGGGCGCATCAGCCGCTTTTTCCTCGACGCGCAGATCACCCCGCTCATCGCGCTCGTCGCGTTCCTGCTCGGCGTCTTTGCCGTCGTCGTGACGCCGCGCGAAGAGGAGCCGCAGATCAACGTCACCATGGCGAACGTGTTCATCCCGTTCCCGGGCGCCGCGGTGGCCGATGTCGAAAGCCTGGTCGCGACCCCCGCCGAGCAGGTGGTGGCGCAGATTTCCGGGATCGAGCACGTCTACTCGGTGTCGAAGCGGGGGCTCGCGATCCTCACCGTGCAGTTCAAGGTCGGCGAGGACCGCACCCAGGCGCTGGTGCGGCTCTACGACACGCTCTACGCCAACCGCGACTGGGTGCCGCCCGAGCTCGGGGTGGGCGAGTTCATCGTCAAGCCCAAAGGCATCGACGACGTTCCGATCGTGACGCTCACGCTGTGGACCGCGGACCCGCAGCGCGGCGCCTACGAGCTCAGGCAGGTCGCCAATGCCGCCGAGGTCGAGATCAAGCGCGTCGCGGGCACGCGCACCGTCACCACCATCGGCGGCGCGGGGCGGGCGCTGCGCGTGCTGCTCGATATCGAGCGCATGAACGCCCACGGCGTGACGGCGCGGGACGTGCGCGGCGCGCTGCTCGCCGCCAACGCGGTGATGCCCTCGGGAACGCTCACGCGCGAGAACCGCGAGATCCAGGTGGAAACCGGCAGCTTTCTCGCTTCCGCGGCGGAGGTCGGCGCGCTGGTCGCCGGCGTGCGGGACGGGCGGCCGGTCTACGTGAGCGACGTCGCGGTGATCAGGGACGGCCCCGAGCAGCCGCGCGAGTACGTGCGGCACGGGACCGGGCGCGCGGGCAGCGGGCCGGGCGGGGATTTTCCGGCGGTGACCATCGCGGTATCGAAGAAGCCCGGCGAGAACGCGGTCGCGATCGCCGACGCGGTGGTGCGGCGCGTGGCGGAGTTGAGGGGCAGCATCATTCCCGCAGGCGTCGAGGTCGCGCTCACCCGCAACTACGGCGAGACCGCGAACGACAAGGCGCAGAAGCTGATGCAGAAGCTCCTGTTCGCCACCTTGTCGGTAATCGCGCTGGTGCTCCTCGCGCTCGGGCGGCGCGAAGCGGTGATCGTCGGCGTCGCCGTGCTGCTCACGCTCGCGGCGACGCTCTTCGCGTCGTGGGCCTGGGGTTTCACGCTGAACCGCGTATCGCTCTTCGCGCTGATTTTCTCCATCGGCATTCTCGTCGACGACGCGATCGTGGTGGTGGAAAACATTCACCGCCACCGCGCGCTCTCCGATGCGCGGCTCCTCGATCTCATTCCCAAGGCGGTCGACGAGGTCGGCGGGCCGACGATCCTCGCCACGCTCACGGTGATCGCCGCGCTGCTGCCGATGGCGTTCGTCACCGGGCTCATGGGTCCGTACATGAGCCCGATCCCGATCAACGCGTCTTTCGGAATGCTGATCTCGCTCGCGGTCGCGTTCGTCGTGACGCCGTGGCTCGCGTTGAAGCTCCAGGCGAATGCGCCCGCCGTGCACGGCGGGGACGGGAGCGGGGGGCGGCTGCAGCGCACGTTCGAATTCCTGCTCCTCCCGTTCCTGCGCGGCGCGCGCGGGCGCTTCGCGCGCTGGGGGCTGTGGACCGGCACACTCGTGATGATCGTGCTGGCGGCGTCGCTCGCGGTGTTCCAGCTTGTCGTGCTGAAAATGCTGCCCTTCGACAACAAGTCCGAGTTCCAGGTGGTGGTCGACATGCCGGCGGGAACGGCGCTCGAGGAGACCGCGCGCGTGTTGGGCGAAATCGGCGCGTACGTCGCCACCGTGCCCGAGGTCACCGATTACCAGACCTATGCGGGAACCGCGGCGCCGATCAACTTCAACGGGCTGGTGCGACAATATTACCTACGCAGCGCGCCGGAGCAGGGCGACGCGCAGGTCAACCTGGTCGACAAGGAGATGCGCGGCCGGAAGAGCCACGAGATCGCGCAAGCCGTGCGGCCGGCAATCGAGCGCATCGCGCGTGCCTCCGACGCCCGGGTCAAGGTGGTGGAGGTGCCCCCGGGCCCGCCGGTGCTCGCGCCGATCGTGGCCGAGGTCTACGGCCCGGACTATCCCGGGCAGTTGCGCGTCGCGGAACGGGTGCGCGCGGCGTTCGGCGCGACCGACGGGATCGTCGACATCGACGACAGCGCCGAGGCCGAGGCGGCGAAGATGGTGCTCATGATCGACCGCAGCAAGGCCGCGCTGCTGGGCGTCGCGCAGCGCGACGTGGTCGACACGGTGCGGCTCGCGCTGGCGGGCGACGGCGTTACCCCGCTCATGACGGGCTACTCGAAGTTCGCAGTGCCGGTGCGCGTAGGCATCCCGCCCGAAGAGCAGGCGAGCCTCGAGCGGGTGCTGAGGCTGCGCGTGCGCGCCGCGTCGGGCGCGTTGATCCCGCTCGCCGAGGTGACGCGGCAGGCGCCGGGCGTGCGCGACCAGACGGTCTATCACAAGGACCTGCTGCCGGTCGCCTACGTCGTGGGAGACATGGCGGGCGGCCTCGACAGCCCGCTCTACGGCATGTTCGCGATCCGCGACCGCATCGCCGGCAAGCCGCTCGCCGAGGGCGGCACGCTCGGCGAGTACTTCATCCGCCAGCCGTCGGACCGCTACGCCGGATACTCGATCAAGTGGGACGGGGAGTGGCAGGTCACCTACGAGACCTTCCGCGACATGGGCATTGCCTACGCGGTGGGCCTCATCCTGATCTACCTGCTCGTGGTGGCGCAGTTCCGCTCGTACCTCACGCCGCTCATCATCATGGCGCCGATCCCGCTGACGGTGATCGGCGTGATGCCGGGCCACGCGGTTCTCGGCGCGCAGTTCACGGCGACCTCGATGATCGGGATGATCGCCCTCGCCGGCATCATCGTGCGCAACTCCATCCTGCTCGTGGATTTCGTCAACCTCGAGGTGGCGCAGGGAAGGGATCTGCAGGAAGCCGTGGTGCGCGCCGGCGCAACGCGCGCCAAGCCGATCGTGCTGACCGGGCTCGCCGCGATGCTGGGCGCGCTGTTCATCCTCGACGACCCTATTTTCAACGGCCTCGCGGTCTCGCTCCTGTTCGGCATCGCGGTTTCCACGCTGCTCACGCTGATCGTCATCCCGGTGCTCTACTACGCCGCGAACTGGAAGCGCCTGGCCGCGAAGGCCGCGCGATGAGCGTGAAGAGCGCGTAGAAAAACTCAGTTCCTATTTTGTTGCGAGCTCCAAGAGCGCCCGAGGCCAAATCCGGTCATCCAGGACCGCCCGCCAATTCGCCGAATGATCGACACCGTGCGCCTGGTTGCCGCTAAGAACTCGCCGGCCAGCTTTCCTTGGCACGGTCCCAGCGGTGATGTGCGGAGAGATTGCAGCGTACATGTTCGGGGAGCGGAAGTCTCATCGCCGCCGACGTGGCGGCGGGCGGGCTCGACGCCGGTGGAGGCGGTTACCAGCGCCAGGTGCTCTTCACGCAGTCACGCGACCTCACCGCCCGCCGCTGGGCCGACGCGCTCACCATCCTTGCCCACGGCTTCCTGAGGCTGCGCTGCGCCGGGTGCGGCCACGAGAAGCTGGTGGCGTTTCCTGCACGCGGCGCGGCATTTGCCCCTCATGCGGGGCCCGGCGCATGGCGGAGAGCGCCGCCTGGCTGGTCGATCGAGTCATCCCCAAGGTGCCGGTGCGCCAATGGGTGCTGTCGTTTCCGATCCCGCTGCGCAGCCTCTTCGCCGTGCATCCCGAATTGCTCACGCCGGTGCTACGCATCGTGCATCGGCTCATCACGCGCTTTCTGCTCAAGCAGGCGGGACTGAAACGGTGCGCCGCTGACACTGGCGCAGTCACCCTCATACAGCGATTTGGCTCGGCCGCCAATCTGAATATCCATCTGCATTGTCTGGTGCTCGATGGGGTCTATAGACGCACCGAGGGCGGACCCGCCTTCCAGAAAGCGCGCGCGCCCACCCGCAATGAGCTCGAGGGCCTCCTCGACAGGATCATCGCGCGGCTGATGAAAATGCTCACCCGCCAGGGCCATCTGGTCGAAGAGCAGGGCATGACCTACTTGGCAGATATCGGTGCGGATAGTCCGTTGAGATCGCTACAAGCTGCCTCGTGCACCTATCGCATCGCCTTTGGGCCGCGCACCGGACAGAAGGTGCTCAGCCTGCGAACGGTGCGCAGCCGGGATGAGAAAACCACGCAGGCCCTGTGCGCCGATTCGCACGGCTTCAGCCTGCATGCCGCAGTGCGCTGTGGCGCGTATCAGCGCAAGGAACTCGAACAGCTGTGTCGCTACATCACCCGCCCCGCGATCGCCAACGAACGGCTCAAGCGTAATGGCGCCGGTGATGTCGTGCTGCAACTCAAAAGCGCCTGGCGCGACGGCACCACCCATATCGTCATGTCGCCGCTCGAATTCATGCAACGGCTGGCAGCCCTGGTGCCGCGTCCGCGCCTGCATCTCATCCGTTTTCACGGGGTGCTGGCGCCTCATGCCAAGCTGCGGGCCGCGATTGTGCCGACTCCTGCGCTGACGACTCCAGCGCACGCAGCCGATTGCGCGCACGCGCCTGGCGCCTCGACGCGGATGAGCTGGGCGCGGTTGCTCAAGCGCGTGTTCGACATCGATATCGAACGCTGCCCGCAGTGCGGCGGCAACCTGAAGATCATCGCTGCGATCGAAGAACCCGCGGTGATCGAGCGCATCCTCACGCATCTGGGATTGGCTGCGCAACCGCCGCCACGCACACCGGCGCGGTGCGTGGAACTTTTCCAGGCGGCTTGATACGCGAACGCGGAGCCCGAGGGGAGGGCTCGGCGTACGCTCGTGCCCGAGTGCGGATTGCGGGAAAGCGGACGCAGCGAAGGGCGAGATTCTGCAGAAAACAGCGGAGCTTGCGCGAATTGTCACGCGGTTGACTACATCATGGGCGCAGAGATAGCGTGTCCCTGCGCGGAAAATGGTGTTTAAAATCCCTATGCGCGCGATGAACGAGCTGGGCCACACCCTGGGCCTGGGACATTGCACCGATCCCGGCTGCGTCATGTATTTTTCGAACAGCCTCGCCGATACCGAGTGCAAGGGTGATGCCTATTGCAAGCGCTGCGTCGCGCGGCTCAAGCCAAGGCCCCGGCGCTGAGCGGCGCTGCGACGTAACGAAAGTTTTCGGGGTTTTCTACAGCCTCAAACGAGGAAGTTCATCGACCGATGAATGTGCCGCACCTCGATGCGGGCCACCAGCACTTCGTCCACGATCTTCTTCGCGCTTTTGATGTCCGGAACAAGAAAGTAGAGTCGCTTCATCGAGTTCCTCCTTCTCGATCGGTGCCTCCGACCTGATCCCAGAGGTCAAGGAGCACGCCGATCTCAAGGTCGGCGTCGCCCACTTTGCGGCCTTTGCCCTCGGTGTGGCCCTCATGCTGCTGGTGAAGGTTGTGGCAGAACCAGCCGGCGCAGCTCCTCGTAACGCGCGTCGAAATCATCGCCAAAGAGCGGATCGGACCCGCCCCGAACCGCAGCCGCAACGGTCGCCCAGTCGCCCGGCGTCAGGAGTTGAGCTGCGCGCGGCAGGATCTCCGCCTCTTCCGTGGCAAGATGGTGACGGTAATACACGAGGTAGGTGGCTGCGGCCGCCTCGACGGCCGCCCGCTCGATGACCGCGCCCGCCACGATGTCGTCGAGGCGCCGCAGGAGCTCGGCACCGGCGCTTGCGATCACGCGATGCTCTTGCACCAGCCGGCTTACCGGCAATCGCACGCCGTCGTCCCGCTCGACGAGGCGCGCAAATGCCGCATCCTCGCGTGGATGATGAAAGTGGTCGGCAAAATGCCGGAGATAGTGGACGATGTCCTGCATCACCTCGTAGTCGGGTTGCTCGCCGGCATGGAAGGCGGCTACCTGCTGCTCCATCAGGTCGAGGAGCCGACTGAAGCGGGCGTGCTCTTCATGCCATTGGGCAATTGGGGTGGCCATATCGCGAACTTTGGCCTCGATCGCTTCCGAGCGCTCGAGATTGTGAAAAGTGATCTGCAGCGGCAGTTGCATTTGCTGGTTTCCCGGCGGAAGCGCCTGCACCCGGCGAGGGCGCCCACGGTGTAGGCCCGGCTGGTTCGCGGGGTGGGGGAGCCCTGCCGGCTCCCCCATTTGCGCCAACCATATGCCACCGAAGCGGCGGCAGTCTTGAGATAGATCAAAAGTTGGAGTAGCCGGCGCAGCACCCGGCCGGCGCGCCCGGCATCGCGCTCGCAGTATCCCTCGCAAAGAGGGTTGACGCAGATCAAGCACCACAGCGCGTTCACGGGAGATGATACTCACAACGCAACGGCTGCGCGGCGAATGGATGTCGCTGGCCGGCTTGCGTGACACCTGCGGCAGGAGCCCCGTTACGGGACAGGCGGCACAAGCAATCTTTGGAGGCCGAGATGACCATTCGTCAGCTTTGCAAGAGAAATGTAGTAACGCTTCAACGGCAGGCCACCGCTCTCGATGCCGCCCGGCTGATGCGCGAAAACCACATTGGCGCCGTCGTCGTGGTGGAGGCGCCGGATTCCCGCGTGCCGGCGGGCATCGTTACGGACCGGGACATCGTGCTCAAGGTGGTCGGCGAGGGCCTCGCGCCGGCGACGACGCCGGTCGGACGCGTAATGAGCAGTTCGCTCGTCACGTTGCGCGAGGAGGATGGATTCCTGGCGGCGCTCGACAAGATGTCGGCGCGCGGAGTTCGGCGCGCGCCGGTCGTCGACGGCAACGGGCGCCTGCGCGGGCTGGTGTCGGTGGACGATCTGGTGCCGCTGCTTGCGCGCGAGTTCGCCAAGATCGGGGCGCTTATTCGCCACGAGCAGGCCGCCGAAGCCGGAAGGACCGAAAATCCGTTCGCGGACGAGTTCGCGACCTGATCGCCGGGACCGCTTGCCGCATTGCAGCAATCTACCGGTTCAAGGTTGAGCTGGACCACTAGGAGTTTGTCGGACTCGGCCCCGACAGGCTCCCAACCGAAAGCCGACGCCAGGAAAATTCAACAAAGGACGATGGATTGTCGATCGGTCGGGGCATTTTTGATCCAAATCAACGGGTCCGCGGCCGGTTTCCGTAACATGGGAGCAGGCTTCCCGCGCGGCGTCCGATGCGCCGGCACCCGCTCCGAAGCACGGGAAACGTCATGTCGATTGGTGAGTTCTGCAACCGCGAAGTCGTCATCATCGCCCGCGAGGCGACTGTCGGCGAGGCGGCGCGGCTGATGCGCAGCCTCCACGTCGGCAGCCTCGTGGTGGTGGACGAGGTGATCGGCGGCAAGCGCGTCCCCGTCGGCATCGTGACCGACCGCGATCTGGTCGTCGAGATCATGGCGACCGGCCTCGATCCGGCCACGATCACCGTGAGCGATATCATGGCACCCGGGCTCGCCACCGCGCGGGAGGGCGACGAACTGCTCCCGACCATCGAGCTGATGCACGTGAAGGGCGTGCGCCGGCTGCCGGTGGTCGACGCCGAGGGGGCGCTGGCGGGGATCATCTCGATCGACGACCTGACCGCGGTCATGTCCGATCACCTGAGCGCGCTTACCAAGGCGATCGCGCGCGAGCAGGCCCGGGAAGCCCGGGACAGAAAATAACGCTGGCGGGGGCGATCCCGAAGCGCGCCGCCGGGAACTTTTGAGGGGGGACGAGGCTCTCATGAGCGATACCTGTGTGGTCGTAGCCGACGGTTCGAAAGCGAGGTTTTTTCTGCTGCAGTCTGCCGCAGACCCACAGGCCAAGAACAAGCTGGTCGAGCAGCAGGACCTGACCAATTCCGAGCACAGGGCACCGCAGACCGAATCGCGGCATTCCAATCGCGATGCGGGTCCCCGGCATCCCTTCGGGGCGCAGCGCGAGCGGCACCGCCTGGAGTTGGAACGCCGGTTCGCTGCCGCCGGCTATGTAATACCAGCGTAAGGCGCGGGGTGTATTCTCGCCATGTGCGGGATGGACCTGCGTTCGATGCAGGGTTCGGATGGAGAATCTGCCCGGATCAAGGAGATCCGCGTTGGCGAATGAACCCGTAACGCCCATTGGCAACGGTGAGAGCGTGACCGGTCCGGGTCCGGCGATTGCCATGAGGCCGGTGCTGTCCGGAATGGCGCCGGACGCCTCCCAGCGGCTCGTCGAGTTCACGCCTGGTTCCCGTCTTCTGCGCATCCCTCCCCGCCCGGGCGTCGCCGCTCGGGAGCTTCGCGTTTCGATCGTGTGCGCGAGCTGCGATCTCATCAACCATGTCGTGGCGGCGGAGCTCGACCGGGACCCGGGCTGCGAGCACTGCGGCATGCCCTTGTTCCAGCGCCGCGTCTTCGATCTCGAGGAGGCAAACTTCGACCTGCACGTTCACGCGAGCCGCGTTCCCACCGCGGTCGTGTTCTGGGCGCCCTGGTGCAAACCGTGCAATTCGGTACTGGCGGTTGCCGAACGCGCTGCGCGGGAGTTTGAACCGCGCCTGCGTTTCGCCCGGGTCAATACCGACAGTGAGCGCGGACTGGTCGCGCAGCACGGCATACGTGGAATCCCGACCCTGTTGCTGTTCAGGGGCGGCAAGGAGGCAGCGCGCCGGATCGGCAGCATCGATTTTCAGCTGATCAGGGCCTGGGCGGCGGCCTAGCAGCTCGACCGGCTGCCGAAAGCAAGACCGGCTGACGATTCGGACGGAAACCTGCCCGCAGCAGCGGCAGGATTTTCGGCAGCTTGCACACCGGCCACCCGATTCCGCGTGGCCCGAAACCCGCGTTTGGTCGCTCCCGGCCGCGCCTGTTGGCAAGCCGCCGAGAAAAACCATTGCCCGCGAATTCCTGAGCGCACGCCGGAAGCCTGCCGTACCTGCCGCGCCGCCTGCGAAAGTGTCTGCCGCATTTCGGCTATACTCGTGCGGGTTCGTGGCAGGCGCCAACGAACTGCCCCGTAGCGACGCCGCGCGCGCTGTCGTACACTGGTCCGTTCCTCAGGTGATTCGATAACGGAATACGCCGTGCCCAACTTCATACAGCACTCACAAGACACGCATCATGCGTAGATGCTGAACAGCAAATGGCAGAGAAACCGAAGAGACCACCTGGGCCAGAACCTGAACGCCTGAAGCCAACGGGCGATTGGAAGGAACTGATCAGCAAGGCGCTTGCCAAACCGCGCCCTAAGTCTGGCTGGCCAGAACCTCACGGCAGATACGGCAACAAGAAAACGCGAAAATAATCGGAGCAAGCAGCAATATTACAAAGAGTCAAGACTGTTCGAAATGGTGAGCGAAGCGGGCGGCATGCGCATCGTCGGGGAAGCCGACAACTATCGCGACGCGGTCGCCGGGATTCTCGACACGCGTCCCGACGTGGCGATCCTCGACATCAATATCGCCGACGAGCAGGGCGGCGGCATCGACGTGCTGGCGGAGGTCAGGCGGCACCTGCCGCGCCTGCGCGGGATCATGCTCAGCAATTACGCGACGCCGCAGCACGTGAAGGCGAGCGCGGATGCGGGGGCGTCGTACTTTCTCGACAAGTCGACGGAGTTCGACCAGATCGTCGGCATCCTCAAGGCAATGGGCCAGGGCGCGGAGACGCCGGAGCCCCGCCACCAGCCATAGGCTACCAGTTCTTACAGGAGACTGACATGTTGCATACCGCTCTCGATCGGGTTCCTGCGCGACCCACGGGGATCCGCACATCCCGCCTCCTGGCAGTCGTGGCGAAGAACGCAGCCGCAACCGATTCCTGCTCCAGTTGCTGCCGGAAGAGTGTCTGCCTGCCCAGCGGTATCGCGGTGCAGGACGTCAGCGCACTCGATCAGCTCATGACCGTCAAGCGCCGCGTGACGCGCGGCTCGGTAATTTACCGCTGCAGCGACCGTTTCGAGGCTATCTACGCAGTGCGCAGCGGCGCGTTCAAGAACGTGGGCGTGTCCACCAAGGGCGAGGAGAAGATCACCGGCTTTTATTTCCCGGGCGAAGTGCTGGGCCTCGATGCGATCAACAGCGGGCGCCACCCGTTCAACGGTATCGCGCTGGAGGACAGCGAGGTGTGCGTCATTCGCTTTGCCCGGCTCCAGGAGATCGCCTTGCAGATCCCGGCGCTCCAGCACCACGTTTTCCGCCTCATCAGCCGCGACATCTCCCGCGACCAGGGCCTGATGCTTCTGCTCGGCAGCATGAACGCGGAACAGCGGCTCGCGGCGTTCCTGTTGAGCCTGTCGCGCCGCTACCAGCGCATGGGGTATGCCGCGGACCGGTTCAATCTGCGCATGACGCGCGAGGACATCGGCAGTTATCTCGGGCTCACGCTCGAGACGGTGAGCCGCTTCCTCTCGCGCTTTGTGCGCCGGGGACTGATCGCGGCCCGCCAGCGGGAGATCGAAATCAAAGATGCCGAGGCGCTGCTGGAGATCGTCGGCTGCTGGTAGCGTCCCCCTCCCCCTGCCCGACACGCGACGGCGGGATCACTGCGGCGCCGGTCACATTTCGCCGGCGCTGGTCAGCGCAGCACGAGCACCGGGATCGTGGTATGCGACAGCACCTTGGTGGTCTCGCTGCCGAGGAGCAGCCGCGAGAAGCCGCGGCGGCCGTGCGAGGCCATGCAAATGAGATCGCAGCCGTTCTCCTTGGCCGCTTTGACGATTTCGAGAGACGGAAAATCGCTCGCTGCGTGCTTGAGCGTGCACCCGACGCCCGCGGCCGCGGCGGTCTTCTTGATGAAGTCGAGGCGTGCCGCGGCGGCCTTCTTGACCCGCTCCGCATACTGTTTCGGCGTGATGAAATCGGTGGGCACGTAATCCGCGTAGACCTTCGGCTGGTAGGGGGGCGCAACGAAAAAGCCGATAACGCTCGCACCCTGCTCCTTGGCGAGGCGGATCGCGTGCTTGGCGGCTTTGCGCGACAGCGGAGAGCCGTCGGTCGGTATCAGGATGTTCTTGAACATCGGATTCTCCTTGTATCGTGTTGCGTTCTGGATCGAATCAACCTGCCGCGCGACAAACCCGCGCGCCATATTACCAATATAATCCCCGGGCGCGTCTTGCCTGTTGACGCAAGTCAAGCGCGCCGCAGATTGCCCGGCGGTGGTGCGCCCGGTGCCGCGGCGGGAGAGCCCCCGGGCATTTGATGTAGATCAAGAGCGGCTCTCAGCCTTCACCGTACCATCGCCCAAGCGGTGGCCGACTCGGGGAAAATCGATGGAAAATCCCAATAGTTACAACTACAAGGTGGTGCGCCAGTTCACGCTCGCGACCGTGATCTGGGGGGTCGTCGGCATGCTGGTGGGCGTACTGATCGCCGCACAGTTGATCTGGCCTGATTTGAACCTCGCCCCTTGGCTGTCGTACGGACGGTTGCGGCCGCTGCACACCAATGCGGTGATTTTCGCGTTCGGCGGATCGGCGCTGTTCGCGACCTCGTACTACGTGGTGCAACGCACCTGCCACGTGCGGCTTTTCGGCGACTGGCTCGCGGCGTTCACGTTCTGGGGCTGGCAGGCGGTGATCGTGGCGGCGGCGTTGACGCTGCCGCTGGGCATCACGAGCTCCAAGGAATATGCCGAGCTCGAGTGGCCGATCGACATCCTGATCACGCTGGTGTGGGTCGCCTACGCCGTCGTGTTCTTCGGCACCATTGCGAAACGCAAGACCCCGCACATCTATGTCGCCAACTGGTTCTACGGCGCGTACATCCTGACGATCGCGCTGCTGCACGTGGTGAACAGCGCCGCGATGCCGGTCTCGTTGTGGAAATCCTACTCGGCCTACGCCGGCGTCCAGGATGCGATGGTGCAGTGGTGGTACGGGCACAACGCGGTCGGCTTCTTCCTCACCGCGGGCTTCCTCGGCATGATGTATTACTTCATCCCCAAGCAGGCCGGGCGGCCGATTTATTCGTACCGCCTGTCGGTGGTGCACTTCTGGGCGCTCATTTTCACCTACATGTGGGCGGGCCCGCATCACCTGCACTACACCGCGCTGCCCGACTGGGCGCAGTCGGTCGGCATGGTGTTCTCGCTCATCCTGCTCGCGCCCTCGTGGGGCGGCATGATCAACGGCATCATGACGCTGTCGGGCGCCTGGCACAAGCTGCGCGATGACCCGATCCTCAAGTTCCTGGTGGTGTCGCTGTCGTTCTACGGCATGTCGACTTTCGAGGGGCCGATGATGTCGATCAAGACGGTGAACGCGCTGTCGCACTACACCGACTGGACCATCGGGCACGTGCATTCGGGCGCGCTCGGCTGGGTCGGTCTCATCTCGATGGGCTGCATCTACTATCTCATTCCGCGCATGGTGGGGCGCACCGAGATGCACAGCACGCGGCTCGTCACGCTGCACTTCTGGGTCGCGACCATCGGCATCGTGCTCTACATCGCCGCGATGTGGATCGCCGGCGTCATGCAGGGCCTGATGTGGCGCGCGGTCAATCCGGACGGCACGCTCACCTACAGCTTTGCCGAGGCGGTGAAGGCGACCTATCCCTACTACGGCATTCGCCTGCTCGGCGGGCTGCTCTATCTCGCGGGCATGCTGATCATGGCCTACAACACCTGGAAGACCATGGCCGGGCAGAAGGCGGTGGAAGCGCCGATTCCCGCCGTCGCCGCGGCGCACGCCTGAGCGGGAGCGAACATGAAGACCGGAAACCTGCATGACCTGATCGAGAAGAACATCGGCCTGATGATCGCGCTCGTCATTGCCGTGGTGAGCATCGGCGGGCTGGTCGAGATCGTGCCGCTGTTCTTCCAGAAGTCGACGACGCAGCCGGTCGCGGGGCTCAAGCCCTACACCGCGCTGCAGCTCGCGGGCCGCGACGTCTACATCCGCGAGGGCTGCAACAACTGCCACTCGCAGATGATCCGGCCGTTCCGCGCCGAGACCGAGCGCTACGGGCACTACTCGGTCGCCGGCGAATTCGTCTACGAGTATCCGCATCTGTGGGGATCGAAGCGCACCGGACCGGATCTCGCGCGCGTGGGCTTGCGTTATTCCGACGACTGGCACCGCGTGCACCTCACCAATCCGCGCGACCTCGTGCCCGAGTCGAACATGCCGGCTTACTCGTGGCTCGAGCGCGCGGCGGTCGATGCCGCCGGGATGCCGGCCCGGATGCGCGCCCTGCGCGCGCTCGGCGTGCCGTACACTGCCGAGGACATTGCCGGCGCGCAAGAGGCGGTGCGCGGCAAGACCGAAATGGACGCGATGATCGCCTACCTGCAGAGCCTGGGCACGCTGCTGCGCAACGTGAGGTGACGCCATGGACGTGAACGACCTGAGAAGCCTGATCACGGTGGTTGCGTTCGCCGCCTTCATCGGCATCGCGCTGTGGGCGTGGAGCGGGCGGCGGCGCGAGCGCTTCGACGCGGCGGCGCGCCTGCCGTTTGATGATGAGGCCGCGGAGAAAGGGAACAGGCAATGAGCGATTTCACGCACGAGGCCTGGAGCATCTATATCGCGGTCATCACGCTGGTGAGCATCATCGCGTGCGCGGTGCTGCTCAAGGCGCTGTCGACCCGCCGCATCGCCAGGGACGAGAAGGTCGGAACCACCGGGCATACCTGGGACGAGGACCTCGAGGAATGGAACAACCCGCTGCCGCGCTGGTGGATCTGGCTCTTCTACATCACCATCTGGTTCAGCCTTGCCTATCTCGTGCTCTACCCGGGGCTCGGCAGCTTCGCCGGCTACTACGGCTGGAGCTCTCAGGGGCAGTACGCGCAGGAGCAAGAGCGCGCACGGACCGCGTACGGGCCGATTTTCGAGCGCTATCTCAAGCAGGACATCAAAGCGGTGGTGGCCGATCCGGAGGCGCGGAGAATCGGCCAGCGGCTGTTCCTCAACTACTGCGCGCAGTGCCACGGCTCGGATGCCGGGGGGTCGCGCGGCTTTCCGAGCTTGCGCGACGCGGACTGGTTGTATGGTGGCGACCCGGAAGCGATTCGCGCGAGCATCGGCGAGGGGCGCACGGGCGTCATGCCGCCGATGGGGGCGGCCATCGGCGGAGACGAGAGCGTGAGGGACGTGGCCCAGTATGTGCTCAAGCTCTCGGGGCGCACACACGACGAACTGCGCGCGTTCCGCGGCCAGGCCAAGTTCAACGCGGTGTGCGCCGCCTGCCACGGCGCCGACGGCAAGGGCAACCCGCAGATCGGCGCGCCCAACCTCTCCGATGAGATCTGGCTGCATGGCGGCAGCGAGTCGTGGATTGTCGAGACGATCAATAAAGGCCGTACCAGCGTGATGCCGGCGCACAAGGATTTTCTCGACGCGGGCAAGATTCACCTGCTCACCGCTTACGTCTACGGTCGGTCGCAGGACGCGCGGAAGCAATAGCGCATGGCGGCGGCGACCGACGCGGGTCCGCGGGTTGATGCCGGCTCGCGGCTGATACACCTCGCGCTTGCCGTCGGCGGCGTTGGCGCGGTCGCGACGAGTGGCGCGAAATGTTCTTCCTGGCCGCGCGCCGGCTCGATCGGCGCATCGGAAATGCCATGCTGAAATCACACGTCTATTTCCTGGCGGAGCACCGCCCTCGTGCCCGGGACGCACGGGCGGCGCGGCGGCGCGCGAGGCGGGAGACGGGGCGGCGATGACCGCGAACCCGCTGCCCACGGCGCAGGCTGCCGCCCCGGCGGAGCAGTTCGACTCGCTCTACGAGGTGCGCAAGAAAATCTATCCGCGCGCGGTGCACGGCTGGTTCGCCGGCTGGCGGTGGGTGCTGATCTGGGCGACCCAGATCGTCTACTATGGCGCGCCGTGGCTCACGTGGAACGGCCGGCAGGCGGTGCTGTTCGACCTCGGGGCGCGCAAATTCTACATTTTCGGGCTGGTCTTCTGGCCGCAGGATTTCGTGTTCCTGACGGGGCTCCTGGTGATCTCGGCGCTCGCGCTGTTTCTCTTCACCGCCGTTGCCGGGCGCCTGTGGTGCGGCTACGCCTGTCCGCAGACCGTCTACACCGAGATCTTCATGTGGATCGAGCGCAAGGTCGAGGGCGAGCGCCTTGCCCGCATGCGGCTCGACCGGTCGGCGCCCGGTGCGCGCAAGTTCGCGCTGAAGGCGGTGAAGCACGGCATCTGGATTGCGCTCGCCCTGTGGACCGGATTCACCTTCGTCGGCTATTTCACGCCGATCAAGACGCTGGCGGTGAACGTGACGACCGGGGCGCTCGGGCCGTGGGAGACGTTCTGGTGCCTCTTCTACGGCTTCGCGACCTACGGCAACGCCGGCTGGATGCGCGAGCAGGTATGCAAGTACATGTGCCCGTATGCGCGTTTCCAGAGCGTCATGTTCGACCGGGACACGCTGGTGATCACCTACGACGAGCGGCGCGGCGAGCCGCGCGGCTCGCGCAGCCGCTCCGCCGACCACCGCGCCGCGGGCCTGGGCGACTGCGTCGACTGCGGCATCTGCGTCCAGGTCTGCCCGACCGGAATCGACATCCGCCAGGGGCTGCAGTACGAGTGCATCGGCTGCACCGCGTGCATCGACGGGTGCAACCAGGTCATGGACAAGATCGGCTATCCGCGGGGGCTCATCCGCTATTCCACCCAGAAGGCGGTTCAGAGCGGTGCCGAGGAGAGCAGCATTCTTGCCCACGTGCTGCGGCCGCGCGTCATGATCTATTCGGCGATGCTCTCGGCGCTGGTGATCGGGATGCTCGCGGCGCTCTACCTGCGCAGCCCGCTCAAGGTCGACGTCATCCGCGATCGGGCCACCCTGTACCGCGAGACGCGCGAAGGTCTGGTGGAGAACGTTTATCGCGTGCAGATCATGAACACCCGGGAGCAGCCGCGACGCTATGTGATCAGCGCCAGCGGGCTGGCGGGAATGAAAGTGGCTGTGCGGCAGCCCGTCGAGGTGAGCGCCGCCGCCACGCAGGCGGTGGCGGTCGCGGTACGGGTCGATCCCGCCGGCCTGAAGACCGGCTCGCACCCGATCGTGTTTCGCGTCGAGGACGTTGACGATCCGCGCGTCCGCGTTGAGGAAAAGTCGCGGTTCTTTGTGAGGTGAGGCGTGAGGCAGAAGGCGTGAGGCAGAGAGCGTAATCATGCAGAGATGGACCGGATCATGATGACGAAGAACATCGCGCCCCGTCCGTGGTACCGCGAGCCCTGGCCGTGGCTGCTCATGGCCGGTCCCGCGGTGGTGGTCGTTGCCGGCGCGGCGACGCTGTGGCTCGCGGTGGCGAGCGACGACGGGCTGGTCGCGGACGACTATTACAAGCAGGGCCTTGCCATCAACCAGGTGCTCTCGCGCGCGGCTGAGGCGCGCGCGCGCGGTTACCGGGCGCAGGTGCTTTTCATCCCGGGACAGGATCGCGTGCGGGTGACGCTCGCGGGCGAGCGCCTGCCGGGCGTATTGAGGCTGCACCTTGCGCATCCGACGCGTGCCGGTCTGGACCACGTGGTGACGCTCCCCGCGGTAGCCCCCGGGGTGTACGAGGGGCCCGTTGCACCGCTCGCGCCCGGCCGCTGGCGCCTGGTGCTGGAGGACGCCCCCGGAAACTGGCGGCTCGCCGGCGACTGGCGGGCGCCGGGGCGGGCGGTGCTGCAGCTCGCGGCGCACGAGTGAGCATCGCGAAAATGCCCGGCGCTGCCTGGTCGAAGCTCGATAGGAGGGGCCCATGAAACGCGCGATCTGGATCCTGTGGCCGTCGTTCATCGTCGGCGGGGTGGCCGAGATGGTCTTTTTCACGCTCTTCGACCCCATGGACCTCAATGTTTTCGGCGAGCCCATCGGCCTGAGCCGTACCGGGGTGTATACGCTGGGATTCTTCCTGTTCTGGCTGTTTGCCGCGGCTTCGAGCGCGCTTACCTGCTTTCTGCAGCGCGATGCCGCCGATATCAACCGCCGGTGACCGCTCGAGCCGGAAGAGCAGCCGCCGGGCTTCCCTTGGGCGTTTGTCGGGGCCAAGTCCGGCAAACTCCTGGGCGCGCGCCGTCCGACCAAGCGCGCGACGGGGAATCTCTGAACGCCGGTTGACCTAGATCAATCCGCCCCCCAGGTGCGGCGAGTAACATGAAAATCGAGGCGCCGCGACGGACCGTGGTGGCGGCCTCAGCCGACAGGAGGCGATGATGGCAAATGTTACACGCTACGATCCGTTCTCCACGGATCTCGATGATATTTTCAAAGGGTTGTTCGTGCGGCCCGTGCGCTTCGACGTCGAAGGCATGCCGCGGTTGCAGATCAAGCTCGACGTCAAGGCGGGCGACGACGCTTATACGGTAAACGCCGAGTTGCCGGGCGTGAAAAAGGACGACATTCATGTCAATGTCGAGGGCAACCGGGTGACGATCAGCGCCGAGGTGAAGAAGGAATCGGAAGAGAAGAAGGGCGAAGAGCTGCTGAGGAGCGAACGCTACTACGGCAAGCTCGAGCGCAGCTTCACGCTCGACAGCGACGTCGACGAGGCAAAGGCGCAGGCCAAGTACAGCGATGGGGTACTGAAGCTCGTGCTGCCGAAGAAGATGCGGGCGTCGAGAAAGCAGCTCACGGTGAACTGAAGTGGCGCCGGGCATGGTTGCCAAACGCGCGAAGGGCAAGCGCGCCGCCAGGCGGCCGGCTGCGGCACGCCAGCTCGTGGTGATGGTGTCGGACTTCCAGCGGCAGCGCTTGATCGAGGACGCGGCGTATTTCCGCGCCGAGCATTTTCGCCGGGTCGAGCCGGGCCGGTACCGGGAGCAGGATCGCTCCGCGGCGGAGGCCGAGATCGGGATGGTGCTCAGGGGGTGCAGAATTACCAGGTGCTCTTGATACGCGGAGTGAGTGAAAATGTCGAGACTGGCTCTGCTCCTGCTGTTGCTCGCGGCTTCAGGTGCCGCCGTCGCTCAGGTGCCGAGCGTGGAGCGCGGGCGCGCGCTATACGAGAACCATTGCCGCGTCTGCCACACCCCCAAGGTGCACCGGCGCACGCCGCGGCTGCCGTTGAGCCGCAATCAGCTGCGCGAAATCGTGAACATGTGGGCGGCCGAGGAGGACCTGCGCTGGAGCAGCGAGGACCTCGAGGATGTGGTGTTCTACCTCAACATGACTGTCTACCACTTTTAGCAGCCTGCCGAGCTGCCAAGCCCGACAGGCCGCTAAACTTGCTGGCCGATCAGCGCGCGCAGCCCGTCGATCTTCGCGATGCGGATGCGCTTGTTGCGCACCGCGATCAGCCCCTGATCCTGGAAATGCGACAGCACCCGGCTGATGGTTTCGAGCTTGAGGCCGAGAAAACTGCCGATTTCCTCGCGCGTCATGCGCAGGTTGAATTCGAGGGACGAATAGCCGCGCGCGGCAAAGCGCTGGGACAGGTTGAGCAGGAAGGCCGCGAGGCGCTCCTCCGCGCGCATGCTGCCGAGGAGAAGCATGACACCGTAGTCGCGCACGATTTCCCGGCTCATGATGCGGTGGAAGTGCTGCTGCAGCGACGGGATTTCCCGCGACATCTGCTCCAGTACCGGAAACGGAATCTCGCACACCTCGCTGTCCTCGAGCGCGAGCGTATCGCACATGTGCTGCCCGGTGCCGATCGCATCGAGCCCCAGCAGGTCTCCCATCATGTGGAAGCCCGCCACCTGCTCGCGGCCGTCCTCGTGCAGCACGCTGCTTTTCATGAACCCGGTGCGGATGGCATAGAGCGACCGGAGCGCGGCCCCCGCGCGATAGAGGTAATCGCCGCGCTTGACCGGTTGCCGGCGGTTGACCAGCCGGTCGACCTGGGCGAGCTCCTCCGTGTCGAGTCCGGCCGGCAGGCACAGCTCGCGCAGACTGCATGCCGAGCACACGGACTGCAGCTTGTGGACGTCGACCGGGGAGAGGCAGGGCAGCGTGGTCATGGGGGACTTGAGAGTATTGCGATATATCTTAGGATGTTACACTGATTTTGACCTGGATCAAAACCGCGTTCTTCCGGGATGGGATACTGGCCCTCACGCTTCGGGGGACCAACTCATGAATTCCATGTCCGAGCATCTGCGGTTCGAGGTCGATCTCGACCTCATCCGCAGACTGGACCGCAACGGACCGCGCTATACCTCGTATCCGACCGCGGACCGCTTCGTCGAAGCTTTCGGACCCGAGAAGTATGCGTCATGGGCGGCCAAACGCAACATCGGTGGCATCCAGCGGTCGCTTTCAATCTACGTGCACCTGCCGTTCTGCTCGACCGTGTGCTTCTACTGCGCATGCAACAAGGTCGTCACGCGCGACAGGGGAAAAGGCGAGAAATACCTCGGCTACCTCGCCCGCGAGGTCGCGCTGCAGGCGCCGCTGTTCCACGACGATCCGGTGGTCAACCAGATGCACTGGGGCGGCGGCACGCCGACCTTTTTCAGCGTCGACCAGCTCGGGCAGCTGTTCGCGCTCCTGCGCGAGCACTTTGTATTTTCACCCGAAGGGGAATACTCGATCGAGATCGACCCGCGCACCGTCGATGCCCGCTCGGTGGCGGCGTTGCGCGAGATCGGCCTGAACCGCATCAGCCTCGGGGTGCAGGACTTCGATCCCGACGTGCAGCGTGCGGTGAATCGCATTCAGGACGAGGAGCAGACGCTGGCGGTAATCGAGGCGGCGCGCAGCGCCGGGTTCGAATCGATCAATACCGATCTCATCTACGGGCTGCCGAAACAGAACCTGATCACCTTCAACCGCACGCTGACGCGGGTAATCTCGGCGCAGCCCGATCGCATCGCGATCTACAACTACGCGCATCTGCCGGCGCGCTTCAAGCCGCAGCGGCGCATCAGCGAGGCGGACCTGCCGTCGCCCGAGACCAAGTTGAAGCTGCTCGCGCTGGCGGCCCAGCGGCTCACCGAGGCCGGGTACGTGTACATCGGGATGGACCACTTCGCCAGGCCGGGCGACGCCCTCGCGCTGGCGCAGCGCCAGGGCCGGCTGCACCGCAATTTCCAAGGCTACTCGACGATGCCCGACTGCGACCTCGTCGGTCTCGGGGTCACGTCCATCGGCAGCATCGGGCCGACGTACAGCCAGAACTGCCGCGATCTGGACGCCTATTACGACAGCCTCGACCGCGGCGTGCTGCCGATCTTGCGCGGCATCGAGCTGACGGCCGACGATATTCTGCGCCGCGCGGTGATCCAGGCGCTGATGTGCCATTTCTCGGTATGCAAGGAATCGATCGAGATCGCGCACCTCATCGATTTCGACCGCTACTTTGCGACGGAAATGGCCGAGCTGCAGGACCTCTCGCGCCACGGCCTGCTCGAATTCGACGGGCGCTGGATCAACGTCACCCCGCGCGGCCGGCTGCTGATCCGCAACGTGTGCATGGTCTTCGACAAGTACTTGCGGCACGACCAGGAAGTGCGGCGCTACTCGCGGGTCATCTGAAAACCCGACGGTAAAGGCGTGAACCGTGAGCCGTGATCCGACCGAGGCGGGGGGTCGCGGTGGTTTATGGACGAAGCGCTGGGTTTAGTCGGATCACGGATCACGGATCACGGATCACGGATCACGGATCACGGATCACGGATCACGGATCACGAGTCACAGGGTTCAGTCGATTCACGGTTCACGGATCACGATTCACTAGCATCTCAGTCGGATCACGGATCACGAGTCACGGATCACGCTTTCTAAAGAACATGCTCGAATCCCTCCTCATCGCCGCATTTCTCGCGGGCCTCCTGGGCGGCGTGCACTGCGCCGCCATGTGCGGCGGCATCGTGGGGGCAGCGTGCTCGACGCGTGGCAGCGCTGCACGCTGGCTGCACGCCTTCGGGTTCAACGGCGGGCGCATCGCGACTTACGCGCTGGCCGGGGCGGGGGCCGGCGCGCTGGGAGAGGGCGTGCTGTGGCTGCGCGGCGACGCCGTTACGCACCACATCGCGATCACCGTCGCGGGCGCCGCGCTGCTGATCCTGGCGCTTTATGTTGCCGGGGTGGCGCCGCTCGTGCGTGCGGTCGAGTCGGCTGGCGCGGTGTTGTGGCGCCGCATCCAGCCGTTGTCGCGCCGATTTCTGCCGGCGGACACGCCATGGCGCGCGTTCGGCCTCGGGCTCGTCTGGGGCTGGCTGCCCTGCGGAATGGTCTATGCCGTGCTGCTCACTGCCGCAGCCACCGGCGATGCGTTGCACGGCGCGCTGGTGATGGCCGCATTCGGTGCGGGAACGCTGCCCAACCTGCTTGCGTTTTCGCTCGTGGTGCAGCGCTTCCGTGGGACAGGCAGGTCAACGGTTGCGCGCGTCGCCGCCGCGTTGGCGATCGCGGGCGTGGGCCTCTTTGGCGTGCTGAAGGCCGCTCACGCGTCCGCCTTCAGTGTCGCCGCGCTCCTCATCCGGTGACTTTCGACGATTTTGAGACGGGTTCTGGACATTCTTAGCAGCGCACCTGCTGCTTGCAGAACACGGCGAGCGGCGTGACCATCGTCTGGCCGGCCACCGGCCGGCGCACGCGGTCGGCCCCGTATTCGAGCCCCAGCCTGAACTCGAACTTGGCGAAGAAATCGTTGAACATCTCGCCGCCCAGCGTCCCGAACGCGTAAAGGCTGTCGGTCGCGCGGTCGTGCTCGAGCAGGACCGCCGAGAGCGGCT
>Ga0326597_10002551_pt1 | contig 27058 bp, 33 predicted proteins | sample RVTome_12_FD_203789 | JGI IMG/M metagenome (GOLD analysis project Ga0326597, IMG submission 203789) | Soil microbial communities from uranium-contaminated site in the Upper Colorado River Basin, Wyoming, United States - RVT100D185 | ecosystem: Environmental > Terrestrial > Soil > Contaminated >... | reverse complement strand
AGGAAAGCTCACATCCACGAAGTGGGCGAAGATCGCCAAGTGTTCCCAAGATACTGCCCAGCGGGATATTCAGGGATTGATTGAACAGCGCGTGCTCGTAAAAGACGCGGCGGGAGGCCGAAGCACAAGCTATTCTCTGGCGGAATACTGACGCCAACTGGCCTTTTTCGACCCGCAGCGCACAGCGGGGCCGCGGCCGGGTCCTGTCCATTGATCGTTCGGTAAATGATTGACAGATCATTTACCGCCATAATTTCCCTTCTCCACTCGAGAGAGGGGCATGGGGTGAGGGATTCGAGCGTCAGCCGCTTGCCGGGTCCTGTCAGAACGGCCGGCGTCTTCCCGATTCTCCCGGGCGAATTCTGGCAATTGACTTGGCCATCGCGTTGTCTCGATTCAGTACCTGTACCGGGAGATCGGATCAGCCACCGGCCATTCCGCCACCCGGGCGCGGCTGTCCACGAACACTGCCATAAGCTGCTTGCCGACCGATTCAAGCGGGAAGCGCACCTCCCAGTCTGCTTTCTGGATCGCCTCCGCGTAAAACACAGCATCGAGATCGAACACGTCGGATTCCCGCTTCTCCGGCGGGAACAGGACGCGTGCCCATTCCGGCGAGATGTCCTCGCCCTTTCGCAGCAGCCGGATGAGTTCCTCGCGTTGTTCGTCGTTCATATCATTCAGTCGCCTTTGTGCGTTTCGTGCGCCGACCCGCATCACCCGGCGCGAGGCAAAGAAGCTCCAGTTCGTCCAGCAATCCGCTGTCGGCAAAGCTGAAAGTAGTGTCATCACCCACAATCGTGTGGTCGAGCACCCTCAGTCCGAGCGGCCGGCAGGCCGCAATCAGATCCTGAGTAAGTATCCGATCCGATTCGCTTGGCAGTGCCGCGCCAGACGGGTGGTTATGTGCGGCGATCAATCCCGAAGCATTCACCTGCAACGCCCGCGCCACGATGTTCCGCAATGAAGGCCGCACGGCCTCCACCGATCCTTGGGCAATGAGCGCATCTTCCAACAGCGCGTTGCGCCGGTTCAGGTAGAGAACGCGAAACTGCTCTTCCGGCAGTCCGCGCAGCCTTTCACTCAAGTAGTCGGCTGCTGCCGCCGTGCTTTTCAACACCAATTGTGCGCGCTTTGTCGGTACAGAGGTACGTCGTGCGATTTCCATAGCTGCAACCAACTGCGCTGCCTTCGCAGCCTTGAGCCCCTTCACTTCCAAGAGTGCAATTACTGGCGCTTTCGCCATCCCCCGCAGTGAGCCGAACTGCTTTAACAACTGCCGCGCCAATTCGACTGCATTCGTTCCCTTTACGCCGACGCGAATCAAGATCGCCACCAGTTCCGCATCCGTCAGCGCCTGCGCCCCCTTCGACAATAATCTTTCCCGTGGCCGCTCCCAATGCGGCCACGCTGCGATGCCGGTTGCATTGCGCCGTGACCCCCTCATCCGGCTAGTTCCAGGTAGAGTAGTTGTTCTGCCACGAAATCCGGCTGACGCAGTAGCAGTCATTGGGCAGCACGCCTTTCAAGCCCGAGTGTTCGCGCTCGATGTCGGCGATCACGTCGTCCGCGAGCTGACTCATGGTGGGCTGTTTGGCCTGCGCCTTGAGACGCGGCCAGTGCGCCTCGGGCGGCATCCTGAAGATCCCCTTTGCGGGATAATCGTCCAGATCTTCTGTGTCGGCGCCTTGCGTCTTCTCGAATTGGAGCTTGGCGTGCAGCTCCTCGAACGCGCCGGAGATGTACCGGAGAAGCCCCTGGATGAGATGCGGCGCGAGCGCGCACGCTTGGTCGCCGAGTCGGTGGTGAAGCCCGTGTCACACTCGATGAGGCTCGAAGCGCAGTCGATCAGCAAGCGGGAAGAGCAACGGCAGAAGGAGGAGCTGGTTCAAAAACTGCTCCAAGGGGATCCGAAGAAGCTATGGCAGTGAAATTCGAGTATCCGCCGGGCGCGACTCCGCTCGATCCCGACGACGCCGCGGGGCTGATCCCGTCGCACATTACGACCCAGGGTCAGCTCAACGAATGCAACACAAGTCGATGCCGCTCGAAGAGATTGCCGCGCGATTTCACCATCGTTTGACCTACATCCACCCGTTCCCCAACGGCAACGGCCGCTATGCCCGCCTCATGACCGATATTCTGATGAAGGCCAACGGCGCAGAACCATTCGATTGGGGGAACAGCGATCTCGTTGCACCCGATGACGCGCGCAAGCGCTACATCGCGGCGCTTCGGGCGGCCGACAGACGCGACCCCTCGCTGTTATTCGAATTCGTGCGCTCGGGACATGCCCGGCGATAACCCGTTAACACGAGGATGGCAGAAGGCAGAAGGCAGAAGGCAGAAGGCAGAACGACACGACCCCGCCGGGGTTCCCGCTCACTGCTCACCGCTCACCGGTTCTCAGTCATAGTGCTTCCGCTGCGAGCGCCGGCGCCCCGCCCGCTGCACCACGCCGCCGCGGATGGTATAAGGCGGCGTGAGCTCGAAGCTGCCGTACTTCGGGTTGAGGGGCTTGAGGGAGCGGCGCTCGCCGTCGAAGACGAGCTGGCGGAAGAACACGTCGCCGGCGAACTCGACGATCACGTACGATCCGTCGCGCGGCACGTGGCCCGGGTCGACGATGATGACACAGCCGTTGGCGAACTCGGGCTCCATGCTGTCGCCCACCACGCGCAGGGCGTAGGGCTCGAGCGTGCTGCAGATGTTTTGCGCCATGGTTCTCTTCCGCCGTCCTAGCGCTCGTCGCCGGCGGGCTTTTTCCGGTGAAAGCGCACCGGCTTGCCTTCGCGCGGGGCCTCGTCGGTGAAGCGCGGACGCCCGCCGATCGGCCGCCCGGCGGCCTCAGCGAGCTCGCGCTCGCGCGCGCTGATGAGCGCCAGGCACTGGCGCAGATCCTCGATGGTCCCGTCCGTCAGAGGGTGGCGCATGCCGTGCGGCGTGGCGGTATCCCTGATGACATTGGCGAGGGTCAGCCTCACCGCCTGCAGGATACGCTCCTCCATGGAAAGCTCCGATTCGGTCATGGCGTTTTCATGTATCGGGCTGCGGCATCGGCAGGCCGGCGAGCTTGCAGATCTCGTGCACAGGATCGGTCGGGAACAGGCTGTAGATGTGCATCTCGTAGGCCTTCCGGTCGCGGAAGTGCGGGCCACGGTGCCGTCCCAGCTCCAATACCATCTTACGCATGGTCGGGAGGCTTTGGGTCTCCTCGTAGTAGTCGCGGAAGTACCAGATCAGCTCCCAGTGGTCCACGTAGAGCTCGACCCCGTCGCGCTGCGCCAGGGCGCGCGCGAAGTCCTCGTTCCAGTCATCGAGATCGCGTAGAAACCCTTGTTCGTCCGTCTCGATGATCTTGCCGTTGACGTTGAACTGCATACCCAAGCCCGCCTAACCTGCGTACAGGAGTATAGCGAGCGCCAATCGACTCCGTGGCCGCTGTTGCGCGAACGTAGCGCGACCGCGGCCGCGAGACAAGCGTTCCGGGCGCAAAGCGCGTGTTTGAAAACGGCTTGACCATCCCTTATCATGCGCCCGTTCAGCGCAATGAGGAGCACGACTGATGAGCAGCGCCTACTACGAAGCCATCGACCGCATGCAGAAAGGCGGCGTCGATTCCGAGTACATCAACGGCTGGGCCTCCGGCTTCCTGCACAACCCCAAGCGCGAGGAGCAGCGGGTCAACGAGGCCTATGAAGCGGGCTACGCGCACGGCCTGGAAAAGAACGCGAGCGGCTTCCAGGCCTGGATCAGGGACTAGCCGGAGAAGCGCCCGGGTCTTTCTCGGCCAGCGCCCGCCACTTTGCAGCCTCGGCGGCGTCGCGCGCGACGCCCACGCCCTTCTCGTACATCGCCGCGAGCGTCGACTGTGATCCCGCCAGACCCTGATCGGCGGCCAGCCTGAACCACTTGGCGGCCTCGGCGGGGTCCGCCCTGGTGCACTCACCCTGGAAGTACATGAAACCCAGGCCGTGCTGCGCGAGGGCGAAACCCTGGTCGGCGGCGGCGCGCATCCATTTCACCGCGCTCGCGCAGTTCTTCACTACCCCCAGGCCGACCTGGGCCATGATCGCGACGCGATATTGCGCCCGGGGATCGCCCTGTTCGGCCAGTGGCCGCAGCAACTGCATCGCTCTCGCAAACTCTTTGGCTTCGAAGGCGGCGATGCCGCTGGCGAGCTCCATGTCCGGTCCTGACATCATTCGCTCCGGGGGTTATAGTATCCTTGCTGTTCGAAGTCTGAACCCAAGCCGTGGCCATCATCAGCAGCCGTCCTTCGATAGCGCTCGCCAAGACGCGCTGGCGCAAGAAAGGCGCGCGCTCGCTCCCCGAGCGCGCCGGCGTGATCGGCGCGAACGTGTGGAAGATCGCGACCGGGATCTTCAAACACATGGAAAACGACGGCTTTCGTTTCGGGTCCGACCGGCAGGTGACGGTGGTGCTCGGCGAATTCATCGCCTTCCTCGTTCAGATCGCCGACCGCGCTGTGTACGGAAAGCTGAGCGAGGCCGACCGCGCCGCGCTCATCGGCGCCGTGGCCGCACACCTGGCGACGACCATGGAAAACAATCAGCTCGACCTTCTCGGCCCGGGAGAATACCGCAAGCCCTTCATCGATCTGCTCAACGCCCGCTTCGAGGAGTATGCCGGTTTCGAGTACGCCGGCGGCGAGCCGGGCTATCCGTGCCTGCGTTTTTTCGCCGCCAAGGTGTCCGAAACCATGGCGGCCACCGACGACAAGTGGGTAATCGAGCAGATGATGGACATCGAGGCGCCCGAAATGGTGCGCCTGATGGGCAGGCTGGTGAGCGAAACGGCGGATAGCGCGCCTCCTTAGCCCGCCGCCCGAGCCGCGGGCGGCGCCGAGGCGGCGGCAAGCATGGCCTCGATGGCCGCCTCGCGGCCGGCCGGATCCTGCGCGAGGAGCCGCCGCGCCGCAATCAGCCAGCGCTCCTTGCCTGCCTGCACGACATGCCCCAGCGCTTCCAGGCTGCCGCGCTGCAGAAAATCTTCGTAGGACGCGAAGGCTTGCGGAAACAACTGGCGCCGCGGCGCATCGAAGGTGGCAAAGTAAAGATGCAGCGCTGCCGGGTCGGCGCGCTCGAGCAGTCCCGGCAGGGTCGACAGACAATCAGCGAGCAGGTCCCGCACCGCGCGCGCAACCACCTCGGCGCGGGTGCGCGCCACCGACACCGCCATTTCTCGCCACGCTTCCCCGAGCAGCTCGCCGGCCATCGCCTCGCCGAGCTCGTGGAGGATCATGCTTTCCATCTCGGTCTCGGCCATGCGCTGCAGCGCCGCTTCGGGCCCGGCGATGAAATCGTAGGCCGCCAGAGCGCGCGCCATGGCGTTGTCCCGCTTGCGCCACTGCCACTCCTCGATCTTTTCCCACAGGTAACGGCGCACCGACTCGAGACGCACAAAGATGGTGTTCCCCTGCAGCATCGCCGGCGGCGCCCCCAGCTCGCGCGCGTACTCGCAGGAAGAAATCAGGATCGTGAAGCCCGCGCGCTGTTCGACGCGCAGCAGCCGGCCGAGGAAAAACACCGGCTTCCGAAAGTTTCCGTAGCCGGCGCTGTAGACGCACCCTCGCGCGAGCAGCTCGCGGTTCGCGGTTTCGGCGTCGAACGGATCGAGCACGCCGCGCTCGAGCGGCAGTGGCCCGAACTCCTCGCTCTCGATGCCGTCCCAATGCAGCTCGCGCGTCTTCAGCCAGGCGCCCAGCTCATCTTTGACCAGGGCGCGCGTGAACGGCAGCTCGTTTTCCCAGCGGTAGTACTCGCGCATTTTTAGCAGGAACGTGCATAAACCGTAGTCGCCGGCGTGGCGGGCATCGGAGATATCACAGTTGCGCTGCACCACGGCTGCGAGCTGGGGAAGATTGCGCATCATCGTGGGTGTATACTCAATCCAGCATAATATGGCCCGCGCGCCGATATGGCAAAGACAACCCGTCCCAGGCCGCACGTGATTCTCGACATGAAGGGTTCGGCCTGCCCTGGACCGTTGCTGGGGGCGAGGAGAATGCTCGACGAGCTGCTTGCGGGCGAAGTCATGCTGCTGATTTCCGACTGCCCGGGGACCAAGGACGATCTTGCTTCCTGGCGCAAGTACGGCAACGTGCAGATCTTGAAGGCCGAGAAATTGCGGCAAGGCGGAACCGGATACTACATCCGCAAGGGCAATGCCAAGCGCGTGTCCCCGAACGCCGTCCTGGACGTGCGCGGCGCCACTTGCCCGGGCCCGATCGTGGAGGCGAAAAAACTGCTCGACGGCATGCGCAAAGGCGAAGTGCTGCAGCTCGTCAGCGACTGTCCGGGTATCCGGGCGGATGTGCGCAGCTGGGTCAAGGCAACCGGCCTGCAGCTGGCCGATGCCCGCGAAAGCGCGCCCGGCGAATACGAGTTTCATATCCGCAAGCGCTGACTCAGGCATTGCGACTCCGAGGATTCCGCCATGACGAGCCTGATGGATGCGATCACCAGTCAAGGATCGGGTCGGGATGACCGATTCCCCCACGCGCCGGAAGACTGGACCCCTGCGGCCGCCGTCCAGACCGCCCGGGACGAAGGCCTGGAAATCGGCGACGATCACTGGCAAACGATACGCGCCCTGCAGGAATATTACGCGAGACACGCACACACCGCCGTCAACCTGCGCGAGTTGCACGATGCGCTCAATGAAAAGTTTCACCGCAAGGGCGGCATGAGGTACCTTTACGCGCTGTTTTCCGGCGGGCCCGTCGCGCAGGGCTGCCGCCTGGCCGGCCTCAAGGCGCCGGCCGGCGCCATCGATCGCGGCTTCGGCAGCGTCGCGTAGGAGTTGCGCTGCCCTGCGCGGCCCCCGCGGGTTGCCCGCAGCCGCATGCGCCGATACCATGAACGCTTATTCAGCGACATGGTACGGGCACATCGATGAGACTCGCAACCTTCGCCCCCCAAGCCCAGCCCAAGAAACCCCGCCTCGGCGTCCTGCTCGGCGACGAGCTGCTCGATCTTTCAGCCTGCGAGCGCGCGATCGGCGACCGCAGGCGCGGCATTCCCGCCACCATGAGACAGCTCCTCGCCCGCGGCCGGCCGGGGCTCGACCGTGCGCGCCAGATCATCGACTTCGCCCGGGAGAACCCGGCGCTGGTGCCGGCGGAGGCCCTGTTCAAGCTCCATGACGCTCAGTTCCTGCCGCCGATTCCCGACCCCGACAAGTTCCTGTGCGTCGGCAAGAACTACCGCACGCACCTCGAGGAGCTCAAGCGCACGGATCTCATCAAGGAGGTGCCCGAAGAGCCCACCGGCTTCGTGAAGATCGACTCCTGCCTGACCGGCCACGACACCGAGGTCGAACGACCGTCTACGGTTTCACGCCTCGACTATGAGCCCGAGCTCGTGTTCGTGATCGGCAAGCCGTGCTACGGCGGCCGCCGCGAAAACGCCTTCGACTACATCGCCGGCATCACCATCCTGAACGACCTCACCTGCCGCGACACCCAGAAGCGCGAAGTGGCGTCCGGCTCGCGGTTCTGGACCGCCAAGAACGCGCCCGGCTTCGGCCCGTTGGGCCCGTTCATCATCACCATGGAAGAGGTGCCCGATCCCTACGACATCTGGGTCACGTGCAGCGTAAACGGCGAGCTGCGCATGCGGGTCAACACCGCCGACCAGATCTGGAAACTGCCCGACATCATCGCGCACTTCTCGCGGCTGCTGCGGATCGAGCCGGGCGACATGTTCTCGACCGGCGCCCCGGGCGGGGTCGCCGTGGGCAGGCCCGATGCCGACTCGCTGTTCCTCAAGCCCGGTGACGTGGTCGAATGCGGATTCGAGCAACCGGCGATGGTGCTGCGAAACCGCATCGTTGCACCGCGCTTCTGACGCGTTTCCTCCTCCTGCGGGGGATATAATGGCGCGACATCTGCCGACTTTTCGCCGGACAGGTTGGAGCGTGATTGATGACTGGCGATCAAGGACGTTCATATGAAACAGATCGTGCTGGTTCTATCGCTTCTCCCTGTCGCCGCATTCGCCGGCGGGTCGAATTACGGCATCACGCCGGGCACGCTGGCGGCGCTCACCGGCAAGGTGAGCGAGTGGCCGGTGCCGACGCCGCGCTTTGCGCGCGACCCGGCGGTCGCACCGGACGGCAGCATCTACATCGCGGTGATGAGCGGCAACAAGGTCGCGCGCTTCGACCCGAAATCGCAGACCTTCAAGGAATGGGACCTGCCGCCCGGCCACAACCCGCATGGCGTGCTGGTCGACAAGAGGGGCACCGTCTGGACCACAGGCAACCGCAACGGCACCATCGGCCGGCTCGACCCGGCCAGCGGGAAGAGCACCGAGTTTTCCACCCCCTCGGGCGGCGGCGGCCCGCACACGCTGATCATCACCGATGACGGCTCGACGATCTGGTTCACCATGCAGAGCGGCGACAAGGTGGCGAGCCTCGACACCAAATCCGGCGCGATCAAGGAGTACCAGACCTCGGGCGGCCCGTACGGGCTCGCGCTCGACAAAGCGGGCGACCTCTGGTTCTGCCGCATGGGCGAGAACATGCTGGGCAAGCTCGACGTGAAGACCGGAAAGATGAGCGAGCTCGACATGGGTCGCGGCTCGCGCCCGCGCCGCGTGGCCACGGCGCCCGACGGCATGCTGTGGGTAACGCTTTACGGCAACGGCAAGCTCGCCAAGGTCGACCCGGCAGCAATGAAGGTGGTCAAGGAGTATCCGATGCCCGCGGGCGACGCCGGTCCGTACGCGGTGACCGTGGATGGTGCGGGCATGGTCTGGGCCAACGAGATCAACACCGACACCGTCGTGCGGTTCGATCCGAAGACCGGGCAGATGCGGGTCGTGAAGCTGCCCTCCTCCAATGTCGGCATCCGCAAGATGGTGGTCGATGCGGCGGGGCGGCTATGGTATATGGGCTCGCACAACGGGCGGCTGGGCGTCGTCGAGTAAGCGTTAAATCCGGACGCTGCGCGCCGGTTTAACTCCGCGCATTGGAGCCGGGCGCATCGCGCCGCTCAATGCGCGGGCCTACAGCCGGACGCTTTGCGCCGGTTTAACTCCGCGCATACGAGCCGGGCGCGCCATGCTGCTCAATGCGCGGGCCATCTCCGCTGCACCGAAAACACTTCACCCCCCTTTTCAGTGTGCCCGCCCGACGCCGAGGCACTGCCCCGCTCAACGTGCGGGCTATCGTCGCCCCCTATTATCCCCATGTTTTATAAGAGATTAGTCAACATCTCGCGATCTTGAAAACCCGCGTGCCGCACCCATATTGAAAATGGTGGCGCAGGCATGCGAGTGTCCGGCGCTGTTTCCTCATCGACGAATGGAGGTTGAAATGGCCAACATCATCAACCACAAACCGTGGGATGAGGTTGCGCGATTCAATCCGCTGGAAGATCCATTCGAGGATTTCTTCCGCGGGTTTTTCGTGCGACCGATGGGCATGGAGCCGCGCTGGGGGCGAGCCGCCCCGTTCAAGGTCGACGTGACCGAGAACGAGAACGCGTATCGTGTGCTCGCCGAGCTTCCCGGCATGAAGAAGGAAGACATCGGCGTCACAATCGACGGGGCGACCGTCACCATTTCCGCCGAGACCAAGCACGAGAAGGACGCGAAGGAAGGCGAGAAGACGGTGTGGTCGGAGCGCTACTATGGCAAGCTGCAGCGCGCGTTCACCCTCGATCAGGAAGTCGACCAAGCGAAGGCGCAGGCGCGCTATGCTGACGGGATGCTGGAGCTGACGCTGCCCAAGTCGGCGGCAACCTCCGTCAAGCGGATCGCCGTGCACTGAGCCTCGGCGGCTCGCTGCGGAAATGCGGCCCGGGAAGGGCCGCATTTTTTTCGTGCTGGCGGCTGGCTGCTACCATTCTCCTTTCATGCCCCTGCGAAGCCACCCGCCATGCGACGGACGTTGAAGACGAGCGCGAATCTGGTGATGGTGACGCATCAGGTGAACATCACCGCGCTCCCCGGATCGGTGCCCGCGCAGGACGAGGCGTTCGTGGTGCGGGCCGGCGCGAACGGCGCAGTCGAGCTCGTCGCCCGCATCCCGTCGAGCTGAAGCCACGCCCATGACCGAGCCCGTGCAAAAACCCGCCGCCGCGTTCCCCACGATCGTAAGCGTGGGTCCCGCCGCCCCGTTCGCGTGGCTCGTCGCCGGCTGGGCGCGGGTGTCGGTGGTCTTGGTCGCGCTGTTTTTCGAGGGCTCGATGCCGAGTGTGGCGATGTTCCTGCAGCACATCGTGCTGTCCGGGGAGAACGTCGAATTCCTGGCAATTTACCTGGGCGTGGGCGCGGCCTTCGCGCTGCTCGTGTTCGCGCTGAGCGTGGTCTCGATCCCTCTCATGATGGACCGCGGCACCGACACGATCACTGCGATGATCGCGAGCTTTCTCGCGCTCACGTGTAACTTCCCGGCGATGATCGTCTGGGCCGCGCTGATCGCGGTGCTGATCTTCGCGGGCCTTGCCTCCTTCTACCTCGGGCTCGCAATCACGGGCCCGCTCGTCGGCCATGCCACGTGGCACGCCTATCGCGCGGTGGTGGCGCCTGCCGCGGGGGAGTGAAACGCCTCAAAGGCCATTTGACCCGCCAAGATGGCATGGGCGCCTCCGCTCCGGAAGGGGGAGGTGAGCATGCCATCTTGGCGGTTCGATCTGCTTTTTTCTCGGTGGTCGCGCAGGTCGGACCTGGGCAACGCGTTGCTATTGCGCAAATTGCGGCCCGCAGATCGCTGTTCATACCCGAGTCATCGCTTCGGCGACCAGCCATACGCCTTGGCGCAGGCGCCGCCCATCAGCATCGCGCGCTCGCTGTCGCTCAGGCGGTCGGTCCGGCGGAAGGGCTCGACGGCCTGCTCGTAATTGACCACCGCATGCGCGCGGTCCAGTCGGTGCCCCACAGGCAGCGCTCGATACCCCAGGCGTCGAACAATCGGGCGAGCAGGTCCCAGATGTCCGGAAAGGGATACGGCTCGCGGAACAGCGTGCCGGCGCCGCTCACCTTGATCACCGCGTTCGGGCGCTTGGCGAGGTCCAGCACCTTCGGCAGGTCGGCCCAGGGCTTCACGCGGCGCGGGCGGCGTGCGCCGCTGCATCAGGCCCAAATGGTCGAATTTTCGGGGAAGCCCGCGATTTCCTCCCGCCGCAAATCTCCGGATTCTGTCCGCAGGAGTCTTCCGCCGGTACTGGTTTCGGTGCAGGGTTGCGGCCGGATCGGCGCGCCTGCGCTGCCGTACGGAAAACCCTCGTCGAAACCGCCGGGGGCGGGAAAGAGCTTGCCATGCTCTGGCTGTTGGGGCTAAATTATTCGGCAACAAAGGGGGATTGCGGTTTTCCCCGGGAGTAGCGTAAGCCTGCATGGAATCAGTTCGGTGGTGATCAGCGCGTTTCGTGAGCGTAGGCAGTCGGTCAAGGCCGTCCTCTACGGTGGGGCAAGCGCCGGCCTGTACACGGGGCTGTTCATTTTCGAAAAGCTCCTCGCTGAGGCGTGCTCACGCGGCGGCTGGTATTTTGCGATTCCCGTCGCGATCGCATTCGCGTTCTCGATCGTCCATGGATCGTTCACCGGTTATTTCTGGGATGTGCTCGGCGTGCAAGCAAAACGCTAATCCTTGCGAGGCGGCGTGATCGATCTGCCCGCCGGCTTCGTCCATCTCGATACCGTGCACGTTCTGTACCTGTTCGCCGTCGGCTTGGTCGGCGGACTCGTCAGCGGATTCATCGGCTCGGGCGGGGCGTTCGTGCTCACGCCCGCCATGATGAGCATGGGCGTGCCCGGCATCGTCGCTGTCGCGTCCAACATCTGCCACAAGTTTCCGAAGGCGCTGGTCGGCGCCATCAAGCGCGCGCGCTACGGCCAGGTGGACCTGAAGCTCGGGCTGGTCATGGGGGCGTCGGGCGAGGCCGGGATGCTGTACGGCGCCCAGGTGCAGAAGGACATCCAGCGGGCATTCGGTGACGCCGGCTCGAATCTCTACGTCAGTCTCGCCTTCGTCGTCGTGCTCGCGGTGGTCGGCGGTTACGTGCTGTACGACGCCCTGCGCAGCCGCAGCGCGGCTGCGGCCGAGGAGAGGAACTGCCGGCTCGCGCGCTGGGTGCAGTCGGTGAACATCCCTTACACCATGCTCTACTTCCGGAGCCTCGACGCGCGCGTATCAGTGCTGTTCACCATTCCGCTCGGCTTCGCGACCGGGATGCTCGCAGCGACGATCGCCGTGGGTGGATTCATCGGTGTTCCGGGGATGCACTACGTCCTTGGCGCGCCGAGCCTCATGGCCTCGGCAACGGAACTCGTCATCGCCTTCGTGATGGGGCTTGGCGGCACCATCAAGTATGCGTGGGAGGGGTATGTCGATATCCGCCTGGCGATGGTCATGCTCGCCGGGTCTCTGTTCGGCATCCAGCTCGGCGCGATCGGCACGACCTATGTCAAGCCCCATGTGATCAAGCTTGTGATGGGCGTGATCATGGTGACGGTTCTCGTAAGCCGGGCCTTTGTGATTCCGGTCTACCTCTCGGAACTCGAGCTCATCGCGCACCTGGCCTCAGGCACGGCGTTGGCCTTGAAATCGATCAGCTTCGTCATCATGGGGCTTGCGCTGGCGATGGGCGCGACGATCATCTTGTGGGTGCTGGGTCAGGGCATGCGGACGCAACGCGAGGCCGCGGCGCCCGCGCCGGTGCGGACAGAAGCGGCGCAGCTCTCACCGCTGGGGCGCTTCGAGCGCTTCGTGATCGCAACCGGCGGCTCCGAATCGAGCGAAGGGGCGGTGCGCGAGGGGCTCAGGCTCGCGCGCATCTGCGGCGCGCGCGTCAAGGTGCTCGCGGTGGTCGCCGGGGGCATTGAGCACGGAGCGCTCGGCGAGCAGTTGCTCGAGAAGGAGGTAGCGGAAGCGCGGGCACAGCTCGACGCCGTCGAGGTGCGCGCGACGGCCGATGGCATCGAATGCGAGACCGTCGTGCTCCAGGGTGCGAGCCGGCACGAGAAGATCGTCGACGAGGCCGAGCACTGGCGGGCAGATCTCATCATCGTCGGTGGACGGACCGAGCAGACGCTGAAACGCCTCACCGGGGGCGATGCGACGCTGAAAGTCCTGGGCGCGGCTCGCTGCAGCGTGCTGGTCGTGCCGCGCGACGCGGAGTTCTCAGGGCGACATTTCCTTCTCGCTTCCGACGGATCGCGTTTCGGCGATGCGGCGGCGGTGGCGGCGCTCAATCTCGCGAAGCTCTGCGGCGCACCGGTGGTGACCGTGATCTCCGTATCCGTTCCCACGCACGCGGAGGAACGCCGCCGCGAGGCGCCGGCCGTGGTTGAGCGCATCGTCGGCATCCTGAAGGGACAGGGCATTTCGGCCGACGGCGAAGTTCCCGAAGGCGCCGCCGCGGAGAGCATCCTTGATGCGGCGGAACGCCGGGGTGCCGACCTGATCGTGCTGGGCAGCCACGGGCGCACCGGATTCGAGCGGTTGCTCTTCGGCAGCAACACCGAGAAGGTTCTCGATCAGACTGGCCGCGCAGTGCTGGTGGTGAAGTCGCTCTGAGCGGGTTCGTCGGTACCGCGGCGTGAAGTGCGCCGGAAGCGGATCCCGCGGGCGCTCAGCAGTAGTAATTCTTCGTCGTCCGCGCGAACGCCTCGGGACCGCCGCGCCAAACGACGGTGCCCTGTCCAATCGAACGGGCGGTCGGCCTCCGGCAAGGGCACGGTCGCGCGGCTGGTCGCCCGCCATCTGGGATTTCACTTTCTCGACAGCGGTGCGCTGTACCGCGTGGTGGCGAATGAAATGATAGGAACTTCAAATCAGATCAAGCGATGTCAGGAACCGGGTGGTAGGTCAGCGGCAGATTGGCGTGCCGCGCAGATGGCCAGCCTCGTCTTCTCCCGCCTTGCTCTCTACTATGCCCGCCTGGCGCTGACGGGGCCGCTGATCGGGCACGCCGACCGCGCGGCCGCGGCCCCGCCTACTTCGCCGACAATTCCAGCAGCAGGTGGTTGACCCGCTTCACGAACGATGCCGGGTCCTCCAGCGTGCCGCCCTCGGCGAGCAGTGCCTGGTCGAACAGAACCTGGACGAGGTCATTGAAGCGCGCCTCGTCGGTCTCGGATTTCAACCGCGCGACGAGCGTGTGGTGCGGGTTCACCTCCAGGATCGGGCTCGATTGCGGCGCCTTCTGGCCGGAGGCCTTGAGCAGGCGCTGCAGGTTGGCCGACAGGTCGTGCTCGTCCGCCACCAGGCACGCGGGCGAGTCGGTGAGACGCAGCGTCACGCGCACCTCCTTGACGCGCTCGCCCAGCGCCTTTTTCATCCGGTCGGTGAGCTCCTTGAATTCTCCCGCTTCCGTCTCCTGCGCCTTCTTCTCCTGCTCGTCCTCGAGCTTGCCCAGGTCGAGGCGGCCCTTCGCGGCCGACTGCAGCGGCTTGCCCCCGAACTCGGTCACGTGCGAGACCACCCACTCGTCGACGCGGTCGCACATGAGCAGCACTTCCACGCCCTTCTTGCGCAGGAGCTCGAGGTGCGGGCTCGCCTTGGCCGCCGCGAAGCTGTCGGCGGTGATGTAGTAGATCTTGTCCTGCTCGGGCTTCATGCGCGACACGTAGTCCGCGAGCGAGACGTCCTGCTCCTCGGTGTCCTTGCGGGTGGAGGCAAAGCGCATGAGCTTGGCGATGCGCTCGAGGTTCGCGTGATCCTCGCCCGCGCCTTCCTTGAACGCGCGCCCGAATTCCTTCCAGAAGGTCGCGTACTTCTCCTGGTGGTTCTCGGCGAGGTCCTCCAGCATGGAGAGCACGCGCTTCACCGATCCCGCCCGGATGGCCTCGACGTCCTTCGATTCCTGCAGTATCTCGCGCGAGACGTTGAGGGGCAGGTCGTTCGAGTCGATCACGCCGCGAACGAAGCGCAGGTACGCCGGCATCAGGTGCTCGGCGTCGTCCATGATGAATACGCGCCGCACGTAGAGCTTGATGCCGCGCCGATGTTCGCGGTCCCACATGTCGAACGGCGCGCGCGCGGGGATGCACAGGAGCTGCGTGTACTCCTTGCGGCCTTCCACCTTGTTGTGTGAATACGCGAGCGGCGCCTCGAAGTCGTGCGCGACGTGTTTGTAGAACTCGTGGTACTGCTCCTCGCTGATCTCGCTCTTCGGCCGCGCCCACAACGCGCTCGCCTGGTTGACCGTGTCGTCCTTGCCCGTGGTGCGGTAGACCTGCTTGTCCTTGTCCCATTCCTCCTGCTTCATGAGGATCGGCAGCGTGATATGGTCGGAGTATTTGCGGATAATCGCGCGCAGCCGGTTTCCGTCGGCGAGCTCGTCCTCGCCCTCACGCAGGTGCAGCGTCACTTCGGTGCCGCGCTCCGCTCGCTCCACCGTCTCCACCGTGTACTCGCCGCTGCCGTCAGACTGCCACTTCACACCGTGCTCCCGGGTAAGCCCCGCGCGGCGGGTGGTAAGCGTCACCTTGTCGGCCACGATGAACGACGAGTAGAAGCCGACACCGAACTGGCCGATCAAATGCGCGTCCTTCGCCTGGTCGCCGGTCAGGCTGTCGAAGAATTCGCGCGTGCCGGACTTGGCGATGGTGCCGATATGTTCGATCACCTCCTGGCGCGACATGCCGATGCCGTTGTCGGACACGGTGACGGTGCGCGCCTTGGGGTCGAAGGCGACGCGAATCTTCAGTTCCGGGGCGTCCTCGTAGAGCGCCTTGTCGGTGAGCGCCTCGAACCGCAGCTTATCGCAGGCGTCGGAAGCGTTGGAAATCAACTCGCGCAGGAAGATCTCCTTGTTGCTGTACAAGGAGTGGATCATGAGGCCCAACAGCTGCTTCACCTCGGCCTGGAAGCCCAGCGTTTCCCGGGTCTGCGTTTCTGTCATTTTTCTCTCCATTAAACAAGGACTTGTATATTGGGGCCGACGGGCGTTATTTCAAGGGGCTGCTGGCGAACCGCAGGGCGCCACGGTAACATGATCTATGACCCGCCCCGACAACCAGAGTGCGGGCGCCCGGATGGCCGGATTCCCCAGAGGAGAAAACCATGAGTTTGCATCAACGGCGGCACGTCCTGCGCCGGCTAGCGGCAGCCTGCGGGCTTGTTGCAGCCGGCGCGCTTGCACCTGCGGCATTCGCTCAGCAGACGCTGAACATCGTCACTTCGTTCCCCAAGGATCTGACTGCAATCTACAAGAAGGCGTTCGAGGCCCGCAATCCCGGCGTCACGGTGGAGATCTTGAGCCGCGGCACTTCCGCGGCCATCGCCTACGTGCGCGAGCAGCCGGCCAACAACAGGCCGGACGTCTTCTGGGCGTCGGCACCGGACGCATTCGAGGTGCTGGCCAAGGAGAACCTGCTCGAGAAGTTCAACGGCGCGAACCCCAAGGTCCCCGCCAAGATCGGTTCCTACCCGATCAACGATCCGGAAGGCTACTACTACGGCCAGGCGCTCGCCGGCTACGGGCTCATGTGGAACACGCGCTACATGAAGGCGCACAAGGTGCCCGAACCCAAGGAATGGGCCGACCTGGTGAAGCCCGTGTATTTCAGCCACGTCGCCATCTCCTCGCCGTCGCGCTCCGGCACCACCCACCTCACCGTCGAGACCATTCTCCAGGGCGAGGGCTGGGAGAAAGGCTGGAACCAGCTCCTGCAGATCATGGGCAATACGGCGGCGATCACCGAGCGCAGCTTCGGCGTGCCCGACGGCGTCAACAACGGCCAGTTCGGCATCGGCATCGTGATCGACTTCTTCGGCCTGTCCGCCCAGGCATCCGGGTTCCCCATCGGGTTCGCCTATCCCTCGGTCACCGCGATCGTGCCCGCGAATATCGGACTCATCGCGGGCGGGAAGAACAGCGCCCTCGGCAAGAAGTTCATCGCATTCGCGCTGTCGGAAGACGGCCAGAAACTGCTGTTCGAGCCGAAGATCAGCCGGTTGCCGGTGCTGCCCAATATGTATGCCAGTGCGCCCAAGGGCTATCCCAACCCTTACGGCGGCAAGATCCAGGCCAAGGTGAAGTTCGACTCCAACCTGTCGCGCTCGCGCTACTACGTGGTGAACAGCCTGTTCGACCACACCGTTACATTCCGCCACAAAGAGCTCACCGCCGCCACCAAGGCGATCCACGAGGCCGCGGAAAAGCTCGCGAAAAAGCCCAACGTCAGGGGCAAGCAACTGCTGGAGGAAGCGCGCGAGTATGCCTACAAAACGCCGGTCTCCGCAGAGAAAGTGGCCGACAAGGAATTCCTCGCGCTCTACACCGCCACCAAGCGCAGCGCGCTGAAGACCAAGGAAATCACGGCGCTCGAGGAGTACTGGGGCCGCGAGGCGCTCAAGAACTACGCGCGCGCCGAGGATCTCGCCAAGCAGGCAGCCGCGCTGGCCAAGTAGCCGCGGCGAACGTAATTTAGCAGCGGATTTCCGCGCGGGCCCGGGGCCCGCGCGGCGCCGGGTCGCGCATCCGCCATTCCATCATGCCGACACGTTTTCCTCCCGCGCCCACCGCCGTTGCGCTGCTGATCGCAGCGTTTCTCCTCGCCTTCCTGGTGATCCCGGTTGCGACCGTGGTCTACGTCGCCTTCGCCGACGGGGCCGGCGGGTTCACCCTCTCGCATTTCCAGTCGTTTTTCGGCATCTCGCTCATGCGGGAATCGTTCTGGAACAGCCTGTACGTGGCCGGCATGAGCGTCGTATTCGCCACTCTGATCGCCGTGCCGCTCGCCTATTTCACCGTGCGGTTCCAGTTCCGCGGCGCGATCCTGATCCAGACGCTCGGCATCCTGCCGCTCATCATGCCGCCCTTCGTGGGCGCCGTCGCGATGCAGTTGATCTTCGGCCGCAGCGGTTCGGTGAACCTGCTGCTGAACGACTGGTTCGGCGTGACGGTTCCGATCATGGACGGGTTAAACGGCGTCATTTTCGTCGAGGCGATCCACTACTTCCCGTTCATCCTGATGAACATGATCGTGTCGCTCAACAACATCGATTCTTCGATGGAGGAATCGGCCCAGAATCTGGGCGCCTTCGGGCTGCGGCTGTTCCGCCGCATCGTGTTCCCGCTCGCCATGCCCGGTTTCGTCGCCGGCGCGGCGCTGGTGTTCATCAAGGTGTTCGACGATCTCGGCACGCCGCTCGTGCTGCATCAGACCAACCTGCTGGCGCCGCAGGCTTTCCTGCGCATCACCTCGATCGGCATCGAGGATCCGATCGGCTACGTCGCGAGCGTCATCATGGTGGCGTTCTCGCTGTTCGCGCTGTGGGCTTCCGCCTGGTTCATGCGGGGCAAGGAGTACGCCACCATGCAGCGCGGCTACTCCGGCCTCGCGCGGCGGCGGCTGACGCCCGGGCAGTCCGTGCTCGCCTACGGCTGGATCGTCCTGGTGCTGCTGCTGGTGCTCGCGCCCCATATCGGCATCCTGCTGCTCTCCTTTGGCAAGGTCTGGAGCTTCAGCGTGCTGCCCGACAGCTTCACTTTGGAACATTTCATCTCGGTGGTGAAGGATTCTCCGCGCATGATCTGGAACACCATTCTCTACTGCGGCATCGCTGCGGCGCTCGACGTCGTCATCGGCACCGCGATCGCCTACCTCATCCTGCGCACGCGTGTGCCCGGGGTCCGCGTGCTCGACTTCACGGCCACCGCGGCCCTCGCGATTCCCGGCGTCGTGCTGGCGATCGGGTATCTGCGCACGTTCCGCGGCTGGGAGCTGCCGTTCGCGGATGAGCTGTTCACCTCATCGTGGATTCTGATCGTCATTGCCTACACCGTGCGGCGGCTGCCGTACGCGCTGCGCTCCTGCACGGCAGCGCTCCAGCAAATGCACGTCTCGCTCGAGGAGGCGGGGGAAAATCTCGGCGCAAACAAGGCCCGCACCATCCGCCGCATCGTGGTGCCGCTGATGATCGGCGGGATCATGGCGGGCTTCGTCACCAGTTTCATGACCGCGGCGGTTGAGCTCTCGGCCACCATCATGCTGGTCACGGCGCAGCAGGACGCGCCGATGTCGTACGGCATCTATCTCTTCATGCAAAGCGCCGCGGGACGCGGACCGGGTGCCGCGCTGGGCGTGCTGGCGGTGGTGATTGTCGCTATCGGCACCTATGTGTCCCACCGCATCATCACCTCCCGCAGCCAGGTGAGCCAGGCGCACGTAGTGCAGAACATTGGAGTGTGACAATGGAGCTGAACAAGGTAAGAGTCGAGATCCGCAACGTGTCGCTTGCGTACGGCAAGACGCAGGTGCTGCGCGATGTCTCCGCCAACATCGAGCCGGGCGAGTTCTTCGCGCTGCTCGGGCCTTCGGGATCCGGGAAGTCGACGCTCTTGAGGCTCATCGCCGGCTTCAACCAGTCCCAGTCGGGCGAAGTGCTGATCGACGGCGAGGACGTCTCGCGCGTGCCGCCGTGGAAGCGCAACATCGGCATGGTCTTCCAGAACTATGCGCTGTGGCCGCATATGACGGTCGCCGGGAACGTCGCGTTCGGCCTGGAGGAGCGGCGGCTGCCGCGCGAGGATATCCGCAGGAAAGTCGCCGCGGCGCTCGACCTCGTGGGCTTAAGCGAGTACGCTGCGCGCCGCCCCGGCCAGCTCTCGGGCGGCCAGCAGCAGCGCGTCGCGGTCGCACGCACCATCGCGATCGAGCCCAAGGTGCTGCTGCTCGACGAGCCGCTGTCCAATCTGGACGCGAAACTGCGGGTCCACATGCGCGTCGAGCTGCTCGCGCTGCAGCGCAAGCTCGGCATCACGACAGTTTTCGTGACGCACGACCAGGAGGAGGCGCTCTCGATCTCGGACCGCGTGGCGGTGCTCGACGGCGGGATCGTGCAGCAGATCGGCACGCCGATGGAGCTCTACGACCGCCCCGCCAACCGCTTCATCGCCAATTTCGTGGGGACCATCAATTTCCTGCCGGGCACGGTCTCGGCATCGGCGGGCGGCGCCGTATTCGACTCCCCGCTCACCGGGAAAATCGCCCTGCCCGTTCCCGCAGCTCCGGGGCGGGTGGAAATCGCGTTGCGCCCGCATTCGCTGCGGCTCGCCGCCGCCCGCGACAATCCCGCGCGGATATGGATCGACGCCACGGTCGCCGAGCGCGAGTTCCTCGGCGAATTCATCCGCTACAAGGTGCGCGCGGGCGATCAGGACCTGATCGTCGATGAACCGCACTTCCCGGGCACCGACGTGTTCCAGCCCGGCGCCATGGTCAGCGTCGCGATCCAGCCCGATCAGATCGGCGTGATCCCCGCTTAGCCAGCGCTCAGGATGCCGCGACCGGGCGCCGGCGGGCGAGCCACAGCACCGGCAGCCCGAGCAGCAGCACGCCGATGCCGATCTGCGCGCCGATGCTGCTTGGATCCTTCGACAGGGCGTACATGAAGGTCGAGTAGAGCATGAAGGCGCACGTCGCGACAAAGAGCAGCGGCGTCAGCGGATAGAGCGGCACGCGGTACGGGTTCTCCACCGCCGGCGCCTGGCGGCGCAGCACGAAGAGCGAGATCGCGGTCAGCAGGAAGAACAGAAAAAACGCCGGCGCAGTGTACGCGACCATCGTCTCGAAGCCATCGGGCGTCCGGGCCGCGAGCAGCACGAGCACCAGCGCCACCGCGCCCTGCACCAGCAGCGCGTTGACCGGCGTGTTCGACTGCTCGCGCCACACTCCCATCAGCCTGAATAACGAGTGATCGCGTCCCAGCGCGTAGTTGGTGCGCGCGCCGGTAAACACGGTCGCGTTGAGCGTCGACAGCGACGCCGCCATCACGATGAGCGAAAGCACCACCGCGCCCGCGCCGCCGAGCGCCGACTGCATCAGATCGGCCGCGACCGCCTTGGAGGCCTTCATGCCGTCGAGCCCCAGCACGTTGAGATAGGCGAGGTTGAGCAGCACGTAGATCACCGTCACGCCCAGGATGCCCAGGACGAGCGCGCGCACGATGTTCCTGCGCGCGTTGCGGATGTCGGCGGTGAGGTACGCGGCCTCGTTCCAGCCACCGTAGGTGAACAGGATGAAAATCAGCGCGAGCTGGCTGAACATTGGCCCCGACGAGGACACCGCCGGCGCCGCCGGCGCGACCGGCCTCCCGGCGTAGCCCAGGCCGGCAACGATCACCGCCGTGACCGCCAGCGCGAGCCCCGCCGTGAGCACGTTCTGCAACCGGCGGCTCTGGCGCGTGCCCATGACATTCAACGCGGTAATTGCCGCCACCGCCAGCAGTGCGTAGATCACCGGGCTTTTCGCTCCGAGCGGCAGCAACTGCGTCGCGTAGTCGCCGAAGACGAACGCGATCGCCGCGATGGCTCCCGTCTGCACCACGCTCATGCGCGCCCAGGCGAAAAGAAAGCCCAGCCAGCCGCCGAACGCGCGAGTCAGAAAGTAATACTCCCCGCCGGCGTTGGGATACGCGCTGCCGAGCTCGGCGTAGCAAAGCGCGCCCACCAGCGAGATCACCCCGCCGGCCACCCACAGCGCGATGAACACCTCCTGCGACGAGACGCTGCCGGCCACGATCGCCGGTGCCTTGAAGATCCCGGCGCCGATCACGATGCCGACGATCATCGCGATCGCATCCGCCACCCCGAAGGTGGCCCGCGGCGCGGCTGCAGGCGCCGCGTTCGGGGCGCTCACCGGATCCTGCCTTCGGCGGCGTCAAGCGAGCTCACCCGCATCTCATCGCGGCGCTTCACCTTCGCCGTCCACGGCAGCGGCTTGCCTGCGCCGACCGTGACCGTGCCCTGGATCGTGTCACCGTTGACGGAGCCCTGGAAGCGGAGCTTGCCCTGCGGCGCGTCGACATCAAATGCGATCCGCTCGCCGCGCATCTCGAACAACGGCAGGCGCACCGGCTGGTTGTCCACGCGCATGTCGCCGCTCACCCTCTGGAAGCTCTGGTCGAACTCGAACTCGTAGATCACCGCGCGGCCGCCGGTCTGCACCAGCGACTCCCAGCGCCCGGCGATCTTCGCCGGCACGATATAGAAGAAGATGTAGCTCTTGCCCGGATCGCCGACGTCCTTCTCAGGAACGCTGATCGTCTTCTCTTCGTCCGGGTACCAGCCGTCGATGTCGTAGTCGTGCGTCACCACGCGCGTGCCGGGTTTCAGCGACATCAGCGTCGGGCGCAGCTTTTCGTTCATTTCCGGCAGCAGGTAGCTCGTGATTACCGTCGCGCGCGAGAGGTCGGTCCTGAACAGGTTCTCCTCGCGGAACTGCACGCGGTCGGCCACGCCTTCGCGCCTGGCGTTGGCGCGCGCCTCCTTGATCAGGACCGGGTCGAGGTCGACGCCGAAACCGCGCGCGCCGAGCTTTTTCGCCGCCGTGATCACGATGCGCCCGTCGCCCGAGCCAAGATCGATCAGGAAATCGTTGGGCCCGACCTTGGCCATGTCGAGCATCTCATCGACGACGATCTGCGGCGTGGGCACGTAAATCACGTCACCCTTCCCCTCCTGGCCCCAGGCCGCCGCCGGCGCGAGCGCCGAGAGCAGCAGTGCTTTCACCAACATCCGTTTCATGCCGTTCATGTTCGCTCCTCAAGAATCGATATCGTCTGCAAATCGGGCGCAGCCGCGCCCGTTCCCGTTTCCATGCGGCCGCGCGCGGCGCGCACTGCGCGCCATGCGAGCGGCGCGCCGCCGGCGATCGCAGCCCATCCCGCGATCGCATCGCCTGAGACGCGCCCGCTGAATTCGTGACGCAGCGGGCGGCCGCCGATGTCCAGCGTCAGCACAAAGCCGATTTCCTCGCCGCGCATGCGGCCGGTAACGGCCGCGCTCCGGCCGCCGGCGGTCAGACTGCCGCCCAGCATCTGGAACTCCTGCACGAGCGAGAGCGTGTACTCGCGCGCCGCGCCCCCGGCATCCAGGTGCCAGCGCCACACGCCGGACGCATCGGCCGGCACGATCCACAGGAAAAGTTCGCTCGACGGCGGGCCGTACACCTTGTCCGGCACCGGCACCGTGCGCCTCGCGTCGGGCTGCCAGCGGTCGAGATCGAAATCGTGCGACACGATGCGCGTGCCGGGCTTCAACTCCTTGAGCAGGCGCGGGCGCAGGCGCAAGTTGACGCTCTGCAGCAGATACATCGTAACTACCGTTGCGCGCCTGATGTCGGTGTCGAACAGGTCGCTCGTCTGGAAGCTCACGCGCCCGGCGACGCCCTCGCGCTCGGCCGCGCGCCGGGCGGTGCCAACGAGACCCGAATCGAGATCGACGCCCATGCCCCGGGCGCCCAGCTTCTTCGCCGCGGTGATGACGATGCGCCCGTCGCCGCAACCGAGATCGACCAGATAGTCGGCCGGTCCCACCCGTCCGAGCTCGAGCATCGCCTCGACCACGTTGTCCGGCGTGGGCACATACGGCGCGTCCGGCGCCGGCGCAGCCGCGCCCTGCCGCGCGGCGGCAAGCGCCGTCGCGAGGGACAAGGCGACCAACAGTGCCCGCACCAATCGTGTTGCGGCGCCGCGCCTCACGGGCCCGCCCTCACGGCGCGCCACCGGCCGCGCGTCTGGCTCAAGCCCACGCCGCGCCGGTACTCGCCTTCCATTACTCCGCCTGCCGCCCGGCCCTCGAGATAGATGCTCGCTTCGTAATCGCGATCGGCGGAATCGACGAGCGCGAAGCTCACGTGCTCGCCGGCGAGTTTCGCCTCCCACAGCGGCTGCTGCACCTGGCCCTTCTCGCGGGCAAGACCGTCGATCTCCTGGTAGCGCTGCCGCAACTCGATTTCCAGCTCGCGTGCGCCCTGCGGCAGCTCGAGGCGCATGCGCCAAGTGCCCGCCACATTGGCCGGAACGATCCACAGGTAGACGTTCTTGCGTATCGTCGTCTGCCGGTCGGGCCGCCAGTCGCCGAGGGAGAAATCATGCGCGACAACGCGCGTTCCGGGTTTCAGCTCGAGCAGCTTCGGCCGCAGGCGCAGGTTCACGCCCGGCAGCAGGTACATGGTGACTACGCTTGCCACGCTGATGTCGGTTTTGAACAGGTCCTGCTCGAGGAATTTGACGCGGTCCGAGACGCCGGCCTGCCGTGCGGCCTCTTCGCTCTGGATGATCAAGGTGGGATCGATCTCGACGCCCATGCCCCGCGCGCCGAACGTCTTCGCCGCGGTGATGAGAATGCGGCCGTCGCCGGAGCCCAGGTCGACGACGAAGTCCTGCGGGCCGACGCCGGCCATGCGCAGCATCTCGTCCACCACCACCTGCGGGCTGGGCACGAACGGAACCTCGTATGGCCACTGCGCGGACGCGTCCCGTGCGCCGACAGCCGCGCCAAGTCCCAGCGCGAGCGCGGCGAGCGCCGCGCGGGCAGCCCAACGCCGCATCCGGCTCACCATGAGTATGATGGCGGGGCCGGCGGTTTCAACGCGGCGTGCGCGGGCTCGATCGCCACCGTTCGCGCCGCCTTCCAGGGAAGATCGAGCCCCGCGCCGCCCGCCCCGATGCGGGCTTCGCCTTCGATCCTCTGATTCGCGACGCGGCCGGTGAACCGGTAGCGCACCGCCGCCGCACCGTCACCGATGCGCGCCGAAAAGCTCACCTTCTCGCCGGCGAGCTTGCCACCCTCGATCTTCGCGCTGCGGCCGGACACGGACATCGACCCGCTGATTTCCTGAAACATCTGATCCAGCTTCAGCTCGAAGTCCTCGGTCTTGCCGGCACGCGCGAGCTGCCCGCGCCAGGTGCCCGATACCTCCGCGGGCACTACCCAGTAGAAGACTTTGCTCTTGAAATCGGCGCCCACCGGCTTGTCCGGAGCGTCGAGCACCAGGTACTGGTCCGGCTTCCACTCGCCCATGCCGTAGTCGTGCGACACGATGCGCGCGCCGGGCTTGAGCTGCTTCAGGAGCTTGCCCCGCACCATCAGGTTGACCTCTGGCAGCAAGTACATGGTGAGCACCGTCGCGCGCGAAAGATCGGTCTCGTAGAGATCGCGCTGATAGAACACCGCGCGGTCGGCGACACCGGCCCGTACCGCGAGATTGTTGCTGCGCCTGACGAGCGTGCGGTCGAGGTCCACGCCGAAGCCGCGCGCGCCGAATTTCTTGGCCGCGGTGATGATCATCCGTCCGTCGCCCGAACCGAGATCGATCACGTAGTCTTTCGCCCCCACCGCTGCCACCTCGAGCATCTTGTCGACCACGTGCTGCGGCGTGGGCACGTACGGCGTATCGCCGTAGTCCTGCGGAAACGCGGCCGGCGCCAGCAGCAGCGCGGCGCCGGCGAGCCCCGCGCGCCAGCCGCGCGGGCCAGGAAACCTGGGTGAGATTCGGGACATCTGCGTGACAACCTCTGTGAAGATTCTTCGGAAATCCTTGACCCGGATCGCGCCGGTGCGAACGCAATCCGGCTCGGCCTGCGGGTCGCGGTCGACTGGCCCGGCGCAGCGCCCCTAGTTCACCGTGTGGCCGCCGCGGCAGCGCGCGAAGACACGCGCTGCGCGTTCCAGTCGTGCTGCCCCTGCAGCCGCGCGCCGGCGACCCGCGCCGTGCCGCTGATCGCGTCGTTCTCGACCTTGCCGCTGAACTCGTGCCTGACCGGTGCGCCGCGCACCTCCGCGGTGAAGCTGAAGCTGATTTCGTCGCCGCGCAGCTTCGCGTTCAGCAGCTTGGCGCTGCGACCTCCCACGCGCGCCTCGCCGGCGACCTCCTGGAATTTCTGCGTGAGGGTCACCTGGTAGTCGACCGGCTTGCCGCCCACCGGCAGCTGCCAGCGCCAGGAGCCGGCGACCTTTGCCGGCACGACCCAGAAGTAGACGTCGCTCTTGCCGCCGTGCCCACCGTATTTTTCCTTCGTGTCCATCACGACGTGAATATCGGCCTTCCAGTCATCCATGGAAAAATCGTGCGAAACGAGCCGCGTTCCGGGTTTCAGCTCGAGCAGCTTCGGCCGTAGCTCGAGGTTCACGCGCGGCAGCAGGTACATGGTGATTACCGTCGCAGGCGAGAGATCCGTCTCGAAGAGATCGCGCTGGAAGAACGCCACTCTGTCGGTAACCTTCTGTTCCTGGGCGCTCTCGTTGGCCTCGGAAATGCGCCGGGGGTTCAGGTCGACGCCGAATCCGCGCGTGCCGTACCTCTTCGCCGCGGTTATGACGATGCGCCCGTCGCCGGAGCCGAGGTCGATCAGGTAGTCCTTGGATGTGACCTTGGCGATCTCCAGCATGCGATCGACGACCTCCAGCGGCGTGGGCACGTAGGGCACGCTCAACTCCGCGGCGCGAGACGCGGCGGGTGTGAGCGTTGCGGCAAGCAGCGCGGCGGCGGCGAGGAATCCGGAAACCCCGCGCAATCGGGGTGCAATGCATTGCACGTTCAATCCTCCTAAGCGCTCCAAACGAGTACGATCCGCGCGCGCGGTCGTGAGCCGCAGCGCCGGAATTGCCTTGACCGCGGAGGCACGGGCGCTCCCCAGTTATGATAGATTGCAGGGCATTCCGGACCGCGGATTATAACGCATCACCATGACACTGCTCTTCGCCATCATATTTGCCTCGGGCGGCGCGATCCTGGCGCTGGAACTGCTCGCCTCGCGCGTCATGACTCCCTATTTCGGCGTGAGCCTCTATATCTGGACCGGGATCCTGTCGATCACCCTGGTGTCTCTGGCGCTCGGCTACTGGGCCGGCGGCAGACTCGCCGCCCGCGCCTCCGGGGCCGGCGCGTCGGGCCGCCTCACGCACCTCTTCTCGCTGATGCCGGCCCTTGCCGCGATCGCCATAGTCGCCGCCTGCATGGTCTACCCGTTCCTGTTCGCAGGCCTGGCGGGATTCAACCTGTTGCTGGGCGCCTTTGCGGCATGCCTCATCCTGTTATTCCTGCCGCTGGTGGTCACGTCGGCGATGAACCCCCTGCTCGTGGCAATTGCACTGCAGGCCGCGGAGCGGCAGACCGGAGACGCCGGCGCGGGCAAGGTATTTTTCGTCAGCACGGTCGGCTCGGTCGCGGGCGTGCTGGTCACCGCCTTCGGCCTGATTCCCTACCTCAGCAACTTCGCAGCGATGCTGGTCATCGCGCTCGCGCTTGCCCTGCTCTCGCTCGCGGCCGCGGGAATCGCGCTGCCGCGT
>Ga0326597_10002550_pt1 | contig 27060 bp, 29 predicted proteins | sample RVTome_12_FD_203789 | JGI IMG/M metagenome (GOLD analysis project Ga0326597, IMG submission 203789) | Soil microbial communities from uranium-contaminated site in the Upper Colorado River Basin, Wyoming, United States - RVT100D185 | ecosystem: Environmental > Terrestrial > Soil > Contaminated >... | reverse complement strand
CAACCCAACGGACGAATTAACCTACGAAGCATGGATCTATGTCGACCGGATAGCGGGCTTGGGGGACAAGCTCTTGTGCCGGGATTATTGCGCTTCCATGCGCGTGAAGGACAACGGCGGACTCAGAATGGAGGTCATGCGCAGCGGTTCCCCGTACATCTGGCCCAATGCGGACACGCCACCAGGATCTGTCCCGCTTAACGAATGGGTCTATGTGGCAGGAACCTGCGATAGCAATGGTGTGATTAAATCCTATATCAATGGTCAGCTGCTGGGTACGGGCGACCTTAATGGTACCATGGGCGCGGCCTCTACGAACATGTTCATCGGCTGGTGGCCGAATTTCGCCATGAATGGGCGGATCGACGAGGTAAGGATTAGCGCGCGAGCGCTCACCGCGGATGAGATTCGCGAAAACGCCCGATTGGGGAATGGAACGTACTACTGGAGGGTCGTCGTCACCGACGGTATCGATTCCGATACCTCCGAGACGCGGAGTTTCGACATCAACCTCCCCGATAACACACCCCCGGTCATCACGTTGAATGCCCCCGACGACGGCGTGCTGTTCCCATTTGGATCAACGGTAGATCTGGACGTTACGGTCTCGGATCCTGAGTTCAATCCCATGGAGGTTTGGATCTACGGTGACACGAGTTCCGTGCCTGCCACGCTGCTGTACCATCAGAGCGGTCTCTCGAGTCCTGCAGACATCCTCTACACTTGGGGCGGCGCCGCGAGTGAGTTCTCAGTCACGGCAAACACGGTAGCCTTGTGGCAGTTCAATGAGAATGCCGGGACTACGGCTTCGGATGAGACCGGCCATCATGACGGTGCCGTTTTGAATGCCACCTGGGCGATTGGTCGTTTCGGTTCGGCTCTGAGGTACGATGGTGGCGATCGCGTGGAGATCCCGGACAGCCCTGATTGGAATACGCCTGAATTCACCATTCAGTCCTGGGTGAATGCGGAGACGTTCTCCTCGACCTACAACGACATTGTGACCAAGGGGAGCTATCCGTCTCCCGTGGATCTGGGTTACTGTCTCGCGGCGTATAATCGCCGGCTCGTCTTCCTGATGGGGAATGCAGACGGTTCGGACTGGGATGTGCTTCTGGATGCGATGGGTGCGACCGCGTTGAGCACAGACACCTGGTATCACGTTGCGGTCACGTATGACGGTTCGTATGTGCGGCTCTATGTGAATGGAGTGCTGGATACGAATGGCGCAGCCAATCCCTATTTCTACGATGGCGGTCTGCATTACGCGGTCGGTCCGGTAGACATCGGCAGTTCTCTGCAACAGGCGACCGCAGATGCGTGGGATGGCCTCATCGATGAGGTGCGGATATTGAATGTCGCCCTGACGGCAGCGCAGATTCAGGCCAGTTTCGCCCTGGATGCGGGCCGCCATAACTGGTATGTGACCGCAACGGACAGTTACGGGAACGACTCGATCTCACCGACCAGATATTTCGAGATCGGGTTGCCGATACCGCCTCCCGGCATACCGACGTTGATCGATCCCCCGGATTTGGCGTTGATCAACGATAGTTCGCCGACCTTTGAGTGGAGTTCGACGGCGGGCATAGGCGGTACATACACGCTTCAGTACGCCACCGATGCGAGCTTCACCAGCGGTTTGGTTTCGGTCACCGGGCTCACCGATACGTCGTACACGGTAGCCGGCGCACTTGCAGATGACACGTACTACTGGCGTGTGCAGGCTTTTAATTCCGTCGGCGACTCAAGCGGTTACCAGGCGACGCCGTTCTCCTTCACGCTGGACACGCAGGCGCCCGCGATTCCAAGCCTGATTAATCCTCCGAATTCGCTGGTCACTGCCGATGCGACGCCGACCTTTGCCTGGAGTTCGACGGCGGGCACAGGTGGTACGTACACGCTTCAGTACGCGCTGAATGCGAGCTTCACGACCGGGGTAATGACGATTACGGGCATTGCCGACACGACCTACACCGCTCCGAGTGTTCTGGAGGACAACACGTACTACTGGCACGTAGAGGCCATCGACGCGGCGGGCAACAGGAGCGGTTACCAGGCGACGCCGTTTTCATTCCAGGTGCTCACCCTGCTACCTGCCGTTCCGGCTTTGATCAGTCCGGCCGATCTGGCAGCGATAAACGATAACACGCCGTCCTTTAGCTGGAGTGCGACAGCCGGTGCTGGGGGGAGCTACACCCTCCAGTACGCGCTGAATTCCGCCTTCACCTCGGGCGTGGTTACCGTCACGGGAATCACGGGCACCGGCTACACCGCTCCAGGTGCTCTGCCGGACAACATCTACTACTGGCACGTTCAGGCGGTAAACGTAGTCGGCACCCCCAGCGGCTATCAGGCGAGTCCATTCTCGTTCACGGTGGATACTCAGGCGCCGGATGCACCGCTGCTGATCAATCCGCCGGATCTGGCTACTATCGGCGATAACACGCCGACTTTCGATTGGAGTCCGCGTGCAGGAAGTGGTGGCACCTATACCCTCGAGTTTGCCAGTGATTCCGAGTTCACCTTCGCGGTGATGGTGGACAGCCTGGATGACACGACGTACGAGGAATTGCGGCCTTTCATGGACGGTGACTACTATTGGCATGTCATAGCGGCCGATCGGGCAGGCAATGAGAGCGGCTACCAGACCAGGCCGTTCATGTTCACTGTATCTACGGCGCCTCTGGCTATTCCTGGGCTACTCACACCGCCCGATTCGTCATTCACGTGCGATACGACACCTACGTTCACGTGGACGAGTGTGGTACCCGTTACAATGAGCGTAGCCGATGACCGGGGTGATATCAGGGCTGCCGCGGCTGCGCCGACCGCAGTTACCTACACGCTGCAGTATGCCCCCGATCCAGCCTTCAGTCAGGCGACCACGGTAGCAGGTATAACGGATGCTACATACACGGTTCTGGAGACAGCCCCGGTGTCCTATGGGAGTTGTTACTGGCGCGTGGAGGCGGTGGATGGTGGCAAACACAGCGGCTACCCGGCGCACTCGTTCCAGTTCGGTGTATTCTCGGCGGGGGATCAGAATCGGGATGGCGTAACGACTTCCGCGGATATCATTCGTCTCGTGAACTACATTTTCAAAGGTGGCGCGGCTCCGCAGCCCTGCCCGGCGGCCGGCGACGTAAACTGCGATGGCGTGGTCACCTCGGCCGACATCATCCTGATGGTCAACTTCGTGTTCAAGGGGGGGGTGGCGCCCTGTGACCTGGGTGCCTTGATCGCCGACGGCACGTGGGACTGTCCGTAGAAGGCTTCGCAGGCGTAGCTCCCTGGCGGCAGAAAATCGCACGGGGCGGGAGGACCCCCGCCCCGCTTTCTTGGTGTGCCCGACATGTCTCTAGGACGAGCCTCGATGGCAATCTGGTCCAGATGCAGGCGGATGTGATCCGGCACGAACAGGAAGAGACCCAGCAACGCGTGCTGAACCGGCGTGGGCCAGCGAGAAGGAGCGCACGTTCGCGACCGCCTCGATGGTCGGACGTGGTCGATCCGGTCGCTCCTCATCCAGTCGCCGGGGCAGGGGGGGCGCGAACCCCTCTGCTTTCAAGGCTTCCCTGACCGCCGTGGGATTCAGAGACAGTCCCCGTTCCTTCAGGGTCTCGCTGATCTCGTAGGCCGAGTAGTTCTGTTTCCGGAGAGCGACGATCTTTTCGCGGGCCGCCGACTTCTTGGGCTGGGTCTGTGGGTTTCGCCGGGGGGCGAGGAAGAACTCGGGGTTTGCCTCGCGGCGAAAGTGATGACACAGGGCGCGGAACGCACCTGACCCGGGTGCCGGACGCGGCATGGATCTCTGAGATCGAGGGGCGAGTTCGGGCAACTCGACAGGCGGGACCGTATGGTATCTCCATCGGAGTTGAGGCAGGGTAAAGGCGGTGATACAAAGTGTCGGCACGTGCGCGTAAGTGCCGACGTTTTGTATCATCATGCAAATGACCAGCACTAATCGAAACAAGCCATCGGTCAACACCGAGGTTCCCGGCCTCGTCCGGGCGGCGGACCTGGAGGCCCGGGGTATTCCTCGAGGCCGTCTTCCAGGGATGTTGCGCCGTGGGGAGATTCTGCGCGTCAGCCGCGGGCTCTACCGCTTGCGCGACCTCCCTCTCTGTCACCGGTCACTCTAATCCGGCCACTGAGGAACACCTGAAAACCGGCCACTTTGGGTAGGCTCCATGGGCCTCTACCTTCGGATGATCGAAGGGACGGTGTCCATGGCGAACTACTTGAAAGTGGATAAGCGACAACAGGTTTTAGCACTTCTCGAGCTTCACTGGTCGTACCGCCGGATCGAGCGTGAGACGGGGGTACGGCGCGAGACCATCGCCAGCTATGACCGGCAGTGCCGTTCAAATGCGGCCAAAGTGTTCGCCGGCTCAGAGCCGCGTACCCGATCCACGGCCGTCTCCTACCACAGCGCCATCCAGGAGAAGCTGGAAGACGGACTGACGGCCCAGCGCATCTGGCAGGACCTGGTGGCAGACTACGGGTACCCTTCGGGCTACGAGTCGGTGAAGCGGTACGTGCGCGGACTGCGCAAGCAGGGTCGTGTGGTAGGGGTGTTCCACACGGCGCCGGGGGAGGAGGGGCAGGTGGACTTCTTCCGCGGCGCGCCGACCTGGGATGCCGGAACGGGCCAGTGGAAACGACCCTGGGTGTTCCGCATGACCCTCAGCCACAGCCGCCACGGATATGAGGAGGCGGTGTGGGACCTGAAGCTGGAGACGTTCCTCCGACTCCATGAGAACGCCTTCCTGGACTTCGGGGGAGTTCCCAAGATTATCCGGCACGACAATCTGAAGGCGGCCGTGGTGCGCGCCTGCCTGTACGACCCGGACAGCAACGAGGTGTACACGGAGTTCGCCAAGCACTGGGGCTTTGTGTCGTTGCCCGGTCGGCCACGCAATCCTCAGGAGCAGGGGAAAGAGGAACGCTCAGGCGGCTACGTCAAGGACAACGCTCTGAAGGGACGGCGCTTCGATGGTGGACTTCAGGAGCACAACGAGTATCTGCGTCGTTGGAATCGCACCATCGCCCGGCTGCGCATCCACGGCACCACGCGCAAACAGGTGTGGGCTCACTTCCTGGAGACCGACAAGCCTGCCCTGCAGCCTCTGCCCCCCACTCGCTTCGCCCTGTTCGCCTGCGGCACCCGCACCGTCCATGCCGACGGGCATGTCGAGGTCAACGGCGCCTTCTACCCGGCACCGGTGCATCTGTTGGGGCAACCTTTGCGTGTGCGGCACGACCAGAACCTGGTGCGATTGTATCACCGTGAGGTTTTGCTGGCCGTGTACGCTATCCAAGCTCCCGGAACCTACGCGTCTCGTCCGGGAGAGCCGCCAGCGGAAGCTCCCTATGCGCAGCAGGCCTTCGTGCAGAGGCTACTCGGGCGCTGTGAGCGGGTGGGCGGTGCCCTGCGGGTCTGGGCCGAAGCGGCCATGGAACATCGGGGCGTGCGTGCCATACGCCTGATCCAGGGCGCCTTGGACCTCACTCGCAAGCATCCCAGAGAACGCGTTCTGCACGCGGCCGTGCTCGCACAATCGCAACAGTGCTACCGCTACAAGGCTCTCAAACGCCTGGTGGAGACGGCCGCCCTGCACCCACCCGCACCGGTGCTCGTTCAATGCAGCCCGCATATCCGACCCTTGTCCCACTACCGACTGGAGGAATTGACCGATGATCCCCGTTGAACTTTGCTCACGATTACGCCATCTGAGGCTGTCCGGCATGGTGACCACACTCCCGGCCAGAGTGCAGCAGGCCACCGCTGCGCCCTTGCCACATCTGGAGTTCCTGGAACTCTTAGTCCAAGACGAGCTGGCCCGTCGTGCCGATCGCCTCTTCCAGAGGCGGCTCAAACAAGCCGCCATCAACCAGGTCAAGGAGTTCACCGACTTCGACTTCGGCTTCAACCCCAAAATCCCCAAGGCCAAACTCCTCGATCTGACCACCGCCCGCTTCCTGGCCGACCACCAAAACGTGCTCCTCATCGGCCCGCCGGGGATCGGCAAGAGTCATGCCGTCACCGCCATCGCCATAGGCGCCATCCGCGCCGGCTATCGGGCCCTGATCAAGAACACCTTCGACCTGGCTGGAGACTTCGCCGAGGCCGAAGCGGCGGGCACTCGCCGTGAGCTGGTCGCGAAACTCAGCCGCATCGATCTGTTGGTTCTGGAGGACTTCGGCATGAAACGCCTGCGGGCTCAGGCCGCCGAGGATCTGTTGGAGATCTTCATCCGCCGTCACGAGACCGCCTCCACGATCATCACCACCAACCGCCCCACCGAGGACTGGGGAACTTTCCTAGAGGATGTGCCCGCCACCACCGCCATCCTCGACCGCTTCCTGGCCCATGCCGAGATCATTGCCATGCAGGGAAAGAGCTACCGCTTGAGACAGAGGAGCGACAAGCAAAAGAAGGACGAAACAGAAACCGTTGCCAACAAGGCTGCCAGAGCCTAACCTCTAACCGCTACCCCGACTGGCCGCTTTTGAAGTGTTCCTGCCTGGCCGGTTTTGAGTGTTCGGTGACACCCTCTCACCGAACTCGAGACCGTTGCCGCGGTCACCAAGCGGATCCCCGGAGCGATCGTCTGTCCTTTGACGGCGCTGCACATTCACGGGATCGGGACGCGGTGAATTCGCGGCGTGCGACCGTGGATGAGATTGCGCGGACGGCGGACGTGTGCCGGATTCAGACCGTGATTGCCCCGTACCTGGAGTCGGTCGCTTCGTGAAGGAGCCCCACAAAAACGTCGCCGCGTCGGTGCACGCACGACTCCTCGCAGGTGCCCAAGAGCGGCAGGAGGATTATAACTTCACGCTCCAGCGCTACGCCGCCGAGCGTTTTCTCTACCGGCTCGGCGCGTCGCAGCACCGGGAGCAGTTTGTTCTCAAAGGCGCCATGCTCTTTGCCCTGTGGGGCGTTTCTCTATACCGAGCCACCCGCGATCTGGAGCTCACCGCGTACACGGAAGAGGACCCTGGCACTTTCGCGGCGATCGTTCAAGAGATCTGCGCCATCTCGTGCCCCGGCGACGCGCTGAGGTATGACATGGCCACGGTCCGGGCAGAGCCCATTCGAGACGTAAGTGAGTACCACGGGTATCGCGTGAGGCTCCAGACCTTTCTCGGAACGGCCAGAATCGGCCGGCAGATCGATGTTGGGCTTGGCGATGCGATCGAGCCTCCTGCGCAGGAGGAAACGTATCCGGTTCTCCTGGATGGCCCCGCGCCTCGTATCCGCGCGTATCCTCGCGAGGCGGTTGTCGCCGAGAAGGTCCACGCGATGGTCACCCTCGGTGCGGCCAACAGCAGATTCAAGGACTTCGACGATGTCTTCATCCTTGCGACGCACTTTTCCTTTTCGGGGACCGTACTTGCCAGAGCGATCACGGCCACGTTCGAGCGAAGGCGCACACCTCTTGAGAAAGCCTTTCCGGTTTGTTGGCTATCGGTACAGCTTGCCTTTCATGGCGGGGACATATGAAAAGCCGGAGGAAGAGATGCGGGAGGATTTGAAGGTCATCGAGGCCACAGCTTGCGCATGACGACTCTGGTGCGTTTCGAGGAACCACACCTGGGGCTCGAGGACTCGTACCGCGATCTGGTGCGCGAATTCGGCGACGCGGGCGAGCCGCGAATTCCATTTCCGCATCGGGTTGGAGCGCGATGCCAAGGCGCCTTGACGCCCGTCCTCGGCCCCTGCGTCGGATTCGCCGTTGACGAATCCGGGCACTATTCCTTAAATTCCACCAGTCTGGGCCTGCGCCCGATTCGCCTCACGCGAGACCTTTGGGATGACATGGATTCGATCGGACATCGTTAGGTTTCTCGCGACGCACCTGCTTGGCCGGGGTTACGATATCCGGACGGTGCAGGAGTTGCTCGGCCACGGGATGTCACGACACCATGATCTATATCCATGTCCTTAACGGCGATCCGGCGGAAGGGCGTTGAGGCAGGGAAAGAGCTCTCATGCGGACTCGCATCAACCGCCACGATCGATCGCTGCACGCCCGCGGCTCGAAGGCGACCAGGGACCTGACCCGCCTTCAGGACCCGTTGCGATGGTGTGTTACGCGGTCGGCAAACCGAAATTCCGCGTGTCATGCGGATCCATCTAATTATTGTTCGGCAGACCCGGGAGCGGCGTTCGTGGGGGAGCAGGCTTGTCAGAAGGCTCGGTGGGTAATCGTTCGGCGGCGCGCATTGGCGCGAAACAGGAGGGTTTGGCCTGTCGTGCTGGGTCTGCTGGCGCTGTTGCAGGTCGCGACGTCGGCCGCAGAGCAGTCTCTCGTATTGACTGGAGGGACCCTCATTGGGCTTCCGGGCGCACGCGCGAGGGCGGACGACGTGCCCGATGCGGTAATCGTGATACGCGGAGATCAAATCGTCGCGGCGGGCTCGCGGCAATCGACGACCGCCCCCGTGGACGCGCGAGTTGTGGACATCAGAGGTTGCTTCGTCATCCCAGGGCTGCACGACGTGTTCGCGGGGATGAACTCCCAGGCGCAGGCCAGTGCCCACCTCTACATGGGAGTGACCTCGATTGTCGGGCTGGACGAGCCAGATGGTCGACGCGGGTCCCTGTTCCGCGCCGCCTGGCCGGGGCCGAGGGTTCGCCCGCTGGCGGAGATCGACGGTGTGCGCTGGGACGAGGGGTATGCGACGCCGCTCAGCACCGGCGAGATTCTCGCCCAGGTGGACGAGGCCGCGCGCAGCGGCGCCCGCGTGCTGCTTCTGCACTATGGGCTGACGCCCCCGCAGGTCCGCGAGGTGGCGCGTCGCGCGCGGCGGGCAGGACTCGGCACCATCGGCGAGCTTGGCGCGACCCGCTACACCGAAGCGATCGAGGCTGGCGTCGACGCCCTCGTCCACACCAGTCGCTATTCGCTCGAGCTTGCCTCGGAGGAGATGCGGTGGGGGATCGCGAGCGATCCGTTCGGGCCGCCGCGCACCCGTTACTACGAGTACCTTGCGCGGCTCGACCCCGACTCGCCGGTGGTCGCCCGGTGGAGCAAGCGGCTCGCTCGCTCGAAAGTCGCGCTTATCCCGACACTCAGCCTCTACTACCTCGACTTACCCGGCCACGCCAATCCGTGGGATGAACCGATCGCGCACATCCTGGATCCGCAGGACCTCCATCTGCCGGCCGACCGGGTCACCGGTGAGCCGCCACCCGCCCCCGGCGTCCCCGAAGGGCTCTCGCAGAGCGTGGTACGGCTCGAGCAGCGCTACGCGCGTGCGGGTGCCCGCTATCTCGCGGGCAGCGGCACCAGCGCGTTTGGGACGCTGCCTGGGATCTCATTGCACAACGAGCTGGCGATGCTGGTCGACCTCGGGTTGACGCCGCGACAGGCGCTTGCGGCGGCGACGCTGAATGTGAGCCGAGTATTCCGCTGGCCGCGGACGGGGCTTGTGAAGGCCGGATACGACGCCGATCTGGTTGTGCTCGACGCCGACCCGACTACCGACATCCGGAACCTGAAGCGCATCCGGATGGTCATCCTGCGCGGCGAGCCGGTCGATCGCGACGCGCTGCTCGCGCCCGCCGAACGTTAGCCGGACGACGAGGCAGGTCGGTCCGGCGCGATGCATGTGCTCGGGGTGGCGGCGCCGATGGCAGGGGACCTCGCGGAGGCCCGGGACGTGATGAGCCGGCGGATCGCGCTCGCGCGCCACACGGGCAACCTCTACCTCCTTGCCGGAGCGGCAGGCCTTACGACTCTGGCTGTCCGGAACCGGAGAGGTTGAGGCGTTATGCGAGCCGGGGTGTCAGGCCGTTCCAGGGGAGTGCAGATGAGCTACAGGCAGATTACAGGCTGTCTCGCGGCCGTTCTCTCGGCGGCACTTGTCGCAGCATGCGGATCTTCGCCGGACGACAGGGAGACCCCCGGGGCGAAACTCCATCTCGTCGGAGAGGCGCAGAAGTTCCGCGACTTCGTAAACTCAGGGAACTATCCAGCCGCCAGGGCAATGATGGCAAGCGACGCACGCCGTTGGTTTGAGCAACGGCAGGGCACGGGCCAGCCATGGCAGATCGAGCCCGGGCAGACCGGCCCCTGGGCCGGTTGGGATGACTACTTCAAGAGTCAGAAGGTCGAAGTGGGGTGGAGGAGCGAAGATCGGACAGCGATTCTCACCGTGCGCGAGACGAACGACTACTTCCAGCTTCTCGACCGCGGTTGGACGACCAACGAGATCGTCTACCATTTCGACTTGGCCGGCAAGGTCGAGGGAATGGTCATCCGCGCCGTTGGTGACCGACCGCCGGGTCGAACGGAGGACTTCAAGCGCTGGGCGCGCGAGCACGAACCTGATGAACTCGACTACCTGATGCCGGGCGGTGAGGTCAATCCCGAAGGGGACCGTCCAATACGCTTTCGCGGGCTTCTGAACCGATGGCGGCTGGCCACGGGGCTTCCACCGCTACCATGAAGGCTGCGACGTGCAGAGGGACGGCCTGACAACGGCATGCAGCGGCAGGCGCTATGCGCCGCAGGTGATGCTTGTCGTTAGGCACTACAGAGGGAGGTCAGAACATGTCGCTGCGCCTCGAGAGTTCCCGTTGGACCGTATTCTAGGCGATCGCCAAGAGTGGCCGGGATACAGCAGTCCGACAACAGTGGAATGGACGTTCGCTCCCCCAAAAGATGGCCCGACGTTCTGAATCTTGTGGCGGATCGTTATCCCGCGGGCATCGAAGAACACTGACCGGCGATCGTTATCGACGGCTGAGCCTCCCGACCAGGGAAGGTTGCCGAGTTGAACCTTGACAACGTGATATCCTTAAGGATGGGAGACTGAGGCGATGGAGATCAGGACACTCCTGAAACACGTCAGTGAAGTGTCATCGCGTTTTGCCGGCCGAGGCAGCGAGCGTTAGCCGCTTAAGGGCAGGTTGATGCACCACAAGATACGGTCCGCATCGCCGGAGCCCGCTACATGGCCCTGGCGCTGTGGGCGGCTAATGATTCGCTCGCGCTCGATTCGACGTTGACGAATCCCGCCGTTATTCACTAAGTTCCGTCAATCTGGGCCCGCGCCCGACGCGGATCCGTCCACTTATTCTCAGGCGGAGGACAGATGGCCACGGTGGTATTCATGCGAGGTGTGAATGTCGGAGGGCACAAGGTCTTCCGACCGGCAACCTTTGCTAAGGAGTTGTCGGCGTTCGAAATGGTCAACATCGGTGCCGCAGAGACCTTCATTGTGCGGAAGACGGTCAGTCAAGCGACGCTGCGGGCTGAGTTACTCCGCCGACTTCCAGTCAAGGCTGAATTCATGATCTGCCCGGCACGCGATGTCGTGGAGCTGATGTCGACAGATCCATTTCCACGAGAGGGGTCGGTCAAAGGGGCGCGACGGTTCGTGAGCGTGCTCGCGAAGCGCCCCTCGACGGTACCTGGGTTTCCTTTGAGTCACCCTGCGGGCAAGGCGTGGCAGGTAAATCTGGTTGGATTGCGTGGTATCTTCGTTCTGAGCTTGTGGCGACGTCTGGGAAAATCCATGGTGTATCCGAACGAGGTCGTAGAGAAGGAACTGGCCATCCCTGCCACGACTCGCAATTGGGACACGATCGCCAAAATTTACGAGATCCTCGGAAGCAGTTGATAGGAATCGACCAGACAGCCGAGCGTGGCGTGACGCTCCGCCTAACGACGGCATGCAACGGACGGTGCGCTGCGGGCCCGCCACTGCTGCCGAGCGCTTCGGCGGCGGTGCGACTTATCCCTGTGATGCGGAGGTTGAATATGAAGCACATCCTGTTCGTTCTCGCGATGTCGTTCCTTTGGCTGCCCGTTAACGGCTGCGGCGGCCCTGAAAAGGAGGATAGCAAAATGGTTGAGGGCACTTGGCTTCCAGTTGACGCCGAGTTGGGCGGGCAAAAGTTCCGGGACGAGGTCCTCAAGGGGTTCAAACTCACCATCACAGACGGCAAGTACACCGTCAATGTGGACGAGCAAATAGACAAAGGGACGATCAAGCTCGAGCCGACTACCTCACCCAAGGCCATGGACATCACCGGCACCGAAGGGCCTAACAAAGGGAGGACGATTCCGGCAATCTACGATCTGGCGGTTGACACGCTCCGGATCTGTTACGATCTCGAAGGCAAGAAGCGCCCGACGGAGTTTAAGACGGCAACGGACACACAAGAGTTTCTTGTCAACTACAAAAGAATGAAGAGGTGAACCTCGTACTGTCGCGACACGGCGGCGTTGCAAACGGATTTGGCTAGTGAGCTTGGTCGTTCGCTGGCGATGAGCCCAAGGGAGACCATGAGGAACCCGGACTTTTCCAACGTCTACGACGACAGGGGGCGTGCGGACAGCTATGCACGGCTTGAGTTCCCGGGTACGTACTACCTGGCGTACCGGGATCTGCCTGCGATCTTGGGCGCGCACATACGTGGGAAGCAGGCCCTGGATTTCGGGTGCGGGGCCGGAAGATCGACGCGGTTCTTGCGCGAGCTCGGGTTTGATGCCGTGGGGGTGGACATCGCGGAGCCCATGCTCGCCCAGGCGCGGGAGCGCGATCCGGAGGGAGATTATCGCCTCGTCCCCGACGGCGACCTCAAAAGCCTGCCCTCCGGCGCCCTTGATCTCGTGTTATCGGCGTTCACCTTCGACAACATCCCCACACGGGAGAAGAAGGTCGGGCTGTTCCAGTCGCTTGGGCATCTCCTGAAGCACGGCGGGCGCATTGTGAGCCTTGTCTCGTCGCCGGAGATCTACGTCAACGAGTGGACTTCATTCAGGACGAAGGACTATCCCGAGAACCGGAAGGCGAAAAGCGGGGACAGGGTACGGATCGTCATGCTCGACGTGGAGGACAGGCGTCCCGTCGAGGACATCCTGTGGACGGATGAAGCGTACCGTGACGTGTACAGGCGTGCCGGGTTGGTGTCAGTCGAGAGCTACCGACCGCTCGGAAAACCGGCGGAACCGTACGCATGGGTGAACGAAACGACAATCCCCCCGTGGGTCATCTACGTTCTTGGGCCTCGCGAGTCGGCCCGTTCTCGGCCGCGGTATGGAGCGTGCTCGAGTGCAAGCTGACAACAGGATGCGGCGGGCGGCGCTGCGTGCTGCGGCAGAGCCGGAACGTTAGGCGGCACGCCCATGCAGCAGGAACTCATCTACCGAGCGAGCATCAAGAAGGCGCTGTTTGTGCTCGTTGTGTCCATCTGCTTCGTGACCGTAGGCCTCTGGATGTCCACGGAGAATCCCGTCGTAGGCCGGTTTTTTGCCTGCTTTTTTGCCGTGGGGATTCCCGTATCGCTTCTCATGATGCGCCCCAACTCCACCTACCTCCGTCTCGATCAGTCGGGCTTCGAAATCGTGACCATCTTTAGACGCTACGCCCTCAAGTGGTCAGAGGTGGAGGCATTCCATCTGGTCAAGCTGAGCAGTGCCAAAGCGATCGGCATCGTGTACAGCCCGGAGTACACGAAGCAGCGCACGTGCCGTGCCGTCTCATCGGCGCTCTCCGGAGTCGAGGGTGCCATCGCCGATCAATACTGCGCACCTCTTCAAGAGATTTGCCAGACCCTGAATACATGGAGAGAACGCTTTGGGCGCACGGCCACCTGACCGTTTGCTCCAGCAGACGTGCTCTGGCCTGAGGCCACCGCAGGCGGCAAAGCTCAAACATTATGAACACTGCCCCCGTCTCTCACGACGACTACATGCTCTTGCGGCAAGATCGCCGGCAGAGAGCCTTTGCCGATGTCGAGGAGCAAAAAGCGCGGTCAGCCGATGCTAGCTATCAGGAGGGGGATCCGGACACCGTTGCCGAGTACTATCGAGTCCATTTCAGGGCAACCCTGAAGCAGCCGGAGCACCTCGAAAGCCTGATTGCGAGCTTGAGAAGGAACTTCACGAAGGAGGGCATTCTAAAGGCCAGAGCCATCGAAGCGCGACTGATGAACGAAACGTGGTTGGCGAGCGAATACGATTTGCTTTCCGGGCTCAAACGACTTAGCATCCCGACACTGGTCCTTCATGGAGATTATGATCTTATCCCTGTGGACTGTGCCGCCCATATAGCTTGGGCAATACCCGGAGCACGCCTTGGCGTGTTGAGAGAATGCGGACATTTCTCTTATCTTGAACGCCCGGATGACGTCCGGAAGGCCATAACCGATTTCTTTGAGAGCGACCGATGACCGTCGTAAGCGACGCCGTCGGCGGAGAAATCGACAACGATGCAAGGTAACGGACGCGCCCAGCCGACGCACTCATGCCGCGCGCTCGTGCGATGTTGAAGCTACGTGTCAGGAGGAACGCGCATGTCCGAAAACCCGGGCACTGACCCGACGGCACTGCCAGACCCACGGTGGGCGTTCTGGGCTGGTAGCACGGGTCTTGTGGCGCTCGCCAGCTACATCGCCCTCAATGCGGTGTCGGCCTCTGGCCCCGTGGCCGTGTTGCTCACGTTCGGCTTTGGCTTCGGCCTCACTGTGGCCAGCATTGGGCTGCATCTCGGCGTCACGGGCGCAGTCGCCCCACGTTTGGGCCTCCTCGCGGCCGTGGCAAATGCCATGGCGGCTGCAGAACTCGTCGCCATGCTGCTGGTCCAACTGGCCGTCAAGGCCGCCGTGGAACGCCCCGAGGGCGCCGTGACAGCGATTTGGCTGGGTCTGGATGTGGCGTGGGACCTGTTCGTGGGCATGGGCACGGTCCTCTTCGGCCTTGCCCTCTGGCAGCATCCTCGGTTTCGCCCGCTGGTCGCTCTAACGGGCATGGCGGTGGGCATTCTGCTGCTGCTTTTGAACATTGCTACCTTTCCCACGCCTCCGGCCGAAGCAGGCCTGTTCGACATGGGGCCGATCGTCGGCCTATGGTACTTAATCCTCTGTATGCGCGTCCTCGTCGTCGTGCGCACATCGTCGAGCTCGCCGCCGAGTGGGTGACTCATGTAACGGTGTACGTGGAGGTTGAGGACCTCCCAGTCAACCTGAAGATAGCTGTCGAGCTTGGCGGCAAGATTCTTGTGCCACCTTTCATGCCTCCCGGGCAAGGCAGTTTTGCGTGGCTCGCAGTGCCGGAAGGCAGCATCATTGCGAATTGGGAGCCGGCAAAGGCACTGAAAACGGAACGGGAGAAGACCTCTGAGGGCAGAGCACGATGAGCACGAGGACCATCATCAAGAAACTGCTGGTGCATTCCCCGATCAGGTACTCCGAACGCCTGGATACTCTGCTGCGCCTCACGCTGCTCAGGCCGTGGATCGCCAGGCACCAGCCCCACGCCTATCTGGCAACCCGAGAGCACTTGTACGCGCATGTGGCCGAAACCGTGATTGGCCAGCGCCCGATCTCGTATTTGGAATTCGGCGTCTATCAGGGTGCCTCCCTTCGCACCTGGACCCGACTCAACACGGCGGTTCAGAGCGAATTTGTTGGGTTCGATTCGTTTGAAGGGTTACCGGAGGATTGGGTCAATGTCCGGGAAACCCTGGCGCGAGGGAGTTTCTCGACGGGTGGGAAACTCCCCGCCCTTGATGATCTGCGGGTGAGCCTGGTCAAAGGCTGGTCTCGAGATACGCTGCCCCCATTTCTGGATCAGTTTTCCACGGATAAACAGGTAGTCATTCACTGCGACGCCGATCTGTATTCATCGACCATGTATGCTCTGTGCAAGCTCGATACTCTACTGAAGCCGGGTGCCATCGTTCTGTTCGATGATTTTACTTCGATGTTGCATGACTTCCGGGCCCTGGAGGATTACACGCGCGCCTTTGGGCGTCAGTATGAAGTGCTTGGGGCGGCCGGCCAGTCCTATTACGAGCATGTGGCCATTCGATGCCTTCAAGAGGATTGAAGGGCAGCTCATCCGGACTGTCGGCGTCAGACCGCCCGGTCGAGCAGAGGAGTTCCTGCCGTGGACGCGTCAAAACGAACCTGAGGAGTTGGAGTATCTGATGTCTGGAGGCGAAATCGACCCAGGCGGGGACCGGCCGAAGAGGATGCGCGAGCTTTTGAACCAGTGGCGGAATCCCGAAGGGCTTTCGACAATCCCATGAATCGAAGGCGAGCTTGTGGTCCATTGCGATCCCGGTCTATCAACGGCATGCGGCGAACGGCGCTGGGTTGTGCGGCTGAAGCCGGGAGTTATGCGTCAGGAGCACCTTCAACCCGGGCTGGAATAGCAGTGCTCAGCAGCTCAAAGAATTCACGGACGTTCGCGACTTGCAGCGCCGGCTCAAAGATCGTGGCGTTACCATGATTTCAGATGCAGACGAAAGCTCGACCGGCCCGGCCAGCTTTGTGATTGCCGATCCGGATGGAAACACGATTCTTGTGGATCAACACGTATAGGCCATGTGGCCCCGTCCTGCTATCGTCAGGCATCGGAGGCTCCGCCATCGGGCCGATTGCCCGTGCGCCGGAGCGCCGGAGCATTCCCAATCCTGGAGGGTTCCATGAAGGCACTCCGTATGCGAGGAAGTGCGAGCGTGGGCTTCATCGTTCGAAACATACACCTTCTCCGTCCCGACGGAAAGCCAACGGAGCGATGACTACACGCCAGGCCCTCGCGTTCATTTGCAAGCACGGTATGGTACTCGAGTCCGCGCGCGGGCCGGCCCCGTCGCTGGCCGAAGCGATAGCGGGAGAGCCGATTCGCGGGGGCTGGTGGTCTCATCCCGAAAGTCAGGCGATCTTCGCGGTGACGCGGGCGATACGCGAAAGCGACCAGGTTCTCGTGTGTCGCCTCATCAAGGGCAAGGTTACTCTAGTCCATCGGCGGCTGTGGCCGGCTCTTGTCCGGGCGGCAGGACGACTTCCGGCGAATCGTCTTTCACAGGTCCGCGAGGTGCACACGAGTTCGGGACGCCACGTGACGAAAGAAATTCCCTACCCCGACTGGGTTCCGTCGGACGTCCGCTCGGCTGCCCGAAGCCTCTCGGAGGAGGAGGCGCTCGCAAAGTTCGCCGTCGCGATCGAATAGCGACGGGAGCGGCCCGACCCTTGCGGGTTACAGGTGGTCGCGCCGGGCGCATGATGCGCCCGTCATGGCGCTGCAGCACACGGGGGAAACTGACACGCCGTTTTGCATTCACCAAAGTGCTGCAGTTTCCTGTGCCGCCGGGCTTCCTCGTTGGCTATGCTATGCCACATGGCAGGGAGGATGGTACGAAGAAATATGGCGCCGAGCGTTTCGGCACCTTCCGGCTGGCGCCGATCCTTGGGGGGCTGCTTGGAGCTGTGATCTATCGCTCCGTCGGCAACGCGAAAACTTAAGCGGGAAAGACGCGACAACAGCGCCGGGGGCGGCGGCGCGCAGACCGGGTAATTGAATCCATGCAACCACTAGCCGAGATCTGGGAAGAACACAAGACGCACTTGCGCGGCTACGTTGCAAAGCGGGTTCGAGAACGCGACGCCGTGGACAACATCCTTCAGGATGTGTTCGTGAAGGCTCACGACAACCTGCACGCGCTCAAATTCCGGGGGAGCGTCGCCTCATGGCTGTTTCGCATCGCATCCAATGCCATAACCGATCATTATCGTGCGCAAAAGCTGTGGGTTGAGCTTCCCGCCGAACTGATAGCCCCGGAGCCGGAACACGATCCTGTCAGGGAACTGGCCGGCTGCCTTAAGCCGCTGATCGCCGCTTTGCCGGAATCCTATCGGTCGGCCCTGATCCTCTCCGAGATCGAAGGTCTGCCCCAGAGCGAGGTGGCGAAGCGCCTCGGCATTTCGCACTCCGGAGCAAAGTCACGAGTTCAGCGCGGACGGGAGAAGTTGCGCCAGCGCCTGCTCGATTGCTGCGTCATCGAAACCGGGCGACGGGGAATTGTCGGCTTTGAGCCGAAGGGCAAGGGCTGCGAGGGACCTTGCGCCTGAAGTCTGCGTCTTTTTGACCTGGTCTCCGTCTATAGGGGTGCGACGCAATGGGCGTCGGAACCTCAAACAACAGGAGCGATTGATGGATACTACGAAGAATGAGGAGATCCGCCGGGCCGTGCGGCGGAACTACGGAAAAGTGGCCACCAAAGATGGCGCAGACTGCGGCTGCAGCACGAGCTGTTGCAGTACAGCCGCACCGAGCGCCGAGGCCGTGTCTCAGGGTATGGGCTACACCGCTGAAGAAGTGCAGACCGTGCCCGAGGGCGCGAACATGGGGCTCGGCTGCGGCAACCCGCAGGCCTTCGCCGCACTGCAACCCGGGGAGACCGTTCTCGATCTGGGCAGCGGCGGCGGCTTCGACTGTTTTCTTGCCGCCCGGCAGGTGGGCCTTGCCGGTCACGTAATCGGCGTGGACATGACCCCGGAAATGATCTCGAAGGCGAAGGGCAATGCGGACAAGGGCGATTACCGGAACGTGGAATTCCGCCAGGGCGAGATCGAGAACCTGCCGGTGGAGGACGGCACGGTGGATGTGATCATATCGAACTGCGTCATCAACCTGTCGCCGGATAAGCCCCGCGTATTCGCCGAAGCGTATCGCGTTTTGAAGCCGGGCGGCAGGCTGGCGATTTCGGATATCGTGGCCTCAGCCGAGCTTCCGCAAGAAGTGCAGAGCGATATGAAGCTGTATACCGGCTGTGTGGCCGGCGCGTCTCCGCTCTGGGAGGTCGAGGCGATGCTGCGTAGACAGGGTTTCCTGGACATCCGCGTTACGCCGAAAGATGAAAGCAAGTCATTCATCGGCGATTGGGTGCCGGGATCGAACATCGCCGACTATGTGGTGTCGGCAACCATCGAGGGCACAAAACCGGCCGGTTGACGCCCGCGCCAACTCCCCTGAGGCATCGGGCGGCGGCGCACCTGCCCGGCTGTCATCGTTGCCCGGCCGACGACATTAAGTCCGATCTCCCGCGATCCTTTTGATGTATACGGGGGAGATCAGAGTCGCCGGCCGGGCAGATGCCCGCATCGGTGACGGGCGCCAAGCCGGATCACGCCTTATGTGCAAAAGAGAGGAGACGACGTGAACATACTCGATGAGGACTACGCGGCCGGACTTTTCGACCAATACGACCCCCCCTGCCTTTCGCTCTACCAGCCGACCCATCGGCACCATCCGGACAATCGGCAGGATCCGATCCGGTTCGGGAATCTTGTGAAGGCACTGGAGGAGGTGCTCCGGCAACGCGTCGGAAGGGACGAAGTGCGGACGTTGCTGGAACCGTTTTTGGCATTGAGGGACGACCGCGACTTCTGGAACAACACCTTCGACGGGCTGGCGGTGTTGAGCGCGAAAGGCATGTTCCGAGTCTACAACCTCCAGCGGCCGGTCGGCGAATTGGCCGTCGTGGCCGACAGCTTTCACATCAAGCCCCTGCTACGGATCCTCCAATCCGCCGATCGTTATCACGTTCTCGGTCTCAGCCGCCGGGCGATCAAGCTCTTCGAGGGTAATCGCGATGCTTTCGACGAGATCGAACCGGCCGAGGGTATCCCGCGGACGATCACCGAGGCCCTGGGAGAAGAATTGACCGAGCCGCACCAGACCGTCGCGTCCTACGGTGGCATAGGCGTCGGGCGCTCGCCTATGCATCATGGCCACGGCGGGAAAGCATCCGAGGTGGACAAAGACGCGGAACGATTCTTCCGCGCCGTCGACCGTGCGGTCCTGGAGCATCACTCCCGGCCATCGGGCCTCCCCTTGCTTTTGGCGGCGCTGCCGGAGCATCATCACCTGTTCCACGAAGTCAGCCGCAATCCGTTTCTATTGCCGGAAAGTATCGATGTTCATCCAGACGCCCTCAGGTCGATCGACGAACTCCGCCGGCGCGCCTGGCAAGTTGTCGAGCCTCGCTACCTGAAGCGCCTGGCCGCGCTGGTCGAGGCGTTCGGCAGCGCGAGGATCAGGGGGCTCGCCAACGACGAACTTTCACAGGTCGCCAGGGCGGTCGTGGGCGGGCGGGTCGCGACGTTGTTGATCGAAGCCGGCCGCGAGATTCCCGGCCGGATCCACGCCGCGACCGGCGACATCGAGCCTGGCGACCTGATGCACCCGGAAGTCGACGATCTGCTCGACGATTTGGGGACGCTGGCCCTGAAGGCGGGCGGAGAGGTTGTGGTCGTCCCCACCGAACGGATGCCGACAAAGACGGGACTGGCTGCGATCTACCGCTACTGAGACTGGAGTCGGGCGGACCAGGCAAAAGGCGGGACGGGCAGCCGGCCCGACCAGTACGTGCAGATGGAATCAGCGCATGACTTCCTTGCCGTCGCTTTTGACCGTGATGCATGTGATCGGGCCGGCATTGGCCCTGTTTCTGTGTCATCATCGTTATGTGGTTGCCGGTTTAGGCGGGGAAGCGCCGGACGACTTCGGAGGACACCATGTCATGGAATGCTGAGCCTGTGTTTCAACGCTTGCGCGAAATCCTGAAAGAGAACGCCGGCACGTGCACGGTGGAGGACGACAGCAGGCGGCGGTTCTGCCTGGAAGCGCCAGTCGGACCTGCAACATTGAAGGCGTGGAAGGGGAAAGCCAGAAGCAGCGTAATTCCGGTCGCGTGGGTGGAGATCGGCAAAGCGTACGTGAGCTACCATCTGATGGGGGTGTATGTCAACCCGCCCCTGATGGCGAGTATGTCGGCGCCGTTGCGGGCCCGCATGCAGGGGAAGAGCTGCTTCAATTTCAAGTCCGTGGACGAGGAGTTGTTCAAGGAACTGGAGCGGGTTACCGCGGAATCGATCGACGGAATGCGCGCGATCGGGTACATAACCGACGCCGACAGAACGCGCGCCGGAGGCTCTGGCACATGAGCCCGGTTCGCCTGGCCGATCAGGCTCCGACGCCTGGAGATGCGAGTTGCTGAACGGCCTTCCCCCCATGCCCGCTCCGGAAGCGCTTGTACTGCGCACGGAGCGTCTGGACCTTGTGACCATCAGTCGCGAACATGCACCGAAGGTGGCTGCTTGAATGGCGATTCGCATAGTACGCCTCGGGAGCCCGAGAGCGGCGGGCGAGGGACTGCGCCTGGGGACGGTGCGCCGACCGCCGCGCGGCGTGCCTAAAGCCGAGCATGCCTCGCGCGATTTCTATGACCTGTGGCTCCCGGATGTTGCACCTTCGGAAGGCCTGGTCAAGGAGGCCCTCGGTGCGCAAGACGAGCGGTCGTGGCGCCGTTTCGTGACCCGCTACCGCGCCGAAATGAAACAGCCCGGGGCCAGGCGCCTGCTTGAACTTCTGGCCGCGCTGTCGCACCAGACGAATTTCTCGGTGGGATGCTACTGCGAGAACGAAGAGCGCTGCCACCGATCGGTGTTGAAGGCGCTGTTGCTGGAACAGGGAGCCGACGTTTTCAGCTAACAGGCGATTCGATCGCAGCGGCTCTCGCAAGGCGGCGGGCGGCGAGGTTCAGAAGTGCACCGTAGTTTCCGATCTCTCCTTTGGAAGTGGCGGCGGTGGAGTATCCCGGCTGTTGCGGCAGAGAGCAACTGCCGGCCGGATGATCTCGACCGGAACGGACGGCTCAAGCCGAAGGAGACGATCATGACTCTTGTGCGGGGCGGCGCGGCCGTGGTGGCCGGTGTGGCGACCTTTTACTTCGGGGGCTGGTTCGGCGGGGCACTCATCTCGATCCTAATTCCCGGCGCCTTCGCGGCCATGCTGTCGTTCGCCGCTTCGGCATGGTGCGGTGTGCTCGTGGCTCGCCGGCTCTGGAGATCCGAAGCGCCCCGTGCCGGGGCGGTCGGCTCCGGAGTGTTCGCGCAGGTCGTGAACGGTGCCCTCATCGTGGGCGGCGTCGGATTCTGCGCGGGTTTCTTCGGTCCCATGATCTTCGCCCCGCAGGCGAACCAGGGTCCGCTTCTGGGCATCTTCATCACCGGGCCTTTGGGCGTCCTAGTTGGCGCCGTGGGCGGTTTTGTGTACAGCCAGAGGCGCCGTCCGGCTCCCCGCCCGACTCTACATCGCGCCGATTAACGTCGACACCGCACGTACCACAGACCGGCATCGGTGGCTTTCAATTTCACTGACAAAAGCAAGCTGGGATGATCGAGCCATCTGGGAGATCTCGGCTTTGACCGCTTTCTTCAACTTCAGCGGCCGGCCGGAGGCGGCCTCGGGTCTCCCACTGGACCAAATTCCCGACGGCGCCACCTTCGCCGAAGCCCGCATTCGCTGAGGGCCGCACACCACAAGGGTCCGGTCATTCGACGGCACCATAACACCCAGGATATGACAACACTCGACCAGCTTGTGAGCAAGTCCGATGCGGATTCGGATGCTCGACTTGGCATGAAATAACGCTTGGGTTCCGACGGACCGAAGGGCCTCCCGTGCGAGCGGGGGGCCTTCTGTCATGGCGACGAGAGCCGTATAATCGACTTGATGCGGTCGCGACCATCGGGTATAGAGGCAGTCGGCACCAGCGACGGGCGTGCCCTTCCAAAGCATAAGGAGCGGTTTCATGGGTTCATCGGCGTGGCTCTGGCGTGACAGGTGCTGTTCCTGGTCATCGCGCGGGATCGGGTGCGCTAGCGGCCGGGGGTCGATCGCCCGGGCCGGGCGATTTCGAATTGCGCCACTCCGCAGTGGCGTGTAGCGTAGGGTTCTGACAGCTTGATGGAGGACACCATGATCACCGATTCCAAAGTGAACGAATTCAAGACGAGCCTGCGCGGCAGGTTGATTCAACGTTGCGATCCGGACTACGACGAAGCCCGTGCGCTGTACAACGGCATGATCGACAAGCGGCCGCTCTTGATTGCGCGCTGCGTGGACGTGGCCGACGTGATCACGGCGGTCAACTTCGGCCGTGAGCAGGGACTGTTGATCGCGATCCGCGGCGGCGGGCACAGCGGCCCCGGGCTGGGAAGCTGCAACGACGGCCTGGTGATCGACGTTTCTACCTTGAGGAGTGTCCGCGTCGATTTGGAGCGTAAGACCGTGCGGATCGACCCAGGATGCACGTCGGGCGACGTAGACCACGCCACTCATGCGTTCGGGCTGGCTGTCCCCTTCGGCATCGTGTCGACCACCGGTGTCGCCGGCCTCACCCTCGGGGGCGGCACCGGCTACCTCACGCGCAAGTACGGCCTCACCATCGACAATCTGCTCGAAGCGGACGTCGTTTTGGCCGATGGCAGCTTTGTCACCGCCAGCAAGAGCAAGCACCCCGATTTGTTCTGGGCGCTGTGCGGAGGAGGCGGCAACTTCGGCGTCGTGACCAGCTTCCTGTTCCAAGCGCACCCTGTCCGAATGGTTTATGCCGGCCCGATCTTCTGGGAGGCCACGCATGCCAAAGCGATTATGAGCGCCTACCGCGACTTCCTCCCTTCCGCGCCCGAGGAGCTGGGGGCCTTCGTCGGACTCAAGACGGTGCCTTCCATGGATCCCTTCCCGAAGGATTACTGGGGTCGGCGCGCGTGTGCGGTCATATCGTGCTACAACGGCCCTCAGGCACACGGGGAGAAGGAGATGAAGAAGCTCCTCGGCTCCCTGCCGCCGCCCATCTTCAACTGGATGGGAGAAATGCCGTTCCCGGCGATCAATGCGCTGTTCGATCCGTTCTTTCCGAAGGGCCTGCAATGGTATTGGAAAGGGGATTTCGTGAAATCCTTGCCGGACGAAGCGATCGCTACGCACGTCGCCCAGGCCGCCAAGGCACCGAGCGAAATCTCGCTCATGCATCTCTATCCCATCGACGGCGCAGTGCGCCGCGTGTCGAAGGACGCCACCGCCTGGAGCGCACGCGACGCCACCTGGTCCATGGTGATTGCGGGGATCGATTCCGACCCGAAGAAAGCCGACGCCCTGAAGGCGTGGGGACGCGCCTACTGGAAGGCCGTGCACCCGTTCAACCTGGAAGGGGGGTACGTCAATTTCATGATGGACGATGAGGCCGATGAGCGAGTCCAGGCCACGTACGGTGGGAATTACAAGCGCCTTGCGTCGGTGAAGGCGAAGTACGATCCGAAAAATCTTTTCCGGGTCAACCAGAACATCGTGCCGGCCGCTTGAGGGCTTCCACAGAGCGGGGCCCAGGTCTCGCTCCGTGCCGCTCGAGGCCCGCCGACGAGGTGACGCGTGACGAACGATGAAACCGAACTGCCCGACCATGTGCTGCGCAACCGCAGGCGCTGGGATGAGTACGCGGCCGAGTATGCCGGGCCGGGCGAACGCGCGTGGGCGTGGGACGAACCGGCGTGGGGCATCTGGAACGTGCCGGAGTCCGCGCTGGGCGTGCTCCCGAAGCATCTCGCCGGCAAGGATGTAATCGAACTCGGCTGCGGCACGGCGTACGTCTCGGCGTGGCTGGCACGCCGCGGGGCGCATGTCGTGGGGATCGACAATTCGGCTGCCCAGCTGGAAACGGCGCGAAGACTTCAGCTTGAGCACGCACTCGAGTTTCCGCTGATCCACGGCAACGCCGAGCGGGTACCGTATCCCGATGCGAGTTTTGATTTGGCCATCTCCGAGTACGGCGCCTGTCTCTGGGCCGACCCGTACCTTTGGGTCCCCGAGGCGGCCCGGCTGCTGCGCCCGGGCGGCGAGCTTATCTTCCTGGTGAACTCTGCCCTCTTGACCTTGTGCGCGCCGGAAGAGGACGGGGTGGCGGCAACAAACGTGCTGCTGCGATCGTCGTTCGGGCTCCATCGAATCGAGTGGCCGGGCGAAGTCGGCGTGGAGTTTCACCTGTCGCACGGCAACTGGATCAGGCTGCTTCGCAAGAGCGGCTTCGAAATCGAAGATCTGATCGAAGTGCAGGCGCCAAAAGGGGCGACCACGCGCTACCCCTTCGTGACCCCCGAATGGGCGCACCTGTGGCCGTCGGAAGAGATATGGAAGGCGCGGCGCGTGGGCCGGCCCGGCAAAGGGTCCAAAGTGACCGCATGCTGATTCGAGACGAAAGCGCTGACGACTCGGCTGCCGTCCACAGCCTGAATGTCGCCGCCTTCCAAACGCCGGCGGAGGCGGATCTCGTCCTTGCCTTGCGCCAGGTCGCGCGGCCGCTGGTGTCGCTCGTCGCCGAAGCAGATGGCACCATCGTCGGGCACATCATGTTCACACCCGTCGCATTGTCCGGTCACCCCGATCGCCGGATGATGGGGCTGGGGCCCATGGCGGTTGCGCCGGCGCATCAACGCCGGGGGATCGGATCGGAACTGGTGCGCGCCGGCCTCGAGCGGTGCCGGCAGCTCGGCTACGGGGCCGTCGCCGTTCTGGGACACGCCGCGTACTATCCGCGCTTCGGCTTTACCCCTTCCTCGGGCTTCAAGATCGACTGTGAATACGACGTGCCTCCCGAGGTTTTCATGGTGGTCGAGCTTCAGAGAAACTACCTGTATGGCGCTTCGGGAACGATCAAATACCACCCGGCGTTTGCGGGGGTGTAGCACGGCGCCAGGCCGATATGTTGACGGCCCCGTCGCGGCGGCCCGCGGTGTTCGAAAGCCGACGGGTCGACCGTGACGTCGGGATCACGGGCGGGGGCCCCGCAGGAAACCGGCCATAGCGGCCACGGGCATCGCTGACCCGTGTCTCAAATCGAGCCTGACCCCTGTGAGACCTCGACCGGACACGGGGTGAAGCGAGGATGAACGCATGAGAAAAAAGGTGGGCGTGATCGGCGGCCTGGGGCCGGAGTCGACCATCGATTACTACCGGCGACTTGTGGATCGGTACAGGGAGCGCGTTCGCGACGGCAGCTATCCGTGCATCCTGATCAACAGTATCGACCTCAAGCCGATGGTGGATCGGATCACAAAGGGCGATCTGGCAAGCGTCGCCGATCTTCTCGTCGAAGGTGTGGAGGTTTTGGCGCGGGCGGGCGCCGACTTCGGCCTGCTCTCCGCCAACACGCCCCACGTGGTGTTCGACGAGGTCTGCCGGCGCTCGCGCATCCCGCTCGTCAGCATCGTGGAGGCCGCGTGCGCTAAGGCGAAAGCGTCGGGCCTCGCGCGGCTCGGGATTTTCGGTACGCGCTTCACCATGCAGGGGCGGTTTTATCCGGTCGTCTTCGAGCGCGAAGGAATCGCGCTGGTCGTGCCCCATTCCTCCGAGCAGGAGTGGATCCACGACCGCTACATGGGTGAACTTTTGCTGGGCGTGTTCCGCCCGGAAACGCACGACGGGCTGCTTGCCATCGTTGAGCAGATGCGGCGGCGCGACGGAATCGACGGACTGTTGCTTGCGGGCACCGAGCTTTCGCTGATTCTTCGCGAAGAGTCGTACCAGGGCGTTGCGTTCCTGGATACGGCCAAAATTCATGTCGAGCGCGCCCTCGACGAGCTGTTGCGCCCGGGAGCGTGACGCGCTTTTGGTGTGGATCACTTGACGTGCGCGGCGTATCATACGCGCCCATGGACGGGCCATCGCGTCGTTTTGTTCGCATCTTGGGAATGACAGGAGGATAACATGTACGATACCGTCGTCGTGGGCGCTCGCTGTGCCGGTTCGCCTACAGCCATGCTGCTTGCCCGGAAAGGGTACCGGGTTCTGCTCGTCGACAAGGCCGGCTTCCCGAGCGACACGATGTCGACCCACTACATCCACCAACCCGGCGTCGCCCGGCTGCACCGGTGGGGCCTTCTGGACAAAGTCGCCGCATCGGGCTGCCCGCCCATCGAGCGGCAGATTTTCGACGTCGGGCCCTTCGCGCTGGCGGGCACGCCTCCGCCCTGCGACGGCATACGCGTGGGCTATGCGCCGCGACGGATGGTCCTGGACAAAATTCTGCTCGACGCCGCCGTCGCTGCCGGCGTCGAGGTCCGCGAGCAATTCAAAGTCGAGGAACTCACACGCGACGGGGACCGGCTTACGGGTTTCAGCGGCCGGTCCGGGACCGGCCAGAAGGTCCATGAGGAGGCGCAGATCGTGATCGGCGCCGACGGCATGCGCTCCCAAATCGCCAGGCTGGCGGATGCGCCCGCGTACGACGAAGTCCCGGCTTCGAGCTGCGCCTATTACGCGTACTGGCGGGACACGTCGGTCAAAACGGCGGAGCTTTATCCGCGTCCGGAGCGCATGCTTATTGCGGCCCCGACCAACGACGGGCTCACGCTCGTGATCGTCTACTGGCCCGAGCGCGAATTCGCGCGGGTGCGCGCCGACGTCGAAC
>Ga0326597_10002549_pt1 | contig 27064 bp, 18 predicted proteins | sample RVTome_12_FD_203789 | JGI IMG/M metagenome (GOLD analysis project Ga0326597, IMG submission 203789) | Soil microbial communities from uranium-contaminated site in the Upper Colorado River Basin, Wyoming, United States - RVT100D185 | ecosystem: Environmental > Terrestrial > Soil > Contaminated >... | reverse complement strand
GGCCACCGTTCACGCGCCCGGCCACGATGACCTTGTTGAGCTCGAGACGGAACGGCACGACGTGCAGCTGATCCGCCTTCTCGATGTCGAACGGCCGCTTCCCCTCGAACGAGCGCAGGAAGCGGACCTGCGCGCGCGCCCAGGCTGCCTTCTCGCTGACCTCGGAATTCGGCAGCAGGTTGACGTAGTTGACCATCGCGCGGGCGGCTTCGTCGTACTGCCGCCGCCGCTCGTAGATCGTGCTCAGCGTGAAGTGGTACTCCGCCATGTCGGGCGCGAGGCGCAGCGCGGTCAGCACCGCCTGCTCCGCCTCCGCCAGGCGGCTGCGCGCCGCGAGCGACCGCGCCAGCCCGTGGTGGCCCCGTGCGGTGTCCGGGTCGATCCGCACCGCCGCCAGGTAGGCGTCTTCAGCTTCCTGGAACAGCCCCATCGCCCACACGGCGTCGCCGTACACGCTCATGACCTCGGCGTCGTCGGGATCCAGGCGCCGCAGTTCGCTCGCCTGGCCGAGCGCCGGCTCGAACTCCCCGATACGCAGCAGCGACTGCACCAGTCCCGAGAGGGCGCGGCGGCGCATGGGCAGGCTCGAGCTGGCCGACACGGCGCGGTAGGTGTCCACGGCCTCGGCGTACCGCGCCTCGGCGAAGAGAAGATCCGCCAGTTGCAGTCGAATCTCATCCGAGGCGGACAACGTCGCCAACCCACCGGGCAGCAGCAGGACCGCCGCCAGCGACGCAGCGCAGAGAAGGACGCGGGAGGCGTGTCTCATCACCGATCACTCCTTGGACCGACCGATTGCGGATGTCGCCGAGGCGCTCATGTTCGGCTGAACGGCGCCCTTTGTCAATCACCCGCCGCAGTGTGGGTCAGATCACACGAGATCGGGACTGACCTCGTCCTCGCCTAGCGCGAGTACTGCTCGATGGGCACGCCGTCGTACATCTCGTCCACGCGCAGGATCTGGGTCTCCCGGCTGTAGCTGCCCAGCTCGTAGTCTTCGCTCATGATCAGCGCTTTGATCGGCTTGGTCGGGCAGACCTCGGCGCACAGCCCGCAGAAGCTGCAGCGCGAGAGGTTGAAGTCGAAATAGTCGAGGATCTTGATCTTCGTGCCCGGCTCCCGGTGTCCGCCGAGCGCGATCAGATCGTCGGGGCAGACCTTCGCGCACTGGTCGCAGACGATGCAGACCTGCGCGCCGCTTTCGGGCTCGACCTGGAGCCGCAGCAGGCCTCGGAATCGTGGCGCGACCGGGCGCCGCTCCGCCGGGTACTGAAACGTGAAGGCCGGCTGGGGGGCGTACTTCAGGGTGACCAGCAGTCCTTTGATCAAGTCGACGAGGAAGATGGTGCGGAACAGCTTCGACAGTGTGCCCACGGTTCGTCGCCTCTCTGGCCCGGGTCAGTCCGTCCGGCGCGCCAGGACGGGCGCGCCGCCGTCCGCCGGGATGACCCGCGGCCGGCGAAGCACGGTGTCTTCCTTCATGATCTTGTCCTGGAGCCGCATCAGCCCGTAGAGCAGCGCCTCAGGTCGCGGCGGACAGCCGGACACGTACACGTCCACCGGCACGATCTTGTCCACGCCCTGCAGCACCGAGTAGGTCGGGAACGGCCCGCCCGCGTTCGAGCAGCTCCCCATCGAGATCACCCACTTGGGCTCCGGCATCTGGTCGTAGAGCCGCCGCAGGACCGGCGCCATCTTCTTCGTCACCGTGCCGGCCACGATGAGCAAGTCCGCCTGACGAGGCGACGCCCGGAACACCTCGGCACCGAAGCGCGCGATGTCGAACCGCGACGCGCCGGTCGCCATCATCTCGATCGCGCAGCACGCCAAGCCGAAGCCCATGGGCCACAAAGAGGACTGCCGGGCCCACGCCAGCACCTTGTCGACGTTGGTGGTGATGAAATTGTCCTCGAAGCGATGATCGATCAGTCCCATGGACCGGCTCTCCCGGTGGCTATCGCTGGCAGTACCGCCCGTTGACCCCGATGAACCGCCGCCACCGCTCGCAGATGATGTACGCCACGCAGGACTCTCGGACGCTCGGTGTCCATTTCAGGGCTCCAACCCTTTATATCTCATGGGATTGCAGCGATCAAGGCCGGCCGCGGTCGGATTTGGGGAGCGGCGGCCCGGCCCGGCGGGGGTTCACCGGCCGGACCGGCTCCACCAGGGCATTATAATCCTCCCAACCGATCCACCTCGGCTGCCTCGCGCGCAGCCGACTCGCGTCTCGCTGCCAGGCTCTGGAGGCCGGACGGCCGCTTCGAGATGACTGACTGCCGATGCCGGCCGCTCGTCGCGGCCACGATCGCCCTCATCCTCGTGACCGCCGCGCGCGCCGGCGCGCAGGCGCTCCCATCGCGTCCCGTCGAGCTGGCTGGCGGTCAGGTGGTGGTCAGCGGCACGGTCTCGGCATCAATCGCAGACGACGACAGCCCCGGGTACTTCAACTTCACCGACTATGAGCACAGCGCCCTGCGGCTGTTCAGCGCCGCGATCACGGCCGCGTGGCAGCCGGCGGCGCGGCTCGCCGTCCTCGCCGACGTCCGCACGGAGAATCTCGACACGCCGCGCGTCTACGCCGCCTACCTCCGCGTGCGGCCGTGGGCCGGGCGGGCGGTCGACATCCAGGCCGGCCGAATCCCGCCGTCGTTCGGAGCCTTCGCGCGACAGGGTTACGCGCTGGACAACCCGGTGATCGGCTACCCCCTCGCGTACCAGTACCTCACCACGCTTCGGGCGGACGCGCTGCCCGCCTCGGCCGACGACCTGCTGGCGCAGCGCGGTCGGGGCTGGCGCGTCCGGTACCCGATCGGCGACCGGACGCCCCGCGCCGGCGTGCCGCTCGTCAGCGCGTTCCGCTGGGACACCGGCATCCAGGTCCGCGTCGGGACCCGCCCGATCGAGGCGACGGCGGCCGTCACGCTCGGCACCCTGTCGAACCCGCGGACCACCAGTGAGAACGGCGGCGTGCAGATCTCGGGACGGCTGGCGGCCCGTCCCACGGCCGGCTTCCTGCTCGGCATCTCGGCCGCCCGCGGCCCGTACGTCACCCGCGAGGCGACCGCCGCGCTGCCGGCCCGCGCGTCGGCCGGCACGCCGACGCAGCGGGCGTTCGGCGTGGACGCCGAGTACTCCCGCGGCCACTGGCTCGTGCGCGGCGAAGTCGTGTTCAGCTCATGGAGCGTGCCGGCGGTCGACGCGCCGCCGATCACCGGACGGCTCGACGCGCTGGGAGCCTGGGTCGAGGGCCGGTATCGGGTCACGCCACGCGTCTACCTGTCGGCCCGCGCCGATCACCTGGGCTTTTCGAAGCTGGCCGGCACGCTCTTCGGCGGGCGGCCGACGCCGTGGGACGCGGCGGTGACCCGACTGGAGGCCGGGGGTGGCTACTACGTCCTCCGGAACGTCGTGGCGCGCGGGGTGTACCAGCGCAACTGGCGCGACGGTGGTCGGCCGACCCGCAGGCATTTCGTCGCCGCGCAACTCGTGTACTGGTTCTAGGGATGAACGCAGAGGAGACACGGAGGATCACCACGGAGGGCGCGGAGGCCACGGGGTTCGTACCACGGAGCGCACGGAGAACCAGGCCTCCTTCGCACGAGGTCTGCACGCGCAGCGCACGAACCGGGCCTCCTTCGCACGAGGTCTGGACACGCAGCGCACCGCGCCCACTTGTACGAAGGCGCGGCCTCGCGACTGCTCTCCTCGTCTGCCTCGCGACGCTGGCACTGCTGGCCCCCGCTCCGCTGCCTGCCAACGGCGCCATCGCGGGTCAGGTGCAGGTGCCGTCGCCGCCGCGGGCGGCGGCACGCCGGCCGAACGTGGCGGCGCTGGGCATGCCGGAGCCTCGCGACGTGGTCGACTGGCGGCGCAGCGTCGTCTATCTCGAGACCGCGCCGCGGGGGGCGTTCGAGGAGCGCGAGGCGCGGGTCCGCATCGACCAGCGCCGGGAAACCTTCGTGCCGCACGTGCTGGCGATCACCGTCGGCGCGACGGTGGACTTCCCGAACAACGACGAGACGTACCATAACGTCTTCTCGCTCTCGAAGACCCGATCTTTCGACCTCGGCCGGTACGCGGCCGGACAATCGAAGTCGGTACGCTTCGATCGTCCCGGCATCGTCCGGGTGTTCTGCGACATCCACTCGCACATGTCCGCCTTCATCCTGGTGTTCAGTCACCGGTTCTTCGCGGTGACCGACGACCAGGGCCGCTACCGGATCGACGAGGTGCCGCCTGGCACCTACACCGTCGTCGTGTGGAACGGGCGCTTGCCTCAGACGTCGAAGCCGGTCACCATTCCCCCCGAGGGTGGGACCGTGACGCTCGACTTCGTCCTGGGCCGGTCCGACCAGTGAGCGCGAGCACGGCATGACGATCCTCTCGTCGCTGACCAACCGCATCTTCCTGGCGAGCGCGCTGCTGGCGGTCGTGTCGATCGGCGTGGCCGTTGTGGTCGTCAACGCCGCGGTCACGGCGCAAGCGGAGGCAGAGCTGGCGCACGGTCTGGACGAGGCGGCCGCCATCGTGGAGGAGTTCCGGACCACGCTCTTCGAGCACTTCAGCCGGGAAGCGCGCCTGATCGCCGACATCCCCGTCCTCAAGGCGGCGGTGTACGAGACCGACCGCGCGACGGTCCAGCCGATCGTGGAGGACTACCGGCGCCAGCTCGGATCGGATCTGTTCCTGGTGACGAACCGCGCCGGCGAGGTGCTCGCCCTGGCGGTCGGCACCGGGGTCCCTTCGCCCGGTCTCGCCGCGCGCCCCGCCGTCGGCGAGGCGCAGGCCGGCGAGGAGGCCACGTGGTTCCTGCCGTACGAGGGTGGCGTGCTGCAGCTCGTCTCGGTGCCGATCCTCATCGGGGCCGATCCGCCCGAGGTGCTCGGCACGCTGAGCGTCGGGTCGAACCTCGACCGGGCCACCGCCGAGCGCCTCAAACGGCTCACCAACAGCGAGATCGCGTTCGCGGCGAACGGGACGATCCAGGCCTCGACGCTGCCGGGGCTCGACGCGGCCGTCGTCGCCGCGCGGGACACGACCGGCGTCAGATCGCTGACGCTGGCGGACCAGGAGTACGTCTCCGTCACCCGGCGGCTGGCGTCCCGGCCGGCCGGCGCGGCGGATGCGGCCGATCAGGGGCCGTTGGTCGTGGTGCTGCGCTCCCGTACCGAGCGGCTGCGGTTCCTGCGGTCGTTGCACACGCAGCTGGCGGCTACGGCGCTGGTCGCCGTGCTCGCAGCGACGCTGCTGAGCTACGCGATCGCGCGGACGGTCACGCGGCCGCTCGGAACGATCACCAACACGATGCGCGAGATGGCGGTCACCGGCGACCTGGCCCGCCGGATTCCCGTGGCGCAGGCGACGGGCTGGGACGACGAGGACGCGCGGCTGCTCGCAGCGACGTTCAACAGCATGACGGCGGCGATCGCCCGGTTCCAGCAGCAGGAGGCGCAACGCGAGCGGCTATCGTCGCTCGGCCGTCTCTCGACGGTCATCGCCCATGAGATCCGCAACCCGCTGATGATCATCAAAGCGTCGCTCCGGCTCATGAGGCGGCCCGAGGCGACCACGGAACACGTGACGGAGTCCGCGCGGGATATCGAGGGGGAGGTCGCGCGGCTGAATCGCATCGTGAGCGAGGTGCTCGACTTCGCCAGGCCCATCGACTTCGACCTGGCCTCCACCGACCTCAACGCGGTGTGCCGGAGCGCGGCGTCGGCGGTCGAGGTCGACGGGGGTCTTGCGCGCGTCCGGCTGGATCTCGGCCCAGACGTGCCGGTCATCGTCACCGACGGCGAGCGGCTCCGGCTCGCGCTCGTGAACGTCCTGGCGAACGCCCAGCACGCGATCGAGTCGACGCGACCGGGCGAGGACGTGCCGTCGGGTCAGGCCACCGACGTGTGGCTGTCGACGCGCCGGTCGGGCGACGATCGCGTGACGATTCGAGTGCGCGACGACGGGCCCGGCATCGTACCCGAACACATGCCGCGCATCTTCGAGCCCTACTTCACGACCAAGCGGACCGGGACCGGCCTCGGTCTCGCGATCGCCAAGAACGTCGTCGAAGGTCTCGGCGGCGTCCTGACCGTGGACAGTCGTGCCGGCGCGGGCACCGAGATCCGCTTCGAGCTGCCGCTGGTCGCGCCCGGAGCGCGCGGCGAGGCGGCCGGCCAGCCGGAAAGGCGCACATGACCCGAGGCACCATTTTGCTCGTCGAGGACGAAGCCAAGCTCAGGGGCCTGCTCGCGGGCGCTCTCCGAGACGACGGACACGACGTCGTCGACACGGGCAGCCCACGCGAGGCGCAGCGACTGCTGGACGAGCGTCCGTTCGACGTGCTGGTCGTCGACAACCTGATGCCCGAACTGACCGGCCTCGAGCTGATCCGCACGCTGGTGTCGTCGGCGCCGGCGAGCGAACGGCCGCAGATTCTGATGATGACCGCCCACGCGACCGTCGAGAGCGCGATCGAGGCGATGAAGCTCGGCGCGATCGACTACCTCCAGAAGCCCTTCGAGGTGGACGAGCTGCTCGTCGTGGTGAAGCGCGCGCTCGAGGACCATCGCCTGCGCACGCATCACCAGTACCTGCTCAGCGAGCGCGACGAGCTCTTCAATCACTACGGCATCGTCGGCCGCAGCCGCCGGATGCAGGACGTGATTCGCACCGCGGAGATGGTCGCCGAGACCAAGAGCACCGTCATGGTGAGCGGCGAAACCGGTACGGGCAAGGAGCTGGTGGCGCGCGCGATTCACGATCGCAGCGCGCAGCGCGAGATGCCGCTCATCAAGGTGAACTGCGCGGCCATTCCCGAGAACCTCCTCGAGTCGGAGCTGTTCGGGCACGTCCGGGGCGCGTTCACCGGCGCCACGACGAACAAGAAGGGCAGGTTCGCGCTGGCCGACGGCGGTACGATCTTCCTCGACGAGATCGGCACGATGAGCCCGGCGCTCCAGGCCAAGCTCCTGCGGGTGCTGCAGGAGCGGGAGTTCGAGCCGCTCGGCTCCGAGCGGAGCCTGCGCGTGGACGTGCGCGTCATCGTCGCGACCAACCGGGATCTCCGGCAGATGGTCGGCGACGGCCGGTTCCTCGAGGACCTGTATTACCGGCTCAACGTCATCCCCATCCTCATCCCGCCCCTGCGCGAACGCCGCGAGGATGTGCCCGTGCTGGTCGACCACTTCGTTCGCAAGCACGCGCAGCGCGCGGGCAAGCGCATCGAGGGCATCGCACCTGACGCGCTGGCCGCGCTCGAGACCTACGCCTGGCCCGGCAACGTGCGGGAGCTCGAGAACACGGTCGAGCGCGCGGTCGTGCTCTCGCGATCGCCGGTGCTCGACCGGTCCGCGCTCGCGCTGCCGGGCGCCCCCGGCGCGCCCGCGCCGGGCCTCCCGTCGCTCAACCTCCGCCAGAACCTGGAGTGGACCGAGCGCGAGACCGTCCGGCGCGCGCTCGAGTCGTCGGGCGGCGTCAAGAAGGACGCGGCCGAGGCGATGGGCATCAGCCAGCGCGCGCTCAGTTATTACCTGGCCAAACACCGAATCGACTGACCGCCGGCCGGACCTTCGGCCTGCGGCCGGCGGAGTCCGGCACGCTTACGCCCCGCGTAACCGCTTACCGGCCCGGTAAGACGGAATCATCTCATCAGGCTACGAGTCAACGACTTACAGCCACCGATGCCCGGCATCGCGCTTGCTGTTCCAAAGGTGAGGGCTGGCGTGTTCTCGGGCGCGACCCGGCCCGACCGCCTGTGACGAGGAGCAAAACACCCGTGAACGTGACCCGACTGCTGATGACGACAATCGCCGTGGTTTCGCTCGCCCCGGCCGGGCCGGCCTGGGCCCAGGACGGCGCCGCGCGCGAGCCCGCCGCGGCGGCGGAGCCGGCTCCCCCGGCACCCGGCGCGCCCCAGGACCCGGATCCGCTGGTGCTCAACCTGGCGGAGCCGGACTTCACGCTGTCCGCCCTGCCGACGACGTTGCGGCTGCCCCGCCACAAGAGCGCGTTCCGGGTGACGCACCGGTTCGCGCGCCCGCTCGGCGCAGGGACCTTCGGGGACCTCGTCGGCGACCTGTTCGGGCTCGACGGCGGCGCGCAGATCGGCCTCGAGTTCCGCTTCGGCCTGACCGACCACTTCCAGGCCGGCATCCACCGCACCAACGACAAGTCGATCCAGTTCCTCGGCCAGCATTCGATCGTGCGCCAGCAGGCCGGCCGTCCCGTCAGCGTGGACGCGCTCGTGACGGCCGAGGGCGCCGATAACTTCAGCGAGGATTTCGCCAGCGCGATCGGCGTGGTCGTGTCGCGGCAGGCCTCGACGAGGGCGGCTGTTTACGTCGAGCCGATGTTCGTCGCGAACGCCAACCCGAATGCTGTCGCGGTGCCTGGAGGCGACGATCGGCACACCTTCATGATCGGGCTCGGCGCGCGACTGCGGGTTGGGCAATCTGCGTACGTGGTCGCCGAGGTCACGCCACGCGTGGCCGGATACGACCGCGGCGTCCATCAGGTCTCGATCGCACTCGAGAAGCGGGCGGGCGGACACGCGTTCCAGCTCAACGTGTCCAACGGCTTCGGCACCACGTTCCGGCAGGTTGCCCGCGGCGGTCCGTCGAACGACGACTGGTACCTCGGGTTCAACATCTCGCGAAAGTTCTTCTGAGGATTGTCCATGGGATGCAGGAAGTTCGTCTGGGGAAGGGCCGCCATCGGCGCGCTCGCAGTGTGCCTGGCGGCCTGCGGCGGGGGCTCGAGTCCGACGGCCCCATCCGGCGGTGGCGGCAGCGGCACCGGAGCGGTCGGCGCAACGCTCACCATCTCGGCGTCGGGCGTGATCTCGCCGAGCCAGGTGACGATCGCGGTCGGCCAGAGCGTCATGGTCGTCAACAACGACTCGCGGGCGCACCAGATCGCGTCGGATCCGCACCCGTTGCACACCGACTGCCCGCCCATGAGCCAGCTCGGCACGATCGGCGCCGGCCAGTCGCGGACGACGGGCGCGCTCACGACAGCGCGCACGTGCGGCGTCCACGATCACGACGACCCCGGCAATACGAACCTGCAAGGGCGTATCGTGATCCAGTGAGGGGGATCGGGCTGGCCCTGTTTCCCGCTATACTGCGGGCCGCCGGCATCCACGGGAGGTGGCCATGCGGCTCCGCTACGCGTCCGGTCTCGCCCTCATCCTCGTCGTCGGGTTCGTCGCGACCATGCCGGTCAGTCCGCAGGGTCTCGACGAAGTGCGCGCGCGTTACACGAAGCAGGAATTCCACGTCCCGATGCGGGACGGGACGCGGCTGTTCACGTCGGTCTACAGCCCGAAAGACCGGTCGACCACGTACCCCATCATGCTCTCGCGGACGCCCTACAGCGTCGCGCCGTACGGCGCCGACCAGTACCGGTCCAGCGTGGGGCCCTCGCCGTTCTTTGCGGACGAAGGCTACATCTTCGTGTACCAGGACGTGCGCGGCCGCTGGATGTCGGAGGGCACGTTCGAGGACATGCGCCCGCACGTCGACCGCAAGTCCGGACCGAAGGACCTCGACGAGAGCACCGACACCCACGACACGATCGAGTGGCTGCTCGAGAACATTCCGAACGACAACGGGCGCGTCGGGATGTGGGGCATCTCGTACCCCGGGTTCTACACCGCCGCCGGCATGATCGACGCGCACCCCGCGCTCAAGGCCGCGTCGCCGCAAGCGCCCGTCTCCGACTGGTTCTCGGCCGACGACTGGCACCACAACGGCGCGTTCCTGATCGCGCACGCGTTCGGCTGGTTTGCCGGCAACGGCTGGCCGTTCACGCGGCCCTCGACCGTCAGGCCCGGCACCCCGATCGACCTCGGCACGAATGACGGGTATCGGTTCTACCTGGATCTCGGGCCGCTCGAGAACGCCAACGAGCGGTACTTCAAGCGCGAGATGCCCTTCTGGAACGCCATGATGGAGCACGACACGAAGGATGCGTTCTGGCAGGCACGGAACATCAATCCGCACCTCAGGAACATCAAGCCCGCCGTGATGACCGTCGGTGGCTGGTACGACGCCGAGAACCTGTACGGCGCGCTCGCGGTCTACCGCAACACCGAGCAGCAGAGCCCGGGCGCGACCAACCTCCTCGTGATGGGCCCGTGGGTGCACGGCGGCTGGGCGCGCGGCGCCGGCGACTCGCTCGGCGACGTCCGCTTCGACGCGAACACCTCGGAGTGGTACCGCGAGCACGTCGAGTTCCCGTTCTTCAACTACTACCTCAAGGACAAGGGCTCGATGCGCCTGCCGGAGGCGACCGTCTTCGAGACGGGCACCAACCAGTGGCGCCGGTTTGACGTCTGGCCGCCGGCGACCACCGAGCCGCGCGCGCTGTATCTGCACGCCAGCGGCCGGCTGTCGTTCGAACCCCCGGCCTCCGATGCTGCGTCCGGCTACGACGAGTACGTGAGCGACCCGAAGCGGCCCGTCCCGCTGACGCCCGGCATTGCCCGCGGCATGGCGCAGCGCTACATGGTCGAGGACCAGCGGCAAGCCGCGCGGCGTCCCGACGTGCTCGTGTACCAGACGGACGTCCTGACCGAGGACATCACCCTCGTCGGACCCATCTGGCCGAGCCTGTCGGTGTCCACGACGGGCACCGATCAGGACTTCGTCGTAAAGCTGATCGACGTGTACCCGAGCCGCTACTCCGACGCTACAGGCGAGGTCGCCAACGCGCTCGGCGACTACCAGCAGCTCGTGCGCGGCGACGTGATCCGCGGCAAGTTCCGCAACAGCCTCGAGACGCCCGAGCCGTTCGAGCCGGGCAAGCCGACGAAGGTCGAGTTCGAGGTGTCGGATCTGTTCCACACGTTCCGCCGCGGCCATCGGATTATGGTCCAGGTCCAGAGCACGTGGTTTCCGCTCGTCGACATCAACCCCGGGAAGTTCGTGAACATCTTCCAGGCGACCGAGGCGGACTTCCAGAGAACGACCCAGCGCGTCTACCACACGAAGGCGCTGCCGTCATCGGTGAGGGTCGGCGTGCTGCCACGTTGACGAACGGGGCGGTTGCTTCGCGTAGCGCACGGCTTCAGCCGTGCGCGCGGCATCCGTAGCCGATTCGCCGGTGCACAGGTTCACAGGTTCGTGGGGTTCGCAGGTTCGCGGGTTCGCAGGTTCCCGAGTTCGAACGAGCGAACCCAGAACCTGCGAACCCAGAACCTGCGAACCCAGAACCTGCGAACCCAGAACCCGTGAACCCGCGCCCCCCGAAGCCGCCGTCTCAGAACGACAACTTGAACCCGAACTTCGCGATCCGCGGTGAGATGATGGCCGTCGGCCGCAGGAACCTCTGCAGGTTGAGCGAGCTGCCGTCCGGTTGGAGGACCGTCCGGCGGCCACCGATGCTGTCCAGGGTCTGCGCGGCGTTCGAGTTGTTGATGTTGTAGAGGTCGAAAAACAGCCCCATGCGCCTCCCGCGACCGAGCTGGAACTGCTTCTCCGTCCGCACGTCGAAGATCGTCACGTTGTCCTCGCGATACGATCCCTCCGGCTCGACCACCATGGTGTAGGTGCCCCCGTTGGTGCTCACGCTCAGACGCCGCGTCAGCGGATCGCCCGCCTGGTGCCGCAGCACCGGCGAGAGCGTGATGCCGAACGGCCCCTGGTAGGTGCCGAACAGCTTGAACGTCCAGATGGTCGAATCGGCGACGTTGTTGAGTGCCTCGTTCGGGTTGTTGGGTGACCCGAACCACGTCGCGTGGCTCCACGTGTACAGGAACGACGACACCAGCGACCAGCGGTTCGACATTCGTTTGGTCAACGTGAGGTCGATGTTCTTGTACCAGTCGTCGTAGTCCTCGCGGGACTGCCACTCGAACCGGCTGACCGTCGACGTGTTGGCCAGGTTGTACGACGTGAAACCGGGCCCGTCGTCTGGCGTGCCCGTCAGGCCGTCTGGCCCTGGATCCGTCCTCGCGACCGGCACGCTCCACAAGCTGTACGGACGGCCCAGGTCCATCAGGTCGAGCTGGTTGTTGAGCTTCTTGTAGACGAAACCCACACGCAGGCCCATGTCGGTGACGAGCTGGCGTTCCACGAACGCGCTGATTTCGTCGGTCCACGGGTCCTTCACATCGGGCGACACCGTGTTGTTGGCCCCGCCCGACAGACTCCGGTACCGGCCCAGCTCGTTCATCTGGAACAGCCTGTCGCCGTTCAGGTCGTTCCAGTCGAACGTGGCCGTCGTGAGCTGGATCGGGTTGACGTCGTCCGAGTAGCTGGCGCCCGGGTTCTCGTAGAAGCGTCCGGCGTTGAACTTGACGACCGTGCGTCCGTCGCCCCGCAGATCCCAGGAGAGGCCGAAGCGCGGCGCGACCACCCCCGCGTACTTGAGGATGCTGTCCTTGGCGGGCACGACCCACGTGCCGGCGAACGATGCCGTCGGCAGCGAGAACGGTCCGGCCGACGTCTGGAGCGGCACGCCGCCATAGAAGAAATCGCGGAACGGCGCCTCCCGCACGGACTGCTCGGGCTCGAACGCGTTGTAGTAGTCCCAGCGCACGCCGGCGTTGACGGTCACCCGCTTGCCGATGTTGAACTGGTCCTGCACGAACAGGCCGTGGTGCCAGAGCTTGTCGATGTACCGCGTCGGCGTGTTCCGAAGCTGCACGCGATACGGCGTCGTGAAGTCCGCCCCGCTCGCGCTGTTGAACTGGAGGATCACGTTGTCACGCGTCGTCATCTGCTCGTTCGAGATCCACTCGATCTCCGACAGCCACCCGAACTTGATCGAGTGGTCGCTGCCGAGCCAGTTGTCCTGATACGAGCTGCCGGCCACCTCCCACTGGTACCGCCGTCGATCGTAGCGATAGCCGGGGTACCCGCCCGCCGTGTTGCCCGTGCCGATGTCCGTACGGCGAGGCGCGATGGTGGACGGCGTCCCGACCTGCAGGTCAGGCGTGTAGGGATTGTTCGGCCAGTTGTACGCGAACGTCGCCCCCCGGATGTCGAAGTACAGCGTCGGCTTCGCGATCCAGTTGTACTCGACCTTGCCCGCCCATGAGCCGCTGTCCTGCAGGTACACCGCGTCGAGCGAGTATGAAGCCTGGGCGTTGCGATACGGCTGCAGCTTATGACCGTATTGTAGAAAGTGCGTGATCTTGTTGTTGGGCGTGAGCTGGTACGTGAGCTTGTAGGTGCCGTTGCGCAGCCGCGTCAGGAAGTCCGGCCCCGGATTGTTCGGATCGTCGAACGGCCAGCCGGCTGTCGTCGTTCGGATCTCCTGCCACCGCCACGACGTGAAGAACCAGAGCTTGTCTCTCTTGATCGGACCGCCAAGGTTGCCGTTCGGGTCGTAGTATTTCACGATCTTCGTGCCCTGCCCGAGTCCCTGCTTCACGAGTTCGGCGTCTTTCGTGACGTTGTCGCCCTGCAGGCTCTTGTTCTCGTAGTCGAAGTAGACGTCGCCGCGGAACTCGTTGCCCCCAGACTTGAGGACCGTGTTCACCAGGACGCCCGGCGTCGGCATCGACGCGTCGGCCGCGCTCGAGATGCCGAAGGACACTTCGTCGAAGGCGCCGTAATCGAAGTAGAACCCGGCCGCGCTCGTGCCCTCCGTCGTATTCGCGCCGTCGATCTGGACGCGGTTCTGCCCGCTCGAGCCATACGACGTGTAGCCGGTCTGGGTGCCGGCCGTCGAGCCGCCGACGTCGAAGCGGGAGACCGTCATCCCCGGCGCTTCCGCGATGAGCGACCAGATGTCGCGCGCGTTCGGGATGTTCTTCATCATCTCGGCGTTGAACGCGTTCTTGACCGCCGTGTTCTGCACGTCCACGACCGGCGACTCGCCCGACACCGTCACGGTCTCTTCGAGCGTGGCGATCACCATCTTCACGTTCACCGTTGCCGTGAAGCCAATCTGGATGATCACGCCCTCGCGGACGACGGTGGCGAAGCCCGGCAGCGCGTAGGTCAGCTTGTAGGTGCCCGGAGGCAGGGACGGAAACCGGTAGTCACCGCTCGCGTCGGTGAGCGCCGTCTGTACACCGAGCAAGGCGGGACTTTCCGAAGTAACCGTCACGCCAGGCATGACGCCGCCGCCGCTGTCGAGCACGGTCCCCCGTATGCTGCCGCTCGTGGGCCCCTGCCCCCACGCTGGCAGCGCGGCAAGACCTGCCAGCACCATGACCATCACCACCCGTCGCATCCCCCTCGATTTCATGGGACCCTCCTTGAGGGTGTCACGCTTCGAGACCCCGGACGCCGACGCCAACCAGCGAGATGCGCCGGAGAATAGAATGCGCCCGGGCGTGCGCACAACCGGCGACGGCGACGCTGGTACTGGTAAGGAGTTGCGCGGGGATCTACCCGGGGGTATGAGCCCGCCCGCCGCGCGGCTGGCGCCGAATGGCGTGTCGGGTGACAGGGGTCGCGGGCGCCGGCCAGAGACAGAAACGGCCGGGCGCCTCGTCGACGCCCGGCCGCGTGGTGTGTCGCGCGTCGTCCGGTGGCCGAGCCAGCCCGGACGGGCTCGCCCGTCAGAACGCGAACTTGAGTCCGAACTTGATGATCCGCGGCGCGATGATCACGGTCGGCCGAAGGAACCGCGGCAGGTTCAGCGACGAACCGTCCGGCTGCACGACGGTGCGCCGACCGACGATGCTGTCCATGGTCTGCGCCGCGTTGGTGTTGTTGATGTTGTACATGTCGAAGAACAGCCCCAGCCGCCGTCCGCCACCAAGCCGGAACTCCTTCTCCGTCCTGAGGTCGAAGAGCGTCACGTTGTCCTCGCGATAACTCCCCTGGGGCTCGACGACCATCGTGATCGTGCCGCCGTTGGTGCCCACGCTGAGACGGCGCGGCAGCGCGTCTCCCGCCTGATGTCGCAACACCGGCGAAACCAGGAAGCCGTACGGCGCTTCCCACGTGCCGAAGACCTTCGCCGTCCACATGGTCGAGTCCGCGACGTTGTTCATCGCTTCGTTGGGATTCTGTGGCGATCCGAACCACAACTCCTGCCGCCACGTGTAGAGGAACGAGGCTAGCAGCGACCACCGATGCGACATGCGCTTGTTGAACGTGATGTCGATGTTCTTGTAGGTCTCGTCTTCGTCGTCACGCGACTGTAGCTCGGAACGACTCACCGTCACCGTCGAGAGGTTGTACGCCGTGAAACCCGGGCCATCGTCCGGCGTGCCCGTCAGACCGTCCGGCCCCGGGTCGTTCACGGTGAACGGCACGCTCCACAGCGAAGCCGGCCGCCCCACGTCGATGAGCTCGAGGCCGTTGTTCTGCTTCTTGTACACGAAGCCCACCCGCACGCCCATGTCGGTCGCGACCTGACGCTCGAAGAACACGCTCGCCTCATCCGTCCACGGGTCCTTGAGATCGGGCGACAGGCTACTGTTCACGCCCCCCGACAGGCTTCGGAACCGCCCCAGCTCGTCCATCGTGAACAGCCGATCGCCATTGCGGTCGATCCAGTCGAACGTCGCGGATGTCTCCTGGATCGGGTTGACGTCGTCGGTGGCCGTGCCCGGGTTCTCGTAGAAGCGGCCGGCGCTCACCTTGAGAACCGTCTTGCCGTCGCCTCGGAGATCCCAGGACAGCCCGAAGCGCGGCGCGATCAGGTTCGAGTACTTGATGATGCTGCCCGAGGCCGGCACGACCCACGTGTCGGCGAACGAGGCGCGCTCGAGCGAGTACGGCCCCGCCGAGGTCTGCAGCGGCACGCCGGCATAGAAAAAGTCGCGGAACGGCGCCTCCCGCACGGGCTGCTCGGGCTGGAACGCGGCGTAGTGGTCCCAGCGCACACCGGCGTTCACCGTCACCTTCTCGCCGAGGTTGAACTGATCCTGCAGAAACGCGCCGTGGTGCCACAGCGCATCGATGGATCGGGTCGGGTTGTTGGTGAGCGTGACCCGGTACGGGGTGGTGAAGTCCACGCCGCTCGAGCTGCGAAAGGTGAGCGACAGGTTGTCGCGGCTCGGCATCTGCTCGTTCGAGATGGCCTCACGCTCGGACAGCCACCCGAACTTGAACGAGTGGTCGCTCCCGAGCCAGTCGTCCCGATACAGGCCGCCGACCACCTCCCCCTGCCAGCGCCGCCGGTCGTAGCGGTAGCCCGGGTAGCCCCCGGCCGTGTTACCCGTGAGCTGGTCGGTCCGTCGGTAGGCCAACTCGGACCCCGTCCCGAGCGTCAGGTCCGGCGTGTACGGGTTGTTCGGCCAGTTGTACCCGAACGAGCCCGCGCGGAAGTCGAAGTAGAGCGTCGGGCTGGCAATCCAGCTGTGCTCGACCTTCCCTGCCCATGACCCGCTGTCCTGGTTATACACCCCATCGAGCGAGACCGAGGCGCCGGCGTTCCGATACGGCTGCAGCTTGTGGCCGTACTGCAGGAAATGCGTCACCTTGTTGTTCGGCGAAAGCTGATAGGTCAGCTTGTAGGTGGCGTTGCGCAGCCGCGTCAGGAAGTCGGGGCCGGTACCGGGGGCTTCGAACGGCCACCCCGCCGTCGTCACCCGGATCTCCTGCCAGCGCCACGAGGTGAAGAACCAGAGCTTGTCGCGCTTGATCGGCCCGCCCAGGTTGCCGTTTGGGTCGAGGTACTTCGTGGTGCGCGTGCCCTGCCCCAGACCGTACTTGACGAGCCGCTCGTCCTGGCTGGCGTTGTCGCCCTGCAGACCCTCGTTCTCGTAGTCGAAGTAGACGTCGCCGTGGAACTGGTTGCCCCCCGACTTGAGCACCGTGTTCACCAGCACGCCCGGCGTCGGCATCGACGCGTCGGCCGCGCTCGAGATGCCGAACGACACCTCGTCGAACGCGCCGTAGTCGAAATAGAACCCCGCCGCGCTGGTGCCCTCGGTGGTGTTCGCCCCGTCAATCTGCACGCGGTTCTGGCCACCCGCCCCGTACGACGTATAGCCCGTCTGCGTCCCGGCCGTCGAGCCGCCCACGTCGAAGCGCGAGACGGTCATCCCGGGCGCCTCGGCCATCAGCGACCAGATGTCCCGCGCGTTGGGGATGTTCTTCAGCATCTCCGCGTTGAACGCGTTCTTCACCCCGGTGTTCTGCACGTCCACGATCGGCGACTCACCGCTGACCGTGATGGTCTCCTCCAGCGCCGCGATGGTCATCTTCACGTTGATCGTGGCGGTGAAGCCAATCTGGATGATCACGCCGTCGCGCACGACGGTCGCGAATCCCGGTAGACTGTAGGTCACCGTGTACGTGCCAGGCGGGATCGATGGGAACCGGTAGTCCCCGGTCGCGTTGGTCACCCCCATCTGCACGCCCAGCAGCGCCGGGCTCTCACATGTGACGGTGACACCCGGCAGCACGGCACCGGTGTTGTCGACGACGCTGCCGTTGATGCTCCCGCTGGTCGGACCCTGCGCCAGGACCGGTGAAGACACCAGCCCCAGCAGCAGGCACCAGACCGCCATCTGCGGACTGCGTGTTGGCCGCATAGACATGCCTCCTCCAGGCTTCAAACTGGAACCGATTCCGAGGGACACGAACGACCAGAAGCGGATGAATGAGGGCCGTAGATAAGCTGGAATGAAAGATACGGCCAAAGGCCGCCTTGCGCAAGAAAAAATCACTCTACCTGGGTATAGGCAAACGAGATGTTAGCATTACTGGCAGTTATTTAGCGACACTGCCAGCCTACCTGCCCTGGAACCTCGGCGTCCGTTTCTCCAGAAAGGCCGTCGTCCCTTCCCGCTTGTCCTCCGAGTCGTAGCAGATCGCCTGGGCGAGGGTCTCGATGAGGAGACCCGAGTCGAGGTCGACCCGGGCCGCGGCGTTGAGGGCCAGCTTGGCGAGCCGCGCGGCCAGGGGGCCCTGGCGCAGGATGCGCGTGGCGAGGTCGCGCGCGCGGACCTGGAGCTGCGCCGCGGGCTCGACCGACGTCACCAGCCCGATCGCCAGCGCCTGCGTCGCGTCGATGATCTCGCCGGTCAGCACCAGGTGCTTCGCCCACCCCAGGCCGACGATGCGCGGGAGCCGCTGGGTGGCGCCGGCGCCGGGAATGATACCGAGGCCGAGCTCGGGCTGGCCGAATCTGGCGGTGTCGGCCGCCACCCGAATGTCGCACGCCAGCGCCAGCTCGCAGCCGCCGCCGAGCGCGTAGCCGTTGACCGCCGCGATCGTCGGTCGCGGAAAGCGCTCGACGACCGAGAAGAGCGACGAGTTGATGGCCGCGAGCCCGTCGTTCAACCCTCGCGCCTTGATGTCGTTGATGTCGGCGCCCGAGACGAACGACTCCCCGGCGCCGGTCACGATGAGCACGCCGACCTCCGCGTTCGCGGCCAGATCCCGGAGCGCGGCGTGACACTCGTTCACCGTCTCCAGGTTCAGCGCGTTGCGCACCTTCGGACGGTTGACGGTCAGCGTGGCGATGTGGTCTTCGACGACGACGATGATGTTCGTGTAAGGCATGACGTCCGACCTGCGGCTTACGACTGGCGACCTGCGGCTAGCGGCCCAGAGTCCCGCCTTCGCGCTCCGAGCTTCGGCGCGGCAAGCCCGAGTACCGAGTACCGGCCGCGTCAATACTCGTAGACGCCTCGCCCGACCTTCTTCCCGAGGCGTCCGGCCTTCACGTACTGCACCAGCAACGGGCACGGGCGGTACTTCTCGCCCAGGCTCCGGTGCAGGTACTCGAGCACGGCGAGGCGCGTGTCCAGTCCGACAAGATCGACCAGCTCGAACGGGCCCATCGGGTGATTGAGACCGAGCGTGAGCGCCTTGTCGATGTCCCGCGCCGACGCGACGCCCTCGAGCAGCATGTAGAACGCCTCGTTGCCGATGGAGGCGTTCACGCGGCTGGTGATGAATCCGGGCGACTCCCGGACGAGCACCGTCTCCTTCCCCATCCGATGCGCGACGTCCGTGATCGTCTGGATCGTCTCCGGTGTGCTCTCGAGCGCCTGGACGACCTCGACGAGCTTCATCTTGTGGACAGGGTTGAAGAAGTGCATCCCGGCAACGCGCCGGGGGTTCTTCAGCGACCCCGCCATCTCGGTGATGCTGAGCGCGGAGGTGTTCGTCGCGATGATGGCCGGCTCCGGCGCGAGCGCCTCGATCCGCTCGAACAGGTCGATCTTCAGATCGATGCGCTCGGGCGCCGCCTCGATCACGAAGTCAGTGCTCGACAGGGCCTCCTCCAGACGATCGGTCGTCGTCAGGCGCCCGAGGATGGTCTTCGCGTCCGACGCGGGCACCTTCCCCCGCTCGACACCCTTGGCGATGACGGCCTCGATGGCGGCCCGGGCCTTGTCGAGCGCGGGCTCGGCGACGTCGTACAGCCGGGTCTCAAAGCCGCCCAACATCGCCGCGTGGGCGATGCCGTGCCCCATGGTGCCGGCGCCGAGGACGGTGATGCGTGCGATCATGATCTCTGAAGGCTACAGGCTTCAGGCCTCGGGCGCTCGGCTGTGGGCTCTGGGCTCTCGACCTGTCACGCTGTTACACCGGCCCAGGGTGCTCTCCGAGTCCCGAGTACCCAGTACCGAGCCTCGTCAGGACACAGCCGTGCGCTCCCGCACGATGGCGTCGAGCGTCGCGAGCGCGCCTTCAATCTCCTCCTCGGTGTTGTAGAAGTGCGGCGCCATGCGAATGCCCGCGCCGGGCCGGTAGTCGATGATGACGTTCTGACGCATCAGCTCGTCGGCCACGTCCTTCGCGCCCGGCACGTCCACCACCACCGACCCGCCACGCTCGCGGTCGTCGAGCGGGGTGTTCAGTGTGTAGTTGCGCGCCTGGGCGTGGTCCATGATCGTCCGCGTCAGCCGCAGCGACCTCTCGCGGATCGCCTGGACGCCGATCTCGCCGACGATGCGAGAACCCGCGCGGGCCGCGTAGAGGGCGGGCACGTTCGGCGTGCCGCTCTGGAAGCGCTCCGGCGCGGCCGCGTACCGGATCGGCGCCGCTTCGAACGCGAACGGCTCGGCGTGCGCCGCCCAGCCGACGAGCGCCGGCTCGACCTCCTGCGCCAGGTCGGGGCGCACGTACAGGTAGCCGGCGCCGGGTCCTCCGCACAGCCACTTCACCGAGCCGCCGACCGCGTAGTCCACGCCGAGCCGCTCCAGGTCAAGCGGCAGCGTGCCGGCGGCCTGGTAGACGTCGAGCACCACCCTGGCGCCGACCCTGTGCGCCTTGTCGACGACGGCCTGCGCGTCCTGGATGCACGCACTCTTGAAGAGCACGAGCGACAGCGGCACGAGCGCCGTCTCGTCGTCGATCGCGTCGAGCAGCCGGTCGAGCGGCACGCGGATCCCGTCCTCCGACCGCACGGTGACCGTCTCGGCGCCGTAGCGCCGCCAGCCTTCGAACATGTAGATGTTGGTCGGGAACTCGAGGTCCGACAGGACGATCTTGCGGCGACGCCCCTCGTACTTGTGACACGACGCCACGATGCCCATCGTCACGGTGACGTTCTGGTGCATCGAGATCGTGCCGGTGGCCACGCCGAGGATCGGCGCGAGCAGGTCGCCCGTCGTGCGGCCGATCTCCCACCAGCCCTCGTACCACGCGCGCACGCCGCGGTGGTCCCAGGCGTCCAGGAACTCGCCCACGCTTGCCCGCGCGCTGGTCGGCATCGCGCCGAGCGAGTGGCTCACGAGGTAGGTGCAGGTGTCGAGAATCGGGAACTCAGGGCGCCACTTGAGGAGAGGGTCCATGACCAATGTTGAATGCTGAATGCCGATTGGAGAGCGTCGGATCACGCTGCGGCATTCTAACCGTAACTGCCCGGCTCGGCGTGCCAGCGCGATCAATCCAGCGCCCAACACCCAGCCCCGAGGTCCCGAGTACCGAGTCCCGAGTACCGAGTACCGTCAGAGATTCAGATCCACCCACACGCTCTTGACCTGCGTGTAGTGCTCCAGGGCGTAGGCGCTCATCTCGCGGCCGAAGCCGCTCTGCTTGTAGCCGCCGAAGGGCAACGCCGTGTCGTAGAGGTTGTAGGCGTTCACCCAGACGGTGCCGGCCTTGAGCTTCCGTGCGACGTAGTGCGCCTTCTTGACGTCGCGCGTCCAGACGGCGGCGGCCAGGCCGTAGATGGAATCGTTGGCGCGCGCGATGGCCTCGTCGAGGTCCGCGAACTCGATCGTCGCGAGCACGGGCCCGAAGATCTCCTCGCGCGCGATCGTCATCTCCGGCGTGACGCCGGCGAAGACGGTCGGCTCCATGAAGAAGCCCTTGCCCGTACCGATGTCCGCGCGGTTCCCGCCCGCCACGAGCGTGCCGCCTTCCTTCTTCCCGACGTCGACGTAGCGGAGCACGCGCTCGAGCTGCGACTTCGAGGCGATGGCGCCCAGCCTGGTCTTGGGGTTCATCGGGTCGCCGGGCACCATCTTCTTCGTGCGCGCGGCGAGCTTCTCGATGAACTCGTCCTTGATTGCGCGGTCCACGAGCAGGCGCGACCCCGCCGCGCAGACCTCGCCCTTGCCGTAGAAGATGCCCGTGGTCGCCCCGCGCAGTGCCGCGTCCATGTCGGCGTCGGCCAGGACGATGTTCGGCGACTTGCCGCCCAGCTCGAGCGTGATGTGCTTCAGCGTCTCGGCGGCGCCACGCATGATGCCCTTGCCGGTCGTCGTATCGCCGGTGAAGGCGATCTTGTCGATACCGGAGTGCTCCACGATCGCCTGCCCCACGCTCGTGCCGGGTCCGGTGACGACGTTGAGCACGCCGGGCGGGAGGCCGACCTCGAGGGCGATCTCACCGAGGGCGATGGCCGTGAGCGGCGTCTGGCTCGCCGGCTTCAGCACCACGGTGTTGCCACACGCCAGCGCCGGCGCGACCTTCCACGACGCCAGCAGCAGCGGGAAGTTCCACGGGACGATGGCCGCCACGACGCCGACCGGCTCGCGCAGCGTGTAGGCCAGCGCGTTGCCCGTGACGGGAATCGTCGCGCCTTCGATCTTGTCGGCCCACCCCGCGTAGTACTGGAAGCACTCGGCGGCTGCGGGGATTTCGATCTGACGCGACTCGCTGATGGGCTTCCCGTTGTGGAGCGTCTCAAGACGGGCGACCTCGTCGACGCGCTCCATCAGCCGCTCCCCGAGCTTCCACAGCAGCCGCCCGCGCTCGCGCGCCGACATCTGTCCCCAGGGCCCGTCGAGCGCCGCCCGTGCCGCCGCAACGGCCGCGTCCACGTCGGCCGTCTCGGCCGCCGGCACCGTGGCGATGATCTCCTCGGTCGCGGGGTTCACGACGTCGATCGTCTGGCCCCCGGTCGCCTCCCGCCACTCGCCGCCGATCAGCATCCTCCGCGCATCGACCGTCGTCGTCGTCATCTCACGCCCTCTCGATCACGGACGAAACCACGAAGCCCACGAGGCCCACGAAGGTCGTGACGACAAGGCTGGCTGCCCTCGTGTGCGAGCCGGGCGTCGCGCGTGATGACCAGTGTGTCACACCACAGGCCGGCCAACGGCGCTGGTCATCACGCGCGACGCCCGGCTCGCACACCGGCCTCGGAGGCCGGCCCTGGCGCAGCCAGGGCCGAGGGCAGCCAGCCGCCACAGGCGGCGTCCGCAGATGGTGTGTCCTTCGTGCGCTTCGTGTGCCTCGTGGTTGAACCGTCTCCCGCCTTCGCGCTCCGCGCGTCGGCGCGGCACGCCCGAGTCACATCCCTACATCTCCGTTCGCACGTACTCGAAGTTGAGCGGCAGGTTGTTGATGCCGCGGCGCGGGGGCGCGATGTAGTTGGCGAACTTGCCGGGCTCGTATACGGGCTCGTTTTGGATGCTGAGCAGGTACGCCTTGTCGGCGGGCAACGGCAGCCACTCGTACTTGCGGCGCTCCCACTCCTCGACCGAGACCGGCTGGCCGTACGGGTCGAAGCGCAGGCCCCGGAACTGGCCGATGCCGCGGTGGAACTTGCGGTCGGGCAGGCGCAGCCGATCCGAGATCCCGTGCCGCTCGAGGATCCGGTTCCAGCGGTCGACGCCGCCCTGGCAGTCCTTGACGTACCAATCGCGCAGCACCTCGTTCATCGCCGTGCGCATCGGCACTTCCCTGGCCGTGACCAGGCCGTCCTCGACGACGTCGAGCGAATAGTAGGCGTCGGCAACCTTGTGATCCTCGTAGCGGTCCTCCTGCGCCCGGCCCTTGAGGCCGTTGGCGAAGTAAGAGGCGGCGTTGGTCGAGATCTCGCCGCCGTGCAGGTCCAGGCTGAGACTCACCCAGAGGTTGATGTGCTTCTGGATGGTCGGGATGTCGATCCCGCCCAGCGCGCGGACGTCCTCGGAGAAGCCGGCCTCCTTGAGCAGTTCGCAGGTGCGCTCCAGGATGCGCGCCACGCCCGTCTCGCCGACGAACATGTGGTGCGCCTCCTCGGTCAGCATGAACCGCGTCGTCCGCGCCAGAGGGTCGAGCGAGCTCTCCGACAGCGACATCAGCTGCGACTTGCCGTCGCGGTCGGTGAACATCGTGAACATGAAGAAGTCGAGCCAGTTCTCGATCGGCTCGTTGAACGCCTCGAGGATGCGCGGCTTGTCGCGGTTGCCGCTCTGGCGCTCCAGCAGCTCCTCCGCCTCGTCGCGCCCGTCGCGGCCGAAGTGGGAGTGCAGCATGTAGACCATGGCCCAGAGGTGGCGGCCTTCCTCGACGTTGACCTGGAACAGGTTGCGCAGGTCGTAGAGGCTCGGGCACCGCTGCCCCAGCCAGCGTTGCTGCTCGACGCTCGCGGGTTCGGTGTCGCCCTGCGTCACGATGAGGCGCCGGAGCTGGTTGCGGAACTCGCCCGGGACCTCCTGCCAGACCGGCTGGCCGAAGAAGTCGCCGAACCCTATCGTGCGATCCTTGACCGGGTCGGCCAGGAAGATGCCCCAGCGGTAGTCGGGCAGCTTGACGTACTCGAAGTGCGCCCAGCCCTTGGGATCGACGCTGATCGCGGTCCGCACGTAGACCTGATGGTAGTCCTGGAAGCCCTGCGGCCCCATGTCGTGCCACCACTGCAGGTACTTCGGCTGCCAGTGCTCGAGCGCGCGCTGCAGACGCTTGTTGCTCGACAGGTTGACGTTGTTCGGAATGCGTTCAGCGGAGAGCATGCGTGATCCTTGTTGGCTTTGGGCTTTGGGCTTTGGGCCTGCCAGAGCCTAGAGCCCACAGCCCAGAGCCGGCTGTCTTCTTCTTACGTCCGTCCCCAGTCGAACTCCGGGCGGTTGGGCGATCCGTACGACGTCAGCGCGCCCTTCTCCCCCACCGCGTTCGGCCGCTGGAAGATCCAGTTCTGCCAGGCGGTCAGTCGGCCGAAGATCTTGGTCTCCATCGTCTCGGGTCCGGCGAAGCGCAGGTTCGCCTCCATCCCCGTGAGCGCATCGGGCGAGAACGCCGCCCGGCTCTCGATCGCCAGCCGCACCTCGTCGTCCCAGTCGAGATCGTCGGGCGCGAACGACACGAGGCCGGCCTCCTCGGCCTCCTGCGGGTCGAACGGCCCGTCGCGCCGCAGCAGCGCGTCCACGCGCGCGGGCTCCGCCAGGAAGCGCACCTGGAGGCGCGAGAGCCCGTTGCTCATCAGCAGCACGCCGCCGTTCATCGCGGACAAGGCGATCGCGTTCGGCTGCTCGGGATCGTCCAGCATGTAGGAGCGGTCGGCCGCGAGCGCCAGCTCGAACAGGGTCCCCGCGAAGCAGCTGCCCGGCTCGATGAAGGCGAAAAAGCTGCGCGCCGTGAGGTCCATGCGCTTGAGCGTCCGTTTGATGAAGTGGATGATCTCGCGCACCAGCCAGTGGTCGGCATGCGCGAGCAGCACCGAGTCCGCCTCGAGCACCCGCGCGGGGTCGCCCTCGGTCTTGACGATCACGGTGCCGATCTCCGGCTCGTTCACCCGCAGCCGCAGCAGCGCGTCGTCGATCTCACGGAAGACGCGCAGCGGCCAGAACCCGTCGCCCGCCTGCTGGATGGCCTCCGGCGTGGCTTCGACCGACGCCTCGGGCGCGCGGACGGTCAGCGTCGCCACTCGCTTGTCGCGGTCGACCGCGCACGTGACCGCGGAGTACGCGACCTCTTCGGCGCTCACGCGGGCGCCCAGGGGGCGAAGCGTGATGCCGGGGCCCGACGCGGGCCGATCCGAACGGGTCGCCAGCTCCTCCGCGCGCGCCGCGACCGCTTCGTCGAACTGGCTCCTGGGGTGCACCGCGTCCACCAACCGCCACTCGACGGCGCGCTTGCCCTTGACCCCTTCGGCCACCGTGCCGAAGACGTCGGCCAGATCGCGGCGCACCTTGCGCTTGTCCACCACGCGGGTCAGGCCGCCGGTGCCCGGCAGGACGCCGAGCAGCGGCGTCTCCGGCAGACTCACCGCCGAGTTGCCGTCGTCGACGAGGAGGATCTCGTCGCAGGCGAGCGCCAGCTCGTAGCCGCCGCCGGCGCAGATGCCGTTGAGCGCCGCCAGGAACTTGAGGCCGGAGTGCGCGCTCGCGTCCTCGATGGCGAGCCGGGTCTCGTTGGTGAACTTGCAGAAATTCACCTTCCAGGCGTGCGTCGAGCCGCGCAGCATGAAGATGTTCGCGCCCGCGCAGAAGATGCGCTCCTTGAGGCTCGTCACGACGACCGCGTGCACCTCGGGGTGCTCGAAGCGGATGCGCTGAATCGCGTCGGCGAGCTCGATGTCCACGCCGAGGTCGTACGAGTTGAGCTTGAGCTTGTAGTCGGTCGACAGCCCGCCGTCCTCCTGGACGTCCATCGACAGCGTGGCCATCGGGCCGTCGAAGGCGAGCTTCCAGTGGCGGTAGCGATCGGGATGAGTTTCGAAAACGACGGGTCGAGTGTCCGAGGTTGCCGAGACAGCCACAGAGGTCCCCCCAGCCGGGATGGTGGTGCAGACGGCGTTGTTTCGATTGCCGACAGTCTACTACAAAATTGAACGGATGTTCAAATTTGGTGGTAGGATGGCGGGACCCGACCAGGACTCATGCCCCGACCGACGCCACGTTCCAAAGCGCGACGAATCGAGATCCTCAAGAGCGCCGCGGCGGCGTTCCGCCGCCGCGGCTACCACGGCGCCAGCGTCGAGGCGATCGCCCGTGCGCTGCACATGACCAAGGGGAACCTGTACTACTACTTCCGCAACAAGCAGGACATCCTGTTCGGCTGCCACGACTACTCGCTGGGCGTGGCGCTGACGCTGCTCAACCGGGTCCGCGCCGAGCCCGTGCCGCCCGACGAGAAGCTGCGCCGTCTCATCGTCGGCTTCGTGCATCTGATCCTCGACGAGCTGCACGGGACCGCGCTGACCCTCGAGCTGCAGGCGCTGCCCCGCCCGCTGCTGCGCAAGGTCGTCGCCCGCCGCGACCGGTTCGACCGCGGCCTTCGCGAGATCCTGCAGGAGGGCATCGAGGCGGGCCTGTTCGCGCCGGGGGATCCGAAGCTGCTCGCCTTCGCCATCATGGGCGCGGTGAACTGGATCTCGAGGTGGTACGACCCGAAAGGCGCGGCACCCTCCGCGGCGATCGCCACGACGTTCGCCGACTACCTGGTCAGGGGACTGACGGCACGCCGAACGGCAGACCTCGGTCCGCGTTAAGCCGTATTATTTGAACGCCGCGACGCGTCCGACAGGCTTGCCGCAGGCCGTGGCCGGTCGCGCGGCAGACGCGTCCTTCGGCGCGCGTCCTTACGGACCGCGCGCCGGCTGGGGCAGGCCGATCGGCAGCCCACGATCACTTGGAGGACCGGGTCATCCGAGCGCAATTGGCGACACGGCGCCGGCGCGTCGGACCGCCTGCGGACGCGTGTGCGAGCTGACGCTGATCGCGCGAGGCCACATCGCCTGCCGCAAGCCCGTCGGACGCGCCGCGTCGCCGCGCGAACGGCAGCGTCTGCTCTCGTTGAACGGCACGCGAGAGCCCTCGTTGAACGGCCGGCGTCAGTCCGCTCTTCGAACGGCGAGCGTCAGTCCCCGTTGAACGGCAAGCGTGTGCGTTCTACACCGCTGTCTCCCCCGGCGTGAGCGCCAGCACCTGGACGCCGAGCGGCGCCACGAGGCCCTCGAGCCGGTCCGGTGTGCCGGTCAAGAGCGGGAACGTGCCGTAGTGCATCGGCACGACCTGCTTGACCCCGAGCAGCTCGACCGC
>Ga0326597_10002548_pt1 | contig 27070 bp, 25 predicted proteins | sample RVTome_12_FD_203789 | JGI IMG/M metagenome (GOLD analysis project Ga0326597, IMG submission 203789) | Soil microbial communities from uranium-contaminated site in the Upper Colorado River Basin, Wyoming, United States - RVT100D185 | ecosystem: Environmental > Terrestrial > Soil > Contaminated >... | reverse complement strand
AGCAGCGGCGCGAGGCGCCGGCGGATGCCGAGGTTGATGCGCGCGCGCGTGTCCGCCGCGTAGGTGCGGTACATGTAGTCGCGCTCCTTGCTGGTCACCATCTCGAGCGTCAGCTCGTCGTGGTTCCGCAGGAAGATGGCCCACTGGCAGCTGTCCGGGACCTCGGGCGTCTGCTGCAGGATCTCGACGATGGGATGGCGGTCCTCCTGTGCGATCGCCATGTACATGCGCGGCATGAGCGGGAAGTGGTAGGCCATCTGGCACTCGTCGGCCTCGCCGAAGTACTCGCGCACGTCCTCGGGCCACTGGTTGGCTTCCGCCAGCAGCAGCTTCGCTGGATAGCGCGCATCGAGCGCGGCGCGGATCCGCTTGATCACCGCGTGCGTCTCCGGCAGGTTCTCGTTGGAGGTGCCCTCGCGCTCGACGAGGTAAGGAATCGCGTCCAGGCGGAAGCCGTCGACGCCCAGCTCGCACCAGTAGTACATCACCTCCAGCACCGCCTCCAGCACCTTCGGGTTGTCGAAGTTGAGGTCGGGCTGGTGGCTGAAGAAACGGTGCCAGAAATACTGCTTGGCCACCGGGTCCCAGGTCCAGTTGGAGGTCTCGGTGTCGGTGAAGATGATGCGCGTACCCTTGTACTTCTGGTCGTCGTCGCTCCAGACGTAGAAGTCGCGCTCGGGCGAGCCCTTGGGCGCGCGCCGCGCCGCTTGGAACCAGGGGTGAGCGTCCGACGTGTGGTTCACGATCAGCTCGGTAATGACGCGCAGGCTGCGCTTGTGCGCCTCCTCGACGAAGCGGCGGAAGTCCTCGGCGCTGCCGTAGTGCGGGTGCACCTCGCGGTAGTCGGCGACGTCGTAGCCGTCGTCCTTCAGCGGCGACGGGTAGAACGGCAGCAGCCAGAGGGTGTTCACCCCCAGGTCGCGCACGTAGTCGAGCTTTTCGGTGAGGCCGCGGAAATCGCCCAGGCCGTCGCCGTTGGAGTCGTAGAACGCCTTGACGTGCAGCTGGTAGACGACCGCGTCCTTGTACCAGAGCGGGTCGTCGGCGGGCGCGGCCTCCTGGCCGACCGGCAGCGGCGTGGTGGCGGGGGCGTTCACGGCCTCACAGGAAGTAGTCGAAGTCCTGCTCGCGGTGCAGGCGCCGGCGCACGCGGAACACGTGCGCGGGCGAGCGCTGCGGGTCGAGCTGCACGAAGTTGCGCGCGCCCGTCCACAGGTAACGCGCGCCCGAGAGCAGGTCGTGCATCTGGTAGGGCCGGTCGGGCTCGATGCCGAGCGAGGCCAGGTCGAGCTCCACCCAGCCGCCGTGCGTGTGGTGCGGGCTCAGGTTCACCACGCAGACGATCTGGTTCGAGCCGTCCGGCGTCTGCTTGGCGTAGGCGATGAGCTGCTCGTTGTCGGTGCGGAAAAAGCGCAGGCTGGAGTCTTCCTGCAGCGCCGGATTCTCGCGCCGGATGCGGTTGAAGGCGGCGATGTAGGCGCGCAGGCTGTCGGCGCGCTCGAGGTCCCAGTGGCGCAGCTGGTACTTCTCCGAATCGAGGTATTCCTCGCTGCCCGGCTCGCGCGGCCGGCGCTCCATCAGCTCGAACGCCGGGCCGTAGATGCCGTAGCTCGCCGCCAACGTCGCCGCGAGCGCGAAGCGCTGCATGAATGCTGGGCGTCCGCCCACCTGCAAGGCTTCGGTGAGGATGTCGGGCGTGTTGGGCCAGACGTTCGGGCGGAAATACTCGCGGCCCGGGCCCTGCGCGAGTTCCGTGAAGTAGTCGGTGAGCTCCTGCCGGGTGTTGCGCCAGGCAAAATAGGTATACGACTGCGTGAAGCCGAGCTTGGCGAGGCGGTGCATGACTTTCGGGCGCGTGAAAGCCTCGGCGAGGAAGATCACGTCCGGGTGCGCGCGCCGCACCTCGGCGATCGCCCATTCCCAGAACGCAAACGCCTTGGTGTGCGGGTTGTCGACGCGGAAGATCTTGACGCCTTCGCCGATCCAGTAGTCGAACACGTCCTTCAATTCCGCCCACAGCGCTTGCCAGTCCTCGCACTCGAAGTCGAACGGATAGATGTCCTCGTACTTCTTCGGCGGATTCTCGGCGTACTGAATGGAGCCGTCGGCGCGCTTGCGCAACCAGTCGGGGTGTTCTTTCACGTAAGGGTGGTCGGGCGCGCACTGGTAGGCGATGTCGAGCGCGATCTCCAGGCCGTGCTTGGCGGCTGCCTTTACGAGGTGCCGGAAATCCTCGTGCGTGCCGAGCTGCGGGTGGATCGCCTTGTGGCCGCCTTCCTGCGCGCCGATGGCCCAGGGGCTGCCGACGTCCTCGGGCGTAGCGGCGACCGCATTGTTCCTGCCCTTGCGGCGCTCGCGTCCGATGGGATGGATCGGCGGCAGGTAGAGCACGTCGAAGCCGAGCTCGGCGACGTAAGGCAGGCGCCTTTCAACGTCCTTGAACGTGCCGTGCCGGCCCGGCTCGGCCGCCGCCGAGCGCGGGAAGAGTTCATACCAGGTGGAAAAGCGCGCGCGCTCGCGCTCCACCGTGAGCGGCATTTCCAGCGGCCAGCGCGCCTCGAGCGAGCGGTCCGGGTGGCGCGCCGCGATCGCCGCCATCTGCTCGTCGAGCGTAGCCTCGTTGCTGTTGCGCAGGCGCTTCGCCCAGTCGGCGAGCGCCTTCGCGTCTTCGCCTTTCGCACGCGCGGCGGCCTGCGCGGCAAGCTCGGCGCCGGCGAGTACGGCGACCGCTCGATCGGCGGGATCGTCGCGCCGCCCGAAGTCGTGGCGCCAGGTCGCGAAGCGATCGATCCAGGCCGCGACCGTGTAGCGGTAGCGCCCGATGCGCTCCGGAGTAAACGCCGCGCGCCAGACGTCGTTGCCCAGCGGCTGCATCTCCGTCTCCTGCCACTCGCCGGCTTCCTCCGCGCGCCACAGCAGCCGCGCGCGCAGCACGTCGTGGCCGTCGGCGAAGCAGTGCGCCTCGACTTCGAGCGGCTCGCCCGCCACGCGCTTCACCGCGAAGCGCCCGCCGTCCACCGCGGGCAGCACCGCATCGATGACGGCGCGCACCCTGCCCTCGCTCATGCCTCGCTCCTCAGGTAGACGGTCGCGAGTGGCGGCAGCGTCAGCGTGAGCGAATGCGGCCGCCCGTGCGCGGCGAGCGGCGCCGCCTGCACCGCGCCGAAGTTGCCCCAGCCCGCGCCGCCGTACTCCTTGGCGTCGCTGTTCACGATCTCGTGCCAGGTGCCCGCGCGCGGCACGCCGAGCACGTAGTTCTCGCGCGGCAGCGGCGTCAGGTTGCACGCCACGGCCACCAGCGCGCCGCCGGCGCGCGGCTTGCGCAGGAACGCGATCACGCTGTGTTCCGCGTCATTGGCGTCGATCCACTCGAAGCCCTGGTGCGAGAAGTCTACCTGCCAGAGCGCCGGTTCGGCGCGGTAGGCGCGGTTGAGATCGGCGACCCAGCGCTGCAGGCCCGCGTGCTCGGGCCGCTCGCACACCCACCATTCCAGCTCGCCCTCGTGCGTCCATTCGCGCCGCTGGCCGAACTCCCCGCCCATGAACAGCAGCTTCTTGCCGGGGTGCGCCCACATGTAGCCGTAGAGCGCGCGCAGGTTGGCGAACTGCTGCCAGCTGTCGCCGGGCATCTTGCCGACCAGGGATCCCTTGCCGTGCACCACCTCGTCGTGCGAAAGCGGCAGCGCGAAGTTCTCGTTGAAGGCGTAGATGAGCGAGAACGTGAGCCGGCCGTGGTGGTACTTGCGGTGGATCGGGTCCTCCTTGAAGTAGGCGAGCGTGTCGTGCATCCAGCCCATGTTCCACTTCATGCCGAAGCCCAGGCCGCCGAGCCAGGTCGGCCGCGACACCATCGGCCAGGCGGTCGACTCCTCGGCCACCGTGAAGCACTCGGGATGGTCGCGGTACACCGCTTCGTTCAGCGTGCGCAGGAACGAGATCGCCTCCAGGTTCTCCCTGCCGCCGTAGCGGTTCGGGATCCACTCGCCTTCCTTTCGCGCGTAATCCAGGTACAGCATCGAGGCCACCGCGTCCACGCGCAAGCCGTCGACGTGGTACTTGTCGAGCCAGTAGAGCGCCGAGGACAGCAGGAACGAGCGCACCTCGTTGCGGCCGTAGTTGAAGATGCTCGAATTCCATTCCGGGTGGAAGCCCTGGCGCGGATCGGCGTGCTCGTACAGGTGCGTGCCGTCGAAGAAGCCGAGGCCGTGCGCGTCGGCCGGAAAGTGCGAGGGCACCCAGTCGAGGATCACGCCGATGCCGGCCTGGTGCAGGTGATCGACGAGGTACATGAAATCCTGCGGCGTGCCGTAGCGTGCCGTGGGCGCGAAATACCCCGTGGTCTGGTAGCCCCAGGAGCCGTAGAACGGATGCTCGGTGATCGGCATCAGCTCGACGTGCGTGAAGCCGGCCGCCGTCACGTAGGCGGCGAGCTCGTGCGCGAGCGCGCGATAGCCGAGAAAGGCGCCGTTCTTGCGCTTCCAGGATCCGGCGTGCACTTCGTACACCGCCATCGGCGCGTCGAGCGCGTTCTTCGGCCCGCGCGTGCGCATCCACTCCGCGTCGCCCCAGTCGTATTCCAGCGTCCAGGCGCGCGATCCGGTCGCCGGCGGCAGCTCGGCCGCCACGGCGAACGGATCGGCCTTTTCCGCCACGTGGCCGCCGACGTGCGATTCGATCCTGAACTTGTAGGCCTGGCCGCGCTCGGTGCCGCGCGCGCTGCCTTCCCAGATGCCGGAATGATCGCCGCGCGGCGCGAGCGCGTCGACTCCCGCGCGCCAGCCGTTCCAGTCGCCGATCACCGAGACCGCGCGCGCGTTGGGCGCCCACACCCCGAAACGCGCGCCTTTTCGCTTCGCGTCGAGATGGCAGCCCAGGCGCTCGTACAGGCGCCCGTGCGTGCCTTCGCGAAACAGATAGGCGTCTTGCTCGCTCAACGGCACGTACATCCGGTCTTATTAGCACAGGCACACGCGCATCACAAACCGGCGCCCGTCACAGGAAATTCGGCGGAACTTCGCGTCGTATCGGTGTCAAAATCGGGTCAAGGGGAATCCATGAAGCTGTGGGAGCAACTGCTGGGGGCGAACGCGTGGGGCGATTTCATGCTTGCCGCGGGGGTCGCGCTGCTCGCGTTCTTCGTGGCCTGGCTGGCGCGCAACCAGATTGCGCGCCTCGTGACGCGGCCGCCGCTCGCCGCCGACGTGGTGCGCGCCACGCGACTGTGGCTGCTCGCGCCGCTCGCGCTGTACGCCGGCGCGGCGACGCTGGAGCTGCCGGCGCGCCTCGAGCGCCTGCTGGAGAACGTCGCGCTGGTGGCGCTCGTGCTGCAGTTCGCGCTGTGGGCGAACCGCGCGCTCGGGCGCTGGCTGACGCTGCGCGCCGAGGCGGCGCGCGGCACGGACCCCGAGGCGGCGACCACCGTCACGCTGCTCGGCTTCATCGGCCGGTTCGCGGTGTGGGCGATGGCGCTGCTGCTCGTGCTCGACCAGCTCGGCTTCGACGTCACCGCGCTGGTGGCGGGGCTGGGCATCGGCGGCATCGCCGTGGCGCTCGCGTTGCAGAACATCCTCGGCGATCTGTTCGCCTCGGCGGCCATCGTGCTCGACAAGCCGTTCATGGTGGGCGATTTCATCGTCGTCGGCGAGCACGCCGGCACCGTGGAGAAGGTCGGCCTGAAGACCACGCGCGTGCGCAGCCTCTCGGGCGAGCAGCTGGTGTTCTCCAACGCGCAGCTCCTGAACACCCAGCTGCGCAACTTCAAGCGCATGAACGAGCGGCGCATCGCGTTCGCCATCGGCGTCACCTACGAGACACCGCTCGAGAAGCTACGCGCGCTGCCCGGCTGGCTGCGGGCCGCGGTCGAGGCGCAGCCCAAGGCGCGCTTCGACCGCGCGCATTTCAAGTCGTACGGTGACTTCTCGCTCGACTTCGAGATCGTGTACTACGTGCTCAGCGCGGATTTCAACGTCTACATGGACACGCAGCAGGCCATCAATCTCGCGATGTTCGAGAAGCTCGCGCAGGAAGGCGTGCAATTCGCCTATCCGACGCGTACGCTCTATCTGCGGCAGGAGCCGGCCGCGGGCAATTGAGGAGGTGAGCATGAAGGCGGGGAGGGCGAGCGCCGAACGTGTGCGGCTGATCGTCGTCTCGAACCGGCTGCCCTTTACTTTCAAGCGTGACGGCGATGGCGCCGGCCTCTGGCGCGCCGAGCCCGGGGGCGGGGGGCTGGTGACGGCGCTGCTGCCGGTGCTGCGCGACCGCGGCGGCATGTGGATCGGCTGGCCGGGCACCACGGGCGATCCGGCGGAGCTCGATGCGGCGCTCGCCGCCGCCGGCGCCAACGCCGGCTACACGCTCGCCGGTGTGCCGCTCACGGCCGAGGAGATGGACAAGTTCTATCTCGGCTTCTCCAACGAGATCATCTGGCCGCTGTTCCACGACCTGCAGTCGCTGTGCAACTTCGACCCGGCCTACTGGCGCACCTACTGCGAGGTCAACGCCAAGTACGCCGACGTGGTGAAGGCGCACACCTCGTCCGGGGACTTCGTCTGGATCCACGACTACCACCTGATGAACGTCGGCGCCGAGCTGCGCCGCCGCGGCGTGCGCTCGCGCCTGGGGTTCTTCCTGCACATCCCGTTTCCCTCGCCGGACCTGTTCATGAAGCTGCCCTGGCGGCTGTCGCTGCTGCAGGCGCTGCTGGAATTCGACCTCATCGGCTTCCAGACTGCGCTCGACCGGCGCAATTTCGTGCAGTGCGCGCGCCTGCTGGTGAAGGACGTGCCGATCGAGGGCCGCGGACAGGTGATGGCGGCGCGCGTCGGCAAGCGCGAGGTGCGCATCGGCGCCTTCCCCATTTCCATCGACTTCGCCGCCTTCCAGCGCCGCGCGGGCACGCCCGAGGTCACCGAGAAGGCGCAGGAGCTGCACCGGCTGCTGCCCGGGCGCAAGGTGATCCTCGGCGTCGACCGGCTCGACTACACCAAGGGCATCCCGCTGCGCCTGAAGGCGTTCGAGAATTTTCTCGAGCGCTACCCGGAGTTGCGCGAGCGGGTTTCTTTCATCCAGGTGGTGGTGCCGAGCCGCGAGGACATTCCCGAGTACCACCGGCTGCGCACCGAGATCGAGCAGCTCGTGGGGCACATCAACGGCCGCTTCGCGCGACCCGGCGGCTGGGTGCCGATCTGGTACGAGTACCGCAGCCTTTCGCGCCTGGAGCTGCTCGCCTACTACCGCGCCGCCGACATCGGGCTCATCACGCCGCTGAAGGACGGCATGAACCTGGTGGCCAAGGAGTACTGCACGTGCAGCATCGAAGAGGACTGCGTGCTGATCCTGTCGGAATTCGCCGGCGCGGCCGCGCAGCTGTATCGCGGCGCGCTGCTGGTCAACCCCTACGACATCGAGGGCGTGGCCGACGCCATCCGCCGCGCCTTCGGCATGCCGGCCGAAGAGCGCCAGGCGCGCATGCGCCGCATGCGCAACTCGATCCGCGAGCAGGATGTCTTCTGGTGGGTGGACTCGTTCCTGCGCGCAGCGATCACCCGGGACCTGCGCGCCTTCCCGCAGCCCGCCGGCCACCCCGAAGAGGACGCCTCGGAGTACCAGCTGCCGTTTTGAATCGTACGGTGGGCCTACGGCCCACCCTACACGAGGCCGTCGAAGGGCTGCACCGGGACGCTTTCCCCGGCCTGCACGCGGCCGCGCTCGTGCTCGAGCACGATGAGGCAGTTGGCCTCCGACATCGAGCGCAGCACGCCCGAGCCCTGCTGGCCGGTGGTCCTCACCTTGAGCTCGCCGCCTTCGCGAAACAGGATCCCGCGCTGGTATTCGGTGCGCCCCGGCACCTTGCGCAGGCCCTCCGCCGCGCGCGCTTCCAGCAGCAGCGGCGCGCAATCGCCCGTGCGCCCGGCGAGGACAAGCAGCGCCTCGCGCACGAACTGGTAGAAGGTCACCATCACCGCCACCGGGTTGCCGGGCAGGCCGAACAGGAACGCCTCGCCGATGCGTCCGAACGCCATCGGCCGCCCGGGGCGCATGGCGATCCTCCAGAACAGCGCCTCGCCGAGCTTGGCCATCATCGGCTTGACGAAATCGGCTTCGCCCACCGACACCCCGCCCGTGGTGACGATGGCGTCGGCCCACGCCGCGGCGTCGCGGAACGCCGCTTCGAGCGCGGCCGGGTGGTCGCGCACCACGCCGAGGTCGCGCATTTCCACCCCGAGGCGCGCGAGCATGCCGTGCAGCGTGTAGCGGTTGGAGTCATACACCTCGCCTTGTTTCAGCGCCGTGCCGATCGAGGCGAGCTCGTCGCCGGTGCAAAAGAAGGCGACGCGCACGCGGCGGCGCACCGCCACCTCGCCGATGCCGAGCGAGGCGATCAGGCCGAGCTCCGCCGGGCCGAGCGGCCGCCCGGGCCCGAGCACCGGCACGCCCTTTTTCAGATCCTCGCCGGCATAGCGCACGTTCTGCTTTGCCCGCTGGTCCGGCGGGATCGATACGCGCGTGCCGTGCACCTTCACCACCTCCTGCACCACCACCGTGTCGGCGCCCGCGGGCATCACCGCTCCCGTGGTGACGCGCACGCACTGGCCCGGGCCGACGCTGCCCGCGAACGCCTTTCCGGCGAGCGCCACGCCGATCTCCTCGAGCACCGTGACGTCCGCGCCGAGATCCGCGAAGCGCACGGCGTAGCCGTCCATCGCCGTGTTGTCGTGCCCCGGCACGTCGATCGCGGGCACGATGTCCTCGGCGAGCACGCGGCCGAGCGCCGCGCGCACGGGCAGGCGCTCGATCTCGCGCACGGGCGCGAGGCAAGCGCGGATCGCCGCGCGCGCCTTGTCCACGTGCAGCGCGTCGGGGTCGTAGCCTTCGATGGCCTGCGCGATCTCGATGATGCGCTTCATGCCTGCTTCAGCTCTTCGCGCGTGTTGATGTTGCGGAAGGCGTCCGCCTCGTCGTCGAAGGGCACTTCGACGACCTTGAGGCTCGCGTACCAGGCGTCGATCTTGCGTCCGCCGCCGGCGAGGAACGCGCCGAGGTGCGCGTGCACCGAGCGGCGCACGAGCGAGAACACGGGGTGCGGCTGATCCCCGGTCTTCGCCACCGCCACGTCGTTCTCGCCGAGCGCCGCGCACAGCCGCGCCACCAGGTCGGCGGGCAGGAAGGGCGAGTCGCAAGGCACCGTCACGGCGAGCTCGTGCGCCACGGCGGCGAGCCCCGCGTGCAGCCCGGCGAGCGGTCCGGCGAAGCCGCCGACTTCGTCGGGCACGACACGGTGCCCGAAAGCGGCGTAAGCCTCGAGGTTCTGGTTGGCGTTGATCACGATCTCGCCGACCTGCGGCGCGAGGCGCTCCAGCACCCAGGCGATCATCGGCTTGCCGCGCAGGAGCACCAGCCCCTTGTCGACACTGCCCATGCGCCGGCCCTGGCCGCCGGCGAGCACGATTGCCGAAACAGCATCCATGCCGTGGATTCTACGAGGTAAGCTTGGCGCGATGAACGACCGCCGCTGGCTGGTGCCCTTCCTCAACCTCGGGCACCTGCTCGATCACCTCGTGATGCTGGTGTTTCCCACCGCGGTGGTGGCGCTCGGCCGCGAATGGGGCCGGCCGTACTCGGAGCTGCTGCCGCTCGCGCTCGGCGGCTTCATCGCCTTTGGCGCCTTTGCCATCCCGGCAGGCTGGCTCGCCGACCACTGGAGCCGCTACCGCACCCTGGTGATCTTCTTTTTCGGCATCGGCGTCTCGCTCTTCGTCACCGGGTTCGCGCGCGAGCCCTGGCACATCGCCGCCGGGCTCACGCTGACGGGAGCGTTCGCGGCAATCTACCACCCGGTCGGCATCGCCATGCTGGTCGCGGCGCCGGCAAAGATGGGGCGCGTGCTCGGCTGGAACGGGCTGTGGGGCAATCTGGGCCTCGCCGCGGCGGCGCTCGTCACCGGCGCGCTGGTGGATTTTGCCGGCTGGCGTGCGGCGTTCTTCATCCCGGGCCTGGCGTGCATCGCCGCGGGCGCCGGATTTCTCGCGCTGGTGCCGGACCCGGGCCGCGTCCAGAAGACCTCGAGGACCATCGGCCTGCACATCGAGGGCCGCACCATGGCGCGCATCTTCGCCGTGCTGCTCATCGCCACCGCCTGCGGCGGCATCATCTTCAATTCGACCACGGTGTCCATGCCGAAGGTGTTCGACGAGCGGCTGCAGGCGCTCACGCAGACCAACTTCGGCATCGGCGCGCTGGTGGCCGTGGTGTACACGATCGCCGCGTTCGCGCAGGTGGCGATGGGCGCGCTCATCGATCGCTTCGAGCTCAAGCGCCTGATGATCGGCGTGGCGCTGGCGCAGATCCCGCTCCTTGCGCTCGCCGCGAACCTGGAGGGCTGGGCGATGCTCGGCGCGGCGGTGCTGATGATGCTCGCGGTGTTCGGCCAGATCCCGCTGAACGACGCCATCGTCGGCAGGTACTGCGCCGACGAGTACCGCGCGCGCGTGCTTTCGGTGCGCTACGTGGTGTCGCTGGGGGTGGCGGCGGTCGCCGTGCCGCTGATCGCGATTCTGCACCGCACCGAGGGCGGCTTCGGCAACGTGTTCCTCGTGCTCGCCGCGCTCGCGGCGGGCATGCTCGCGGCGAGCGTCTTCTTCCCGTCGCGCGACGCGCTCGCGGCGAGCCGGCTGCGCGCCGCGCAACCGGCCGCAACCGCTTAGGCCGCCTTTTTGTAGGTGTCGAGCGAGATGCGCTCGCGCGCGAGCGCCGCAGCCACGGGCGGCGCCTGCACCACGCGCGCGATGTAGGTCTGGTAGGCCGGCAGCGACTCCGGGTCGATGCCGAGGTAGCCGCCCCAGCGCAGCAGCGTGAAGGCGTAGGCGTCCTGGAACGACACCCGGTCGCCGAACCAGTAGGGCCCGGCGGCCTTGCTCCACTCCTGGATGCGCTCGAGGTGCTCGCGGAACTGGGCCACGGCGAGGCGCTTCACCTCGGCCTGCGCGGCCTCGCCCTCGGCGTAGATATAGGTGCGGAACCAGCGCGTGAAGGTGGGGTGCACGGTGTTGTTCATCCACGCGAGCTGCGACAGCGCCTGGGCGCGCAGCCATGCATCCGTCGGCAGCAGACCCGCCTTCGGGTGGCGCCGGTCGAGGTAGTCGCAGATGGCGACGATCTGCGCGAGGGGCTTGCCGTCCACGACCAGCACCGGCACCTGGCCGTTGGGATTCATCGCCAGGTACTCGGGGGTCTTCTGCTCGCCCTTGTGCAGCTTGACGAGGTTGGGCTGGAAGTCCTCGCCGGTGGCGGCCTTCACCGCCTCCAGCCCGACGTGCGGCACGAACGAGCACGCGCCGGGGGCGAAGTACAGTTCGATCATCTTTGTCCTCCTCCTGGATTGTAGGGTGGGCCAGTGGCCCACCCTACGGCGATGTCATGCGTAGGCCGTGGGCTGCGGTGCGCCGCGCAGCAGCCGCTCGCGCCCGGTGAAGGCAAGGTAGTGCCTGCCGCTCGCGCGGCCGAGCATGGTGATGCCGACCTTCTTCGCGATCTCGTGGCCCATCTGCGTGAGGCCCGAGCGCGAGACGAGGAACGGGATTCGCATCTGCGCGCACTTGATGACCATCTCCGAGGTCAGGCGCCCGGTGGTGTAGAACACCTTGTCCGAGCCGTCGATCGCCTGCAGCCACATGAAGCCGGCGATGGCGTCGACCGCGTTGTGGCGCCCGACGTCCTCGATGAACATCATGATCTCGGCCGAACCGCTTCCGGTGGTGCGCGCGAGCGCGCAGCCGTGCACCGCGCCCGCCTGCTTGTAGATGGTCTCGTACTTGCGCACCTTCTCGACCAGGTCGTAGAGCTGCGCGTCGGCGAGGCGCACATCCGCGCGCAGCTTCACCTGGTCGATCTCCTCCATGAGGTTGCCGAACATCGTGCCCTGACCGCAGCCCGTGGTGACGGTGCGCTTCTTCATGCGTTCCTTCAGTCCCTTGACGCCGCGGCGCGTCTTGATGGCGACCGAATCGGTCTCCCAGTCGACCTGCACTGCCGCGATCTCCTCGATCGAGCCGATGATGTTCTGGTTTCTGAGGTAGCCGATGGCGAGCGCTTCGGGCGCGTGGCCGAGCGTCATCAGGGTGACGAGCTCGCGCTTGTCGAGGTACAGCGTGAGCGGGTGCTCGCCGGCGATCGCGGTGGGCACCATCTCGCCGCGCTCGTTGTAGGCCTCGACTTCGAAGGTGGCCGGCTTTGCCGCGTCGGTCAGCTCGGGACGATGGGGTTTCTTAGCCACCGATGTAGGACATCTCGATCTTGCGCGCCTTGGCGGTCTCCGCGGTGCGGATCTCGGAGTAGCGGTCGGCGCGCGCGCGCCATACCGCGGCGATCTCGTTCACCAGCTCCTCGTCGGCGGCGCCGCGGCGGAGCCACCACTTCAGGTCGTGCCCGTGCTCGGCAAAGAGGCACGTGTAGAGCGAGCCCTCCGCCGAGAGCCGCAGCCGGTTGCAGCTCGCGCAGAACGCCTGCGTGACCGAGGAGATGACCCCGATCTCGCCGGCGCCGTCGCGGTAGCGCCAGCGCTCGGCCACCTCGCCCGCGTAGCTCGGGTCCACGGGCTCGAGCGGATAGCGCTCCCCGATCCGCCGCACGATCTCCGCGGAGGGCACCACGTCGTCCATGCGCCAGCCGTTGGTGCTGCCGACGTCCATGTACTCGATGAAGCGCACGATGTGCCCGCTGCCGCGCCAGCGCTCGGCCATGGCGAGGACGTGGCTGTCGTTCGCGCCGCGCTTCACCACCATGTTGATCTTGATCGGCGCCATGCCCGCGGCGGCCGCGGCCTCGATGCCCTCGATCACCCGGGACACCGGGTAGTCGGCGTCGTTGATGGCGCGGAAGGTGGCGTCGTCGAGCGAGTCGAGGCTCACGGTGACGCGCTGCAGGCCCGCCCGGGCGAGGGCGGCGGCCTGCTTCGCCAGCAGCGATCCGTTGGTGGTGAGCGTGAGGTCGAGCCCGGGGATCTCGGCGAGCATCGCCACCAGCCGGTGCAGCTCGCGCCGCACCAGCGGCTCGCCGCCGGTGATGCGGATCTTTTTCACGCCCAGTCCGGCGAAGATGCGCGCCAGCCGCGCGATCTCCTCGAAGCGCAGAATTTCCTCGTGCGGCAGGAATTTGAAGTCGTGGTCGAACGTTTCCCGCGGCATGCAGTACACGCAGCGGAAGTTGCAGCGGTCGGTGACCGAGACGCGCAGGTCGCGCAGGCCTCGCCCGAGCGTGTCCGCGAGCGGCTGGTCGTCGTGGGCCGCGGCCGGCGCGCGCGCCGAGCGGATGGGGAAAACCTTTAGCGCCATGGTGTTTCTCTCACGGGTGATCATATCAAACGGAGGTTATGAGCTATAGTTCCAAGGATGGAGAATTCGACGTTTCCGGTGTCGATCGTGATGCAACGCCGCGCGCTGAATAACCCTTGGCAGAGTGTGGCGTGGGAGCCCTTCGCCGTGCTGCCGCAGGCAGGCGAGGGGTCGGCGCGTGTCCTGGTCGAGGAACAAGGCGTGACGCAGTGGCTCTATCCGGGTATGCAGATCCACCTTCGCGTGGCCGATGCCGACGGGTATTTCCTGAACGTATCGACGAGCGAGCCCTGCGTTTTTGTGCTCTGGCGCATGGAAGGCGAGCGCGCGGTGCCGTGCCACCTCACCGTGAGCTACAGCGAGGCGAGCAGCTGGATGGACGGCGGCGAGCAGGTCGACCGCGTGCCCATGCCGCGGCCGATCTATGACTGGGTGAGCGATTTCGTGCAGCGCCACTACCGCCCGCAACCGAAGAAGAAGATCCGCCCGCAGTCGTTCAAGAGCCCGAAAGACCGGGCGCGCATCTGATGGCGCAGGATCCGCGGGATTTCCTGCGCCGCTGGTCGCGGCGCAAGCTGGACGCCGCGACGCAGGCGCCGGCGGAGGCGACCGCCTCCGGCGAGCTGCCGCCATTGCCCTCGCCGGACAGCCTGAGCTTCGAATCGGACTTCAAGGCGTTCATGCGCGCCAAGGTGGAAGAGAGTGTGAAGCGCGCGGCGCTGAAGAAACTCTTCTCCGATCCGCGCTTCAACATCATGGACGGGCTCGACACCTACATCGACGATTACTCGAAGGACGACCCCATCCCGCAGGCGATGCTCGAGACGCTGGAGCACGCCAAGGCGACCCTGTTTGGGCGCGAGGCGGACAAGCCCAAGGAGCAGGCCGAGCCCGAGAAGAAGGACGTCGCGCAAACCGGCGCAGCCCCCGAGAAAGACGATGGCGCTGCAGGATAAGACGATCAAGCTGTGCAGCTGCAACGGCACCATGGCGCTCGACGCCAGGGCGCTCGCTGCGGCGCTGAAGCAGGGCACGCCGCTCACCGTGAACACCGAGCTCTGCCGCCGGGAGGCGGGGCTGTTCCAGGCGGCGCTCGGCGAGTCCGAGGTGCTGGTCGCCTGCACGCAGGAGGCGGCGCTGTTCTCCGAGCTGGCGCAGGCCGCCGAGGCGAAGGGCAGGCTCGATTTCGTCAACATCCGCGAGACCGCGGGCTGGTCGGCCGAGGGCAAGCGTGCGACGCCGAAGATCGCGGCGCTGCTGGCGATGGCGGCGCTGCCGGAGCCCGAGCCCGTGCCGAGCGTCGAGTACAAGTCGGCGGGCCAGATACTGGTCATCGGCCCGTCGGCAGCGGCGCTCGACTGGGCCGAGCGCCTTGCGGGCGAGCTCGGCGGCGCGCTCGAGCCGAGCGTCCTGATCACGCGCCGGGAAGGCGGCGAATTGCCGGTGGAGCGCGCCTATCCGGTCTGGTCGGGCAAGCCCGTGCGCGTCAGCGGCCACCTGGGCGCGTTCGAAGTCGAATGGCGGCAGGAGAACCCGATCGACCTCGAGCTGTGCACGCGTTGCAACGCCTGCCTCGACGCCTGCCCCGAAAACGCGATCGACTTCACCTACCAGATCGACCTGGAAAAATGCAAGGCGCACCGCAAGTGCGTCGCCGCCTGCGGCGCCATCGGCGCGGTGGATTTCTCGCGCACCGAAACCGCGCGCCGCGAAAGCTTCGACCTGGTGCTCGACCTCTCGCGCGAGCCGCTGCTCAAAACGCCCGATCTGCCGCAGGGCTACGCCGCGCCGGGGTCCGATCCCCTCGCGCAGGCGCTCGCCGCGGCGAAGCTCGCGCAACTGGTGGGCGAATTCGAGAAGCCCAGGTTCTTCCAGTATCGCGACAGCATCTGCGCGCACGGCCGCTCGGGCAAGACCGGGTGCACGCGCTGCCTCGACGTATGCTCGACCGGGGCGATCCGCGCCGACGGCGACCACGTCAAGGTGGATCCGCACCTGTGCGCGGGCTGCGGCGGCTGCGCCATGGTGTGTCCTTCGGGGGCGATGACCTACGCCTACCCGCGCGCGCCGGATTTCGGGCGGCGGCTGAAGACGCTCCTCGGCACCTTCCACGAGGCGGGCGGCAAGGACGCGTGCGTGCTGATCCACGACCTCGAGCAGGGCCGCACGCTCACCTATGGCGCGGGCCGTCGCGCCATCCGCGGTGGCCGGGGCCTGCCGGCGCGCGTGCTGCCCCTTGCCGTGTACCACCCGGCCGCGATCGGCATCGACGCGCTGCTCGGCGCCGTGTGCTACGGCGCAAGCCAGGTCGTGGTGCTGATGGACGAGGGCAAGCCCGACGCCTACGCCGCTGCGCTCGAGGAGCAGATGCGCTTCGCGCAGGCGATCCTCGCGGGGCTCGGCTACGCCGGCACGCACTTCTCGATGCTGCGGCCGGCCGACGCGCCCGCGCTCGAGTCCGCGCTCTGGGCGCTCGAGCCCGCGCAAGGCGTCGCCAAGGCTGCAGTCTTCAACCTCTCGCCGGAGAAGCGCACCACGCTCGATTTCGCGATCGAGCACCTGGCGAAGAACGCGGACGCGCCGCCCGAGAGCATCGCGCTGCCGGCGGGCGCGCCGTTCGGCGCGCTGACGGTGAACAAGGACACCTGCACGCTGTGCAAGGCCTGCATCGGCGCCTGCCCGGAGGCAGCGCTGCTCGACGCGCCCGAGACGCCGAGCCTGCGCTTCATCGAGCGCAACTGCGTGCAGTGCGGGCTGTGCGAGAAGACCTGCCCGGAGGACGCGATCCGCCTCGTGCCGCGGCTCCTGCTCGGCGCGGCGGCGAAGAACCCGGTGGTGCTGAACGAGGCCGAGCCTTTCAACTGCGTGCTCTGCGGCAAGCCGTTCGGCACGCGCCGCATGGTGGACAACATGCTCGGCAAGCTGGGCGCGCACTCGATGTTCGCCGGCGAGGGCGCGATCAAGCGCCTGCAGATGTGCGGCGACTGCCGCGTGGTGGACATGATGCAGAACACGAAAGAAGCCTCGATCTTCGACGTCGCGGGCAGGAAGCCGTGAGCGCGCCGCTGCAATACCTGCCGACGGCGTCGCCCGAGGACCAGGCGCGCGCGCAGCTCTACGGCCTGGTGGCGAGCCTGTTTTATGCCGCGCCCGACGCACAGCTGCTCTCGGCGATGGTGCACGCGGACGGCTTTCGCGGCGGCGACGACGAGCGCACCGAGCAGGGACGCGCGCTCGCGCTCGCCTGGCGCGAGCTCGGCGAGGCGTGCCGCAGCGCGTTTCCGGTGCTGCTCGCGCACGAGCACACGGATCTGTTCGTGTCGGCGGGACGCGCCGAGGTCACGCCTTATCTCATGCACTACGTGATGCGTTACGAGAGCGAGACGCCGCTCGTGGACTTGCGCCGCCAGCTTGCCGAGTGGGGCATCGCGCGGCGCGAAAACGTCAACGAGCCCGAGGATCACATCTCCGCGCTGTGCGAAACGATGCGATTTGCTATTGCAGTGCAACAGCGGCCTCTCGTCGAGCAGAAGGCGTTCTTTGATCGCTTCCTTCACCGCGGTGCAATCGCGTTTTGCGATGCGGTAAGAGCTTCCGACAAAGCGCGTTTTTACAAACACGTCGCCGGATTCGCCGGCGCGTTCGTCGAGGTCGAGCGCGAAGCGTTCGAGATAGGCGGATAACGACAATCGAGAATTGTTCTCAAGGGTGTAGTCGTGGTTGCGAACGATTGTCGAATGCAGAGTTTCTTTCTCTTGATCAGGCACAAAGAGGTTGGTAAGTTGTGACGGATTTCCATTACCCCGCCCCCAGCGGGGCCGGCGTACGCATAAATAGAACTATAGGAGGGGCGACATGGTCCGGAAAAACGCCAAGCTTTCCCGCAGGAATTTCCTTTTGACGGTCGGCGCCGGCGGCGCCGCCACCGCGGCTGCAGTGGTGGCCGGCGGCAAGGCTCTGCAGGGGACGTCGGCGGCGAGCGACAGGAAAGGCTCGCGCGGCTATCACGAGACGGCGCACGTCAACAACTACTACCGCACCGCGAAGGTCTGAGGAGATCGCCATGCTTCTGACCAGAAAAGCATCCGAGCAGGCCGTACCGCAATCGCGACTCGCCCGCGGGCTTTCGGGCGTGCTCGCCAAGACGATGGACCGGCGCGCGTTCCTGCGCCGCTCGGGCATCACGCTCGGCGCAGGCGCCGCGGCGGCGCAGCTGCCCTTCAGCGTGATCGGCGAAGCGCAGGCCCAGGCGGCGGGCGCCGGCAACATGCAGGTCAAGCGCACCGTGTGCACGCACTGCTCGGTGGGCTGCGCCATCGATGCGGTGGTCGAGAACGGCGTCTGGGTGCGCCAGGAGCCGGTGTTCGATTCGCCGCTCAATCTCGGCGCGCACTGCGCCAAGGGCGCCTCGGTGCGCGAGCACGGCATCACGCACGACTCGCACCGCCTGAAGTCGCCGATGAAGCTCGAGGGCGGCAAGTGGGTCAAGGTGAGCTGGGACCAGGCCTACGACGACATTTCGAAGAAGCTGCTCGCGATCCGCAAGGAAAGCGGGCCCGACGCACTGATGATCATCGGCTCGTCCAAGCACAACAACGAGCAGTCCTACCTGCTGTGCAAGTGGGCGCGGCTCTGGGGCACGAACAACACCGACCACCAGGCGCGCATCTGCCACTCGACGACGGTGGCGGGCATCGCGAACACCTGGGGCTACGGCGCGATGACCAACTCGTACAACGACGAGCAGAATTCGAAGTGCCTGCTGTTCTTCGGCTCGAACGCCGCCGAGGCGCACCCGGTGTCGATGCTGCACACCCTGCACGCCAAGGAGAATGGCGCGAAAGTGATCGTCGCCGACCCGCGCTTCACGCGCACCGCGGCCAAGGCCGACAAGTACGTGCGCGTGCGCTCGGGCAGCGATGTCGCCTTCCTCTTCGGCCTGCTGCACCATATCTTCAAGAACGGCTGGGAAGACAAGAAATACATTCACGACCGCGTCTACGGCATGGACAAGGTCAAGGAAGAGGTGATGGCCAAGTACACGCCGGCCGCGGTGCAGGAAGTGACCGGCGTTTCCGAGCAGGAGATGTACGAAACGGCGAAGATCCTCGCCGAAAACCGCCCGGGCTTCATCATCTGGGCGATGGGCCAGACGCAGCACACCAACGGCAACGCCATCGTGCGTGCGAGCGCCGTGTTGATGCTGGCGCTGGGCAACGTCGGCCGGCCGGGCGGCGGCGCCAACATCTACCGCGGTCACGACAACGTGCAGGGCGCCACCGACATCGGTCCCAATCCGGATTCGCTGCCGGGCTACTACGGCATCGCGCCGGGCTCTTTCGCCCACTGGGCAAAGGTGTGGAACATCGACCTCGACTGGCTGAAGAAGCAGTACGCCAGCGAAGCCATGATGACCAAGCCGGGCATCACCGTGTCGCGCTGGTACGACGCCATCGTCGAGAAGAACGAGAACATCGACCAGGATTCCAACCTGCGCGCGGTGCTGTTCTGGGGCCATGCGCCGAACTCGCAGAGCCGCGGCCTCGACATGCTGGAGGCGATGAAGAAACTCGAGCTGATGGTGATCATCGATCCCTATCCCTCGGCCACCGCGGCCATGATGGCGATGGCGAAGAAGGAGGGCTGCTACCTGCTGCCGGCGGGCACGCAGTTCGAATGCGATGGCAGCGTTACCGCCTCCAACCGCTCGCTCCAGTGGCGCGAGCGCGTCATCGAGCCGCTGTTCGAGTCGCGCACCGATCACATGATCATGTACCAGCTCGCGCAGAAGCTCGGCTTCGCCGACCAGCTCGTCGGCAAGCGCGACGGCAAGCAGAACATCGAGCTCGTCAAGGCCAAGGGCGGCATGGACGAGCCGTCGATGGAATCCACGCTGCGCGAAGTGAACCGCGGCGTATGGACCATCGGCTACACCGGCCAGTCGCCCGAGCGCCTGCAGGCGCACATGCGGAACATGCATGTCTTCGACGTGAAGTCGCTGCGCGCCAAGGGCGGCAAGGACGCCAAGACCGGCTACGACCTCACCGGCGACTATTTCGGCCTGCCCTGGCCCTGCTTCGGCACCGCAGCGATCAGGCACCCCGGCTCGCCGAACCTGTACGACACGTCGCGGCACGTGATGGACGGCGGCGGCAACTTCCGCGCCAATTTCGGCGTGGAGAAGGACGGGGTCAACCTGCTTGCCGAGGACGGCTCGCACTCCAAGGGCGCGGAGATCACCACCGGCTACCCGGAATTCGACCACGTGCTGGTGAAGAAGCTGGGCTGGTGGGACGATCTCACCGACGCGGAGAAGGCGCAAGCCGAGGGCAAGAACTGGAAGACCGACCTCTCGGGCGGCATCCAGCGGGTGGTCATGAAGCACGGCTGCCACCCCTTCGGCAACGCCAAGGCGCGCGCCGTGGTGTGGAATTTCCCGGACGGCGTGCCGCTGCACCGCGAGCCGCTGTACTCGCCCAAGCCGGACATGGTGGCCAAGTGGCCGACGCACGCCGACCAGAAGGTGCGCTGGCGTCTGCCGGTGCTGTTCAAGACCCTCCAGGACAAGTCGATCGCCGACAAGGACTACGAGAAGTACCCGCTCATCCTCACCTCCGGCCGGCTGGTGGAGTACGAAGGCGGCGGCGAGGAGACGCGCTCCAACCCGTGGCTGGCGGAGCTGATGCAGGACAACTTCGTCGAGCTCAACCCGAAGTCGGCGGCCGACCGGGGCATCCGGCACGGCGAGTTCGTCTGGGTGAGCACGCCCTCGGGCGCGAGGATCAAGGTGAAGGCGCTGGTCACCGAGCGCGTCGGGCCGGACCACGTGTTCATCCCGTTCCACTTCTCGGGCTGGTGGCAGGGCGAGGACATGCTCGCGCGCTACCCGGAAGGCTCCGCCCCCATCGTGCGCGGCGACGCGGTGAACACGGCGACGACCTACGGCTACGACATCGTCACCATGATGCAGGAAACCAAGACGACGCTTTGTCAGGTCGCGAAGGCATAAGGAGAACGCCATGGCGAGAATGAAATTCCTGGTGGATGCCGAGCGCTGCATCGAGTGCAACGGCTGCGTCACCGCCTGCAAGAACGAGAACGAGGTGCCCTGGGGCGTCAACCGCCGCCGCGTCGTCACCATAAACGACGGCGTGGTGGGGGCCGAGAAGTCCATCTCGGTGGCCTGTATGCACTGCTCGGATGCGCCCTGCATGGCGGTGTGCCCGGTCGACTGCTTCTACAAGACCGAGGACGGCGTGGTGCTGCACGACAAGGACCTGTGCATCGGCTGCGGCTACTGCTTCTACGCCTGCCCGTTCGGCGCGCCGCAGTTCCCGCAGGCGGGCGCCTTCGGTCTGCGCGGCAAGATGGACAAGTGCACGTTCTGCGCGGGCGGCCCGGAAGCCGACCGCAGCGAGGCCGAGTTCAAGAAGTACGGCCGTAACCGCCTCGCGGAGGGCAAGCTCCCGGCGTGCGCCGAGATGTGCTCGACCAAGGCGCTGCTCGGCGGCGACGGCGACGTGATCGCCGACATCTACCGCGAACGCGTCGTGCGCCGGGGCAAGGGCTCGGAAGTGTGGGGCTGGGGCACTGCCTACGGCCCGGGCAAGGCCGGGGCGCAACCGCCCGCTGGGGGCAAGTCGTGAGGCGCGCCGCGCTGGGCGCCGTGGTCTTCGCGGCCTTTTTCCTCGCGGGCTGCGGCGAAGAGCAGCAGGTCACGGTGTACAAGCAGGGCAAGTACCAGGGCAAGCCGGATACGCAATCCTGGACGAACGACCCGCCCGGCAACCAGCTCCGCGGCAGCACCTGGACCAAGGGCGACCGGGGCAGCTGGGAGTCGGCGATCAACCAGCGCGCCATGGGACAGCACGAGGACAGGCGCATTTATCAGCAGTAGAGCGGGCGATTCGTCGCAGACGAAGGAGGAAAGAATGTCGATGCTTTCGCGCGTGGCGGGCGGCTTGCTCGCGTCGCTCTTGCTGGCAGTCGCAGGCGGCGTCCAGGCGCAGTCCAGGGTCGAAGAGCAGCAGCAGCGCCGCATCGAGCAACCGGGCAACAACGCGCCGGTCTGGCGCGACGTGCGCAAGGAGGGCCAGCAGCACACCACCACCGTCCAGGGCCGCGAGACCGGCGTGCTGGTGCAGTCGGCGGGCGAGACCTGGCGCCAGATCCGCAACGGCCCCGTGACCTTCTACGGCGGCTGGCTGGTGGTGATCGTGACCCTGATCGTGGCCGCCATCTATTTCGCCATGGGCCCCGTCGAGCTGCACGGCAAGGCGACCGGCCGCATGATCGAGCGCTTCACGCTCGCCGAGCGCTGGGCGCACTGGGTGATGGGCATCAGCTTCGTGGTGCTGGGCATCACGGGGCTGATCATCCTGTTCGGCAAGTTCGTGCTGCTGCCGGTGATCGGCTACACGCTGTTCGCCTGGCTCTCGGCGCTGGCCAAGAACCTGCACAACTTCGTCGCGCCGCTGTTCGCGGTGAGCCTGCTGATCTTCATCCTCATGTATGCCAAGGACAACCTGCCCAAGTCGTACGACTTCGCGTGGTTCGCCAAGGCGCCGGGATTCTTCGCGGGCAAGCACATCCCCTCGGGCCGATTCAACGGCGGCGAGAAGGTCTGGTTCTGGGGCGGCGTGGTGGTACTCTCCATTGCGCTCGTAGTCACGGGCGCGGTGCTGCTGTTCCCGAACTTCGATCAGGTGCGCTCGACCATGCAGCAGATGAGCGTGATCCACATGGTTGCCGCCTTGCTTGTCATCGCCGCCGCCATCGGCCACATCTACATGGGCACCATCGGCGTGGAAGGCGCCTACCGGGCGATGCGCGACGGCACCGTGGACGAGTTGTGGGCCAAGGAGCACCACGAGTACTGGTACAACGAGGTCAAGGGCGGTGCGAAGTCCGCGCCCGGCGGGGCGGTTCCGGCCGGCGCACCTCACATGAGGGAGAAGCAATGAAGAAGATTCTGCTGGCGCTCGCCGGAGGGGCGCTGATCGGTGTATTCGCGGCTTCGCATGCGCAGACGGCGAAGCCGGCGCCTGCGGCGCCGAAAGGCCCGAGCGCCATGGATATGGCGATGGATCGCGCCGTCGCCAACTACAGGAAGAACAAGGGCATGAGCATGGAGGCGAAGAAACCCGCCGCCATGGGCATGGGCGCGAAGGACGCGGCGAAGAAGTAGGGCGGCGCCGCTTACGCGGCGCCTTCGACCAGCAGCACTTTCGAGCGCGCGGCTTTCAGCCGCAGCGCGAGCGCGGGCGCGTACTCCGGCGATGCATACCACCGGCGCGCCTGGTCCAGGGAGGGGAATTCCAGCACCACGAGGCGCTTGGGCTCCCAGCCGCCTTCCTTCCGCTCCACGGCGCCGCCGCGCACCAGGTACTTGCCGCCGTATCTGGCGACGGTGGCGGGAACGAGCTTGCGATACTCCTCGTAGGTCGCGGAATCGGTGACTTCGACTTCGGCGACGACGTAGCCGGCCATGGCGCTCCTCCTCAGTTGACCAGCAATCTATAGCACAGTCCGGCGGCGCCGCTGCCGAGGATCACGGGGATCAGGCCCACCCGGAACCGCATCAGGGCGACGAGCGACGCGGCGGCGAGCGCGACCGATGCCCAGTCGATCGCATCGGCTGCCATGAACACGTGCTGCGCGAAGAACACGGCCAGGCTCACCACCACGCCGACCACGGCGGCGGTGATGCCGGTGAGAGGCGCGGTGAACTTGAGGTCGCCGTGCGTCGCCTCGACCAGCGGCGCGCCGGCGAAGATGAAGAGGAACGACGGCAGGAAGGTGAAGTACGTGGCGACGACGGCGGCCGCCGCCCCGGCGAGGAAGAGGCTGTCCGCGCCGTACAGCGCCTGCGACCAGCCGCCGACGAAGCCGACGAAGGCCACCACCATGATGAGCGGGCCGGGCGTGGTCTCCCCGAGGGCAAGGCCGTCGATCATCTGCGTCGCGGAGAGCCACTGGTGGTTTTCCACCGCGGCCTGGTAGACGTAGGGCAGCACCGCGTAGGCGCCGCCGAAGGTGAGCAGCGCCGCCTTGGTGAAGAACCAGCCCATCTGCGCGAGCGTGCCGTGCCAGCCGCAGGCGAGGACCAGCAGGCCGAGCGCCGCGGCCCACAGTCCGATGCCGGCGCCGGTCACGGCGAGCAGGCGCCGCGGCCGGTAGCGCGCGTGCTCGGGCGTCGGCGTGTCGTCGTCGATGATCGCCGGGCCGTAGTGGTGCGCGGCGGCGCCGTGAGCGCCGCCCGCCTGGAACACCCGCGGGGCGAAGCGCCCGCCGAGCGCGCCCGCGAGCGCCGCGGCGATCACGACGTAGGGAAACGGCACCGAGAAGACGCCGATGGCGCAGAACGCGGCGATGCTGATCAGCCAGAGCGCCGGGTGCTTGAGCGCGCGCGATCCGATGCGCCACGCCGCGGCCAGCACGATCGCCACCACCGCGGGCTTGATGCCGTAGAGCAGTCCGGCGATCGCCGGCACCTCGCCGTAGGCAAGGTAGAGCCACGAGAGCCCGATCAGGATGAACACCGAGGGCAGCACGAACAGCCCCCCGGCGACGATTCCGCCCCAGGTCCGGTGCATCATCCAGCCGATGTAGGTGGCGAGCTGCGTCGCCTCGGGGCCGGGCAGCAGCATGCAGTAGTTGAGGGCGTGGAGGAACCGCTTCTCCGAGATCCAGCGCCGGCGCTCGACCAGCTCCGCGTGCATGATGGCGATCTGCCCGGCGGGCCCGCCGAAGCTGATAAAGCCGAGCTTGAGCCAGAAGCCGAAGGCCTCGCGCAGGCTTACCGGGTCAGGGCGGGATTCCAAGTGTGCACCTCGTTCTTGTCGCTGCGGCACCAGGCGTGCAACGCGTCGTAGACGGTCATGCCGTGCTCGAGCATCTCGTGGTCGTCGGCGAACAGGGCCGACAACCCGAGCGAGATCGACACCAGGCCGGGGGACTGCGGCGCGAGATCCGGCCGATTGGTATCCGCCCCGCGAACGATGAGCGCGAGCTCCTGCAGCGCCGGATCGGTCAGGCGATAGCGGTACAGGAAGGCGTCGAAGCTGCAGCGCCCGCCGACATGCGAGAACTCGACGTCCGGAACGTCGTAAGGCACCGCTGCGCGCTCCCTGGCGACGCGTAGCACGTCCGCGGCCGGCACATAGAGGAATTCGGCCTCCGGGTCGATGAAACGCCGGATCAGCCATGGGCAGGCGATGCGGTCCACCTTGGGCCGCTCCCGCGTGACCCAGCGGGTCGGGGCGCCCGCGGGCTTTGCCATGCGCTCGCCGTGCCAGTGCTCGATGCCGCCCTCGAGGAAGCGCGCGCCCAGGGCCGTCGCCACCCCCTGGCTGACCTCGTGCCCATGCACGCAGTAGACGACGACCTGGGCGGCGGCGGGCAGACTCCGGCGCCAGGATTCCACCGCCGCGGGGTCGCGGCGCAGCGCCCCGCGGATCATGTCCGGGGCGGCCAGAAACGCCGGCGCTTTGCGCACGTCGATGACGAGCGGCGGCTGGTTCGAGAGAAGGGCTTGCCGCAGTGCGGCGGGGGTGAGGCTCGCGTCCATGGCTCTCTCCTTGAGAGAAAGCAGAGCTTGGACGCGAGGGCGTCTTTGGCGGGGAGTCTGCAGGTCCCCGCGGCGCCGACTATGCACGCGCGCCGCGGCGCTTGTCAAGACTGCGCCACCCAGGTGAGCGCGGCATCCAGCGCCTCGCGGCGGCCGGCGTGCGAGGCGTCGTAGCCGGGGAGCTTGGCGACCCGCCTGGCGAACGCGGGACTCTTCAGCCCGTCGAGCAGCGCCTTCAGCGCCGCGCCGCGCAGCGCCGCCCGGGCGCAGGCGAAGAAGTAGCGCTCGATGGCGAGCGGCGCGAAAGCGAGCTTGAAGCGCGTCGCGTCGGCGCGCAGGCCGAAGCCGGCGTCGGCGCGCCCGGCGGCGACCGCCTCGGCGACGGAGCGCTCGCCGCCCGCGCCGGACTGGCGATGGATGAAGCGCACGCCGGGGCGCGCGAGGTCGTGCACGCCACGGATGCGCGCGCCTGGCCGTGCGATGAGGCCCTGCTCTCGCGCGACGAAGTGGATCAGCGTGTGCTTGCGCGGATCGAGCCAGCGGCCCAGGGCGGCGGCCGCGGCGGCCGCGCGCGGCAGCGCATTGGCGACGTGGAAGCCCGCGAGGTCGCACTCTCCGCGGGAGAGCGCCGCGAGGCCTTCGTCGGCGCCGCCGAACACCACCTCGAGCTCGAGGCTCGCGGCGCAGGCCTCGCTCAGCCCGGCGAGCGCGAGGTCGTGGCTGGCGTGCATCTTCAGGCGCGGGCGCGCGCCGGGCACGGCGTCGGCCAGCAGTGCCGGGATCTCGGCGCGCAGGCGCTCGAAATGCTCGCCCAGCCCCTCGCGCACGCGCTCGTCCGCCGCCAGCACCTTGCGGCCCAGCGCGCTCAGGCTGGCGCGCCGCCCGCGCTGCATGTCGACCAGGGGCGCGCCGAACAGCCGCGCGCCTTCGACCAGCGCGCCCCAGGCGGAGCGGTAGGACAGGCCCGCCTTGCGCGCCGCCTCGCGCAGCGACCCGGCGCGCGCCAGCTCCGCCAGCAAGCGCAGCAGCACGCGGCCGCGCTCGCGCGGAAAGTCCCGGCCGCAGAGCCAGGCGTGGTCGAACTCGACGGCGAAGCTGGTATGCACAGAAGTGCCTATTTAAGTCCAGCAGGTTGGCCGTGTAAAGTCGTCCGATGAATCCTGTTATGCACAGGGTTGCATAATACGTGCCGGACGCGATCTTCGCCGACCCGCGCCTGTGGCAGATCGTCGGGCTGAGCCTCGGCGTCAGCCTGTCGGCGGTGGCCCTGGCGACGCTGATCGGATTGCCGCTCGGCGCGGCGATCGCGGTGGGGCGCTTCCCCGGGCGCCAGGCGGTGATCGTGACGCTCAACGCGCTCATGGGACTGCCGCCTGTAGTGGTGGGCCTCGCCATCTACCTGCTGCTGTCGCGCGCGGGGCCGCTCGGGGAACTGGGGCTGCTGTTCACCCCGCAGGCCATGGTCATCGCGCAAACGGTACTGGTATTGCCGATCATCGCCGCGCTCGCGCGCCAGGCGGTGGAGGACGCCTGGCGCGAGTACGAGGAGCAGCTGCGCTCGCTCGGCGTGGACGGCCTGCGCGGTGCGCTCACCGTGCTGTGGGACATCCGCTTTTCGCTCCTCACTGCCGTGCTCGCGGGCCTCGGGCGCGCGAGCGCCGAGGTGGGGGCGGTGATGATCGTCGGCGGCAACATCGACGGCGTCACGCGCGTCATGACCACCACCATCGCGCTCGAGACTTCCAAAGGCGACCTGCCGCTCGCGCTCGGGCTGGGGGCGGTGCTGATCTGCATCGTGCTGGCGCTGAACGCGGGAGCGCATCTCGTCAAGCAGGCCGCAGAGCGCAGGTACGGGTGAACGGCATCCTGCCGCTGCGCCTTGAGGGCGTGTCCTACGCTGCGGGCGGGCGCACGCTCATCGAGCGCACGAGCCTGACGCTCGAGGCGGGCGCGAGCACCATCGTGCTGGGCGCGAACGGCGCCGGCAAGAGCGTGCTCATGCGGCTCATGCACGGGCTGCTCGCGCCGAGTTCCGGCCGCGTTGCCTGGCAGACCGAAGGGCCGCGGCGGCGGCAGGCGATGGTGTTCCAGCGGCCGGTGATGCTGCGCCGCTCGGCGCTCGCCAACGTGCTCTACGCGCTCGATGCGGCGGGCGTGCCTGCGGCGCAGC
>Ga0326597_10002547_pt1 | contig 27071 bp, 14 predicted proteins | sample RVTome_12_FD_203789 | JGI IMG/M metagenome (GOLD analysis project Ga0326597, IMG submission 203789) | Soil microbial communities from uranium-contaminated site in the Upper Colorado River Basin, Wyoming, United States - RVT100D185 | ecosystem: Environmental > Terrestrial > Soil > Contaminated >... | reverse complement strand
TCCCCCGCACCGGCCGCGACACGCGGCCTCCCCCTCCTCGCCGCCTGATGGGCGGCGCGGCGCCATTGGCGCCGGATCTACTACTTCGGAATCTGCGCGCTGCGCGCGCAAATCCCGGAGTAGTAGAACAGACCGAGACTCCTGCCAGCGCACCCGCCGTCGCCTTCCTTGCTTCCGCGCCGCCCGCTCTGCCTCGCGACGGGTTCTGCCCGACAGATCACCGGCCTCGCCAACGCGCCTCGCGCCTCGCCGCGAGACTCCTTCGACGGTCTCCCGGAGCTGCCGGAGAGGGCGGCGGTTGATCCGGCGGCCCGCCCGCGGTACACTCTCACCTCAGGTGTAGTGCGCTGGGGCGGTTCCAGCCCTGGCCCCGCGCCGGGGTCCCTTTCGCGGCGCTCCCCGCCTGCATGCCCTCGATCCGCCACCTGATCTCGATCGACGATCTCTCCCTCGCGGAGATGCTGGCGCTGTTCGAGCGCGCGCGCGAGTTCGCCGGGGAGCCGAAGAACTGGTCGCACCTGTGCCCCGGGCGCATCTCGGCCACGCTCTTCTACGAGGCTTCGACCCGCACGCGGCTCTCCTTCGAGTCGGCCATGCTGCGCCTCGGCGGGGGAGTGATCACCGCCGCCGACATGCGCATGTCGAGCGCCTCCAAAGGCGAGTCGCTGGCCGACACCGTGCGCGTGGTGGGGGGGGCCTACGCCGACATCCTGGTCCTGCGCCACCCGAGCGAGGGGGCCGCGCGGCTGGCGGCCGAGTTCTCGTCCGTGCCGGTCATCAACGCCGGCGACGGCAGCCACGAGCACCCGACCCAGACCCTGTGCGACCTCTACAGCCTGTGGATCGAGCACGGCCGCATCGAGGGCCTGGACGTGGTGCTGGCCGGCGACCTGCGCTACAGCCGCACGATCCACTCCTTCGCCTACGCGCTGGCGCGCTTCGGCGCCAACATCATCTGCGTGCCGCAGTCCGGCTTCGAGATGCCCGAGTACATGGTGCGCCGCCTGCGCGAGGAGTTCGCGGTCGAGCCCGTGCGCGCCAACGCCTCGCGCCTGGGCGAGCTGGCCTCGGCCAGCGACGTCGTGTACCTGACGCCCCAGAAGCCGCACCAGCTGAGCCTGTTCACCGACGCTCGCGGCTTCAACGTCGAGCGCGTGGACGCGGTCTACATGACGCGGCCGCAGACCGAGCGGCACACGGCCCAGGACGGGCAGACGAAGACGGACTACCTGCAGCTCGGCAAGCGCGCCATGTCGGCCGACTCGCTGCGCGACGCGGTCGTCATGCACCCGCTGCCGCGGCGCGAGGAGATCAGCTCCGACCTGGACGCCGACCCGCGCAGCATCTACTTCAAGCAGGCCTCGCGCGGCGTGCCGATCCGCATGGCGATCCTGGGCAGCCTGCTGGGCGAGCTCGACGCGCTGTCCGGTCGGCCCGCGGCGCGCAACCCGGTCTTTCCGGTCCAGGTGGGGGACAATCCGTGCCTGAACCCCACCTGCATCGCGCACACCGAGGACCGCCACGTGACGCCCAAGGTCGAGCTGGCCTCGGCCTTTCCGCCGCGCGTCGCCTGCGCGTACTGCTCGAACGAGATCCCGGTCGGGGCGGTCGGCTGCTCGACCACGGGCCATTTCCACGCCCCCTCCTCGCGCGAGTTGCGCAAGATCCGGCCCGACCACATGGTCTTCTTCCGCGACGCGGCCCAGGCCCAGGCGCTCGGGTTCGCCAGCGCCGCGCGCCCCAGCTCGGTCTCCGAGCGCTCGTAGCGAGCACATCCGGATCGGGTCGGGATCGGGTCGGGATCGGGTCGGGATCGGGTCCGGATCGGGTCCGTTCACGTCCGGTGGCAGGAGCCTGCCCATGCGCCACGGACGGGCGGCTCCCGCCGCCCCGCCGCCAAGCGGGTGAGCGCTTTCGCACGAGGGGCCCGGGGGCCGGCGCTGGACCGCACGGGCGGAGGCTGCAAGGGCCCTTCGCCCCGGCCGCCCGGGGCGCGGTATGTCGTTGGCGGGATGAGCCTTAGGGGCTGTCCGAGGTGCCCATGGGGGCAGCGGCATGGAGCTTGCTTCCAACCGCCGGTGGCGCTCCCGGCCGGGCCTGCCGGCCCGGTCGCGAGGGCGTCCCCGAGCGGTATCCTTGACAGCACTCCATCTCGCGATTCCCTGCCCACGCCCCGCGGCGCCCGCGATCGGCGCGGGCCGCTCTCTCGGCCCGCCGGCGCGTCCCTTCGAGCCGGCCCCCTGGACCCGGCCCGCCCCCTTGACCCGATCCGCCCCCTTGACCCGATCCGCCCCCTTGACCCGATCCGGGGGGCGAGCAGAATGGGCCTTTCAGGACTATCTGCAAGCCCCGAGCCCCCGCTGCCGCAGGCGTCCCACGGCGCTCGTCGTGCTCGTTGCGAGCTCCGCTCGCGCGGACCCGGCGGGAGGTGGGAACGGGCAGTCCGGATCGCGTGGCGCGCGGATCACCGATCGCCGTTCCGTCTCCTCCCTCGCGCTCGTAGCGAGGCGAGGGATCCGGCGGCCCGATCGGGGGTGCGCGCGGCTGCAACCCACCTCGACCATCTCATGAAGCAGACCAGCACACCGTCGAACGTCCGACTCGCGACCCGTGCAGCGACCCCTTCCGGCAGAACGACCGCTTCCGGCGGAACACTGTCCGGCGCGGCACTTCTCGCGACCCTTCTCCTGGGCGCCTGCGGCGGCGCGTCCGCCGTGACCGGCAGCAGCGCGGGGGAACCGGGCGAGCTCGTGCCCCACCCGGCGGGCAGCGGCATGCGCTCGCTCAACTTCATCGTCGACGAAAACAAGCGTGGCACGGCCAGCGAGATGAAGATCGTCGGCATCCTGTGGGGGCGGCTGGTCGACGTCTACGACAGCAGCGGGGCACTGCAGCAGCAGGACCTCGTCATCGGCGAGGACATCCGCACGAACCAGTTCTACCAGCTCAGCACGAACCCCGTCACCGAGAAGACCCAGGTGGTCATCAACGCCGAGGCGGGAACGGCGACCTTCGTGTCCGCGCTGCTGGCGCTCGATGCGAACCTGACGCCGGTGCAGGAGAAGAGCCTCGACCCCGGCGAGCTGCCGCCCTTCTCGATGATGCCTCGCAACGCCGCCCTGGTCGTGCGTTTCGACGACCTGCTCGACCCGCGCTTCGAGAACGGGCAGTGGCACGACAGCTACGACGGCAACCTGATCTCGCCCAACGCCGGTCAGCTCAACGCGCAGGTGGTCAAGCTCCTGTCCGACTACCCGCCCGACCAGCCGTTCGAGGCGCGCATCATCCTCGACCCCAACCACGGCGACCTGGCGGCCTACGGCGGTGGCGGCGTGCAGACGTTCCACTCGACGCGCGTGATCATCGACTCGACGGTGTCGGAAGTCGATGCGTCGGGGGCGGACAACACCCTGCCGGTCAACTCGCTGGGCCTTCCGGCGAGCATCACGACCCAGGAGCCGAACATGGTCGTGCGCATCCCGACCCGCCAGGATGCCTCCGTCGGCCAGAACCTCATTCTGACCAACCCCACCCTCCACGGCCTGGCCTTCTTCTCGAACGGACCCAACGACTCCTCGTCGTCGACCCGGGACGTGCTGCGCGCGTTCCGCTCGGGCGGGAGCGCCGACATCACCGGCGACCTGAACAACGGCTTCCTGCTCGACGAGGAGAAGCCGAAGTTGATCGGGCGTCTGTCCGTGGTGGTCGCCGGGACCCCGGTCCCCGACCCGGGCGTCGTCGACGTCTACACCCTGCCGCAGATGGTGTTCCAGGTCGTGGCCTGCGCCTCGACGCCCAAGGTCGGCGACGTGCTCACCCAGGGCCAGGTCAGCGCCCAGATCATCGGCTTCGAGTCCCAGAGCGGCTCGGTCGTGTCCAATGTCTCGATCCAGGTGCTCGCGCCTCCGGGCGCGATGATCCAGCCGGGCATCGCCCAGCTCCAGACGCCCTTCGATCCCGACCAGGACCTGCCGGCGTGCTTCGTGCGCTTCTCGCCCAACGCTTCGGACGCGCCGGCGGACGACGTCTCCAAGGGCGCGCAGATGATCCTCCTGTTCAGCGAGCCGATGGACCCGACTTCGCTGACGTCCTTCGACAACTACACGATCAGGCGCGTCGCCGCCGATCCGACCGCCTTCGACCTCATCGTCGGCGAGGTGCTGCCGTCCGCGAACCTGCGCGAGTTCGTGTTCCAGCCCAGGCTGCCGCTGAAGCACGGCATCGGCCAGTCGGAGGAGTACTACCTCAAGCTGGAAGGCGATGAGGACGGTCCGACCGACCTGGCCGGCAACCCGTTGCTCGAGGCGCTGCCGCAGGTCGCCTTCCGGCTCGACCCCACCGAGGGCACGGACGACAACGGCGGCGTCGCGTTCCGCTTCGCCAGTCCCGACGAGCTGTACGACGATGAATTCCCCGAGCTGCGCGCGGGCCAGATCCTCTACAACCTCGGGCGCGAGCTCATCCAGCCGCGGCCGGTGAACCGCTTCCCGGTCGCCGCTGACCGCGACAAGCCGGTGCCGAGCGTGATGGTTCCCTTCGTGCCGGGTGTGCAGACGCCGCTCTCGCCCCTGGGCAGCAAGCTCCAGGCGGTGTGGCGCTACTGCGACCTCGGCTTCTCCGTCACGGACGAGACCAACATCAACATCGACGTGGAGGGCGTCGCCTGGGCGCCGATCGGCGCGGCGGTCGTGTCCGACACGTACGACGAGTTCCAGCTCACGCTGGCGCACTCCTATCGCCTGCCGGACGAGTTCCTCAACCCGATGTCGGGCTTCCCGAACTTCCCGAACTCGGGTCTGGTGACGACCTACGTCAACAACTACCTCGACCCGCAGAACGACGGCGGCAAGGTCATGGCCCCGCGCGACGAGGGTTACGCCGTCAACCCGGCCGACCTGTTCACCGCCGAATCGGGGACCTTCATGATGCCCTGGCCGGTCAACACGGACGTCCCGATCGAGCAGTTCCGGTACTACACGTGGCGCGACACCGCGATCCTCGGCCTGGGCGGTCCGCAGGGCGGTGGCGCGATGCTGTTCCAGGAGGTGGCGGTGCTCGGGCAGGGCACGGTCGGCGTGCCCTGGCCCGCAGGCCAGGTACCGACCTCGGGCCTGCCGCTCCTGATCGAGGTGCGCTGCTACCCGGACGACAACGGCCTGGGGCTGAACGCCTTCGACATCTCGCTGGCGGCGAACTCCTCGGCGAAGCCGAACTTCCGCGCCTTCTCGACCGGCGGCTACGACACCAGCAACCAGCCGGTGGTCAGGGACCCCGACCTCCAGAACGAGGCCTCGGGAGGCTTCAACCCCAACAGCAATCCGCCCGGTGCGACCACCTTGCCGGCCGACAACTCGTTCTACATCGGCCAGCTCGACCTCGTGACACGCATCAGCCGCTTCCACACGATCTGGATCGACACGGTCTTCGCCGCGCCGACCTACGCCTCGCCGGTGATCGAGCCGAACCCGAACGACCAGCCGGCCGGCACCCAGGTCGTGCTGGCCTTCCGCGGCGCGTCGCTGATCACGAACACGGATGGGGGCAGCCCGCGGAACGACATCACCACGAACGCGGCCACGATCAACATCTACGGCAATCCCAATGGTCTGCCCACGCCCGAGCCCAGCGCGCCCGTCTACCTGAACAACGACCCGACCTGGAAGACCAAGCTGTCGGACGTCGATGGGGCGAAGGCCTTCCAGGTGCGCGTCACCTTCATCTCCAACCCGATCTCGAACAAGACGGCCGAGCTCTCCGCGCTCGGCTTCGCCTGGAGCAACTGACCCTTGCGGCGCGATCACCCCCGCAGGTCAGTCTGGCAGGATGACCTCGCACACAGCCCCAGCGATCCTCGAACGACCCCGGAAGGGTCCCGGCTCCCGCGTCTCCACCGAACCGACGAGTGCATCATGATCAAGATGATCAAGTCCCCTCGCGTCCCGAGTACTTCCCGGACCAGCACCTTCCGGACCAGCACCTTCCGGGCCAGCACCTTCCGGACCTTGGCCCCCGGTGCCGTCTGGGTCCCCACGCTGCTCGGCGGTCTGCTGGCGGCCGGCTGCAGTGGCGGGGGCACGGACGCCAACGAGGCCGCCGCGGGCTTGTTCCGGCTCGAGAGCACGTCGATCACGTCGGGCCAGACCTGGCAGATCAACCGCGTCATCAGGTTCACGTTCTCGCACCCGGTCGATTTCGACACGGTGAACATGAACACGCTGAACATCGCCCAGACCAGCGGTGCGCCGGCGGTGGGCGACTTCGCGCTCGCGGCCGGTGATCCGCGCACGGTGGTCTTCCAGCCGACCTGTCCGACCGAGACGGACTTCTCCGACGCCGGCTTCGTGCCCGGCGGCGTGCAGTACCGCATCGTCATCCCCTCGCTCTCGAACGGCGCCGGCACGATCCGCTCGGTGGGCGGGAAGGCGCTGACGAGCGGGCAGACGATCGAGTTCTTCACGCCCGTGTCAGAGGTCCTGACCGATCTGTTCCTCGACCCCCAGGCGGGTCCGCCGACGCCGATCACGGGGTTCGTCGACACCGATGGCTCGGTGCAGGGCACGCGCCTCGAGTTCGCGGACGGCCACGCCGACCCGATCCCCTTCGCGTTGGACGAGAACGGACAGGGCACGCTGGACGGCTTCCTCGTGCCGCTGAACCTCTACAGCGACGCGGCCACGCGCTTCGAGGTGGTGGTCGAGATCAACCAGCCTGTCAGCCCCAGCGCGGCGAACATCTCGCAGCAGCGCATCCAGCTCCAGTTCGAGAGCGCGCCGGGCGAGTGGACGACCTTCGCCACGCGCGTCGAGCTCGCGGCGAACTGCACGGACACGGGCGCCCAGGTGCGCCTGCGGCCGCTCGGCGTGCTGCCCCAGGGGCGCGCCATGCGCGTCTCCCTCAGCCCGGAGTTCGAGGATCTCGTCGGCGACCGCAACATCCTGGCCCTGATCGACTTCGCCTTGATGGAGGCCGACGCCTTCCGGGAGGGCGGCGCAGCCGTGGACTTCGCGGACGAGTTCCTCGAGCCGTTCCTCCTCAGCGGCCAGCAGCTCGGGTCCTTCGAGGACGACCAGGCCACGTTCGACACCCCGACGGCCGACTGGGGCGAGCTCGCTCCGGGCGTCTACGGCCTGCAGCCCTCCTTCGACTTCGACGGCACCGGCGGGCCGGGCGGCGACTTCGACTGGTACGTGCAGCCGAACGCGATCGTGATCCTCGACACGACCTCGACCTTGATCCTGGGCGGCCCGGGCGGCGTCCCGACGACGACCCAGCTCGTGACCAACGGCGTGGTGAACGTCCGCGACCTGTTCATCCCGGCCTCCTCGAGCGTTCGCATCCAGGGCCCCAACCCGGCCCTGTTCCTGTGCTCGGGCGAGGTGCGCATCGAGGGCACGCTGGTCTGCTCCGGCAACAACGCGACGCCGGTCTTCACCCTGGACACGCCCTACCAGCCCGAGGCGGGCGCCTCGGGCAACGCCGGCGGCGGCCGGGGCGGGACCGGCAGCTACCTCACGAACCAGGTCACTCCGCGCGGCGGCCCCGGTGCCGGGGCCTTCGACCAGGCCGGCGCCGGCGGCCAGGGCGGCGAGAGCGGTTGGAGTCCGAACACGGCCAACTACGGCCAGTTCCGCGGCGCGGCCGGCGGCGGCGGCGGGACGCTGGGCCTCGACGTGCGGCTCGCCACCGGCTGCCTCGACCAGACGATGATCGGGCTCGACGGCGAGAACGGCTTCACGGGCAACCCGCAGGCCAACGCGGCCCAGCGGCCCGGCGAGTTGATGCCCTGGGGCGGCCACAAGGCCGACCGGCCGTTCACCGATCTGCACGGCACGGACGACGACTTCTGGGGCACGAGGCGCATGAACTTCGGCACCGAGAACGAATCCCTCGTCCTGGGCGAGCTGATCAAGCCCTGGCCCGGGTCGGGCGGCGGCGCGGGCGGCGACGCGACGCGCGCCACCACCTACCCGCCCCCCAACATGGTGAACCAGGACCAGGACAAGGGCTGCGGCGGCGGCGGCGGGGCCGGCTCGCTGACGATCCTGGCCCTGGGCGACATCAGCCTCGGCCCTCTCGGCAAGATCTACGCCGTCGGCGGGCACGGCAGCGGCGGCGAGAACACGAACTACGTCAACCGCATCGGCGGGGGCTCGGGTGGCGGCGCCGGCGGGCACGTCGTGTTGCAGACGGCCAAGACGATCGACCTGTCCGAGGTCCCCAGCGGCGCCGCCGCGGTCATCGCGCGCGGCGGCCAGGGCGGCGCGGGCTTCGACAACCAGGGCGGCGCCGACGACAACGAGACCAACACCTCCGCCGACGCGAAGCACAACGGTGACGACCTCATCGACAACCCGTTCGAGGAGGACGTGCCGGCCGCGTGCCATTTCGGAACTGAAGTCGTGCATTCGGCCGGCGGCGACGGCGGACCGGGCATCATCCAGTTCCACGTCGGCACCCTGCCCGACGACGTGATCGGTCCCCAGGGCTTCAGCGGGCGTCTGCGGGACGCAGTGCGCCCGGCGGCGCTCGGCTTCGACATCGGCACGAACTCGAACGACGCGAAGTGGGTCGACCAGCTGCTTCCGATCTTCGGCCGCCTGTCGAAGGCGCAGTCGCGCTGGATCCCCCTGGGCGAGGTGACGATCGACCCCGACGACCCCGACGTCCCCGACCCGATCACGTTCCTGTTCGGCGGGACGGTCCCCTCGACCGGCCTCGTGCCCGACCTCGACGACGACGGCGTGGTGGACGACCTGCCCCCGATCCTGGCCCCGGCCGGCGACATCGGTGATCCCGGCCTGCCGAGCATCTCGCCCACGAACCCGCGCACGTTGCTGCTGGACGCGAGCGAATTGGCGGCCGAGGACGTGATCTACCGGCGCAACCCGAACCTGTTCCGGCGCTTCCTGATCCGCGTCGGAGCGCAGGGTTTCAACGTCGAGGCCGGGGAGTACGACGCGGGCACCGGCGAGCTGCGGCTGACGGTCTCCAGCACGGGTCCCGAGCTGCCCAGCGCGGGCACGGTCGAGGTCCGGCCGCGCTACCTCACGGTGTCCACCAACGGGATCGCCAACGCGCTGCCGGGCAGCAGCGCGATCCTGATCAGCTTCCAGGCCACCCAGCCCAACGCGCTGGGCGATCCGGACGAGAACAACATCTTCCCCGACATCTTGACCTGGGCGACCGACGTGGGGGACCTGAACCTCGCGCCGAACAACACGGACTTCCGCTTCATCCGCTTCCGGGTGGAGTTCGACATCCTGGCGGACGACTCGGAGCTGTCCTTCAACACGCCCCGGCCGGTCGTGCAGTTCCTGCGCCTGCCCTTCCGCTTCTGATCGCTGCGCGGAGTTTTTCAACGGGCTCCTGGAGGCTCACACGGCGGGCGGACGGCCATCGGGCTCTCCGCCCGCCTTCGTGCATGGGGGCGGGCGCGCGCTGCCTCCCGTCCCGGTGGCGTCGCGGATTGGGGTGAGGATTGCCGCTCGCCCGGGTGGTTCAATGGGCGCGTGCTGCGCACACCGAGGAAGTGGACCGCGCTCGCGCTGCTCGGCACCCTCGGGCCGGCCTGCGGCGGAGAGCCGCAGGCGCAGGGCGGCTGGCTCGAGCTGTCCCAGGTGCGCCCCAGGAGCAGCTCCGGCGTGTTCCTGAACGAGACCCTGAGCTTCGACTTCTCGCGGCCGGTCGATCCGCTCTCCGTCACGCGCAGCGGCCTGCGGATCAGAGACGACCAGGGTCGTGCGGCCCGCGGCGTGTTCCGGGTCGAGGGCGAGCGCGTCCGGTTCCTGCCCGACCCGGTGCTCGAGCCCGACCTCTCCGACGGCGGCTTCCGGCCGGGGACGCGCTACGCGGTGGTGATGGCCGGCTTCCCGGCGCTCGACGCGCTGCGCTCGGCCGACGGCCACCCGCTGGCGCGCACCTGGCGCTGGTCGTTCGAGACGGCGCACGTGACCGAACCGCGTGGCCAGATGTTCGAGGACCGCACCCCGGCCCGCGGGTCGCACCTCGTCCTGCGAACCCGCCGGACCGTGCGTGACGCGCCCGTCGTCCTGCTCGAGTGCGAGGAACCGGTCGATCCCTCGACCTTGTTCGCGCGCGACTTCCACTTCGTGGCGCCGTCGGGCGAGGAGATCGAGGTCCGCGCGCGGCTGCTGCGGAACTCCGAGCGGGACACCGGCCCGAGGCGCGCGGCCGCGGTGATCGAGATCGCCCCGCAGGCCGTGCTCCAGGCGGGCCGGCACGAGCTGCGCATCGATCCCGGCCTGCGGTTGCGCGACTTCGGCGGCAACCCGCTCCTGTGGCAGCTCGATCCCGGCGCGCGCCAGGAGGCGGTCAGCGTGGTCGAGGCCGGCGAGCAGAAGGGGTACCTTGTGCAGGACTTCCTCGATGCCGGCGACCAGACGACGCCTCCGGTCCCCGGCGCGGACGGGACCGCCAGATGGGGGCAGGGCAAGGTGACCATCCGCTACCCGGCCGCGGCCGGGACGGGCGCGGCGGGCGACGAAACGCTGACGGGCAAGGAGGAGCGCAAGGACCTGCACGCCACGCGCATCGCGCTGGAGCAGGACGACGAGTGCAGCCTGACGGCCCCGGGCCTGGTCGTCCTGCGCGCCCAGGGCGCGCTGCGCATCCGCGGACGCCTCGCGCGCGGCGGCGGCGGCGGGCCGCCGATGGACTGCGTGCCCGGCGAGCGCCTGAGCGCCTGGCTCGCGCGGGCGATCGCGGAGGACCCGGCCTGGACGGTGCTGATCGCCGGTGGAGATCTGGAGATCGCGGGCGAGGTGGTCACGCAGGGACCGTTGCTGCTGGTCGCAGGGGGGTGGATCCGCGTGTCGGGGACGGTGCGCGCCGAGGAGAAGCAGCTCTGGCTGCTGGGCGAGGGCGGTGGCTCGAGCCTGCCCGTGACCGCCAGCCGCATCGAGCTCGAGATCGACCCCCCGCGCGAGAATCCCCTGCGCCGGCCGCTGCGTTTCGCGGCGCTCTCCAACCCGCTCCCGCCCTGGGGCGGGGTTGAGAGCTGGTACCCGGCGGAGGAGTCGGGATCGGCCGGGGCCGGCGCGTTCCGCGTGCGCTTCGTGCGCTCCGAGCTGGTCTTCGCCGACCAGGACTGGGATCCCCGGCCCGACCCGCGCCAGCTCGATCCCCCGGGCCGGCTGCGGCTCCTGATCGAGCTCGAGATCGGCCCCGCGCCCGGCGGGCCGATGGCCGAGCGGCGCTGGGATCCGCCGCTGGTCGACCGCGTGCGGCTCTCCTGGGAGCGCGAGGAGGGGGACGCCCGCTGATGGAGCTCTCGACCGGTTGGATCCTCGCCTGCTGGACGCTCTTCGGGCTGTTCGTGGGCTCGTTCCTCAACGTGGCGATCCACCGCTACCCGCTCGCCGGCCAGACGGTCTCGAACCCGCGCCGCTCGCATTGTCCACAGTGCGGTCGTGAGCTCACCTGGCTCGAGAACGTGCCGCTCCTCTCCTGGCTCGCGCTGCGCGGCCGCTGCCGCGGCTGCGATTGGCCGATCCCCTGGCGCTACCCCCTGGTCGAGGCCCTGACGGGGGGGCTGTGGCTGCTCGCGGCCTGGAGCACCGGGATCGAGCACCCCGCCCTGATCCTGGCGCGGGTGCTGGTGATCTCGGGCCTGATAGTGGCGACCTTCGTCGACCTGGACTGCTTCGAGATCCCGGACTCGGTCTCGATCGGCGGGATGGTGCTGGCGCCGCTGCTGTCGTTCCTGGTGCCCGGGCTGCACGCCGACACCTGGATCGCGCGCGAGATGAGCCCGGATCCGGCCGCGGTCGAGCGCTTCTGGGCCTTCACCGCCAGCCTGGCGGGCATGGCGAGCGGCGGCGGGGTCCTGATCGCGATCGGCTGGCTCGGCGCGCGCATCTTCGGGAAGGAGGCGATGGGGTTCGGCGACGTGAAGCTCCTGGCCGCCGGCGGCGGCTTCCTGGGCCCGGGCGGCGTGCTGGTGGCCCTGATGATGGCCTCGGTCGTGGCCTCGGTGGGGGGCGTCCTCAACATGGCGCGCTTCTTCCACCTCGTGCGCTCGCGCGCGCGGGCCCGCGGCGGCCGGCGCTCCTTCCCCCGCGCGCTGCGCGTCGCGCGGTCGGCGGGACGCTACGTCCCCTTCGGACCCTATCTGGCCGTCGGCATTGGAATCGTGCTCCTGTATTGGAATGATGTGATCGCGATCGTGCTGCGCGCCCGTTCGTGACGGTCGCGGCGGGTGCGGGCCTTCGCCTTCCAACACGAGAAAGGCCGTCGAAGAACGGGAAGAGAGGGACTGGGAATGGACTGGAAGAGGAGGGATCGCGCGCTGTTGTTCGTGCTCCTGTGCGGGGCGGCCTGGAGTGCCGGCTGCACCTCCAGCGAGGCCTACCGCCGCTCGATCGACGAGCGCGACAACCAGATCCGCGCGTTGCGTGAGGAGAAGGCCGCGCTGAAGCGCGAGCGGCAGGCCTGCCTGGGCGAGATCGACGCCCTGGGCGCCCAGCTGGCCGAGGCCAACGCGCGCGTCTCGGCGCCGGTGGATGCGAGCTGGGCCGGCGACGCGCGGCTGGAGAGCCTGGGCATCGGCTACGAGCTGCGCAACGGGATGGCGGTGATCACGATCCCCTCGTCGATCACCTTCCCCTCGGGCCGGGCCGAACTCTCGCGGGAGGGGGAGAAGGCCTTGCGCGAGGTGGCGGCCGTCCTGGCGGCGAGCCACGGCGCGGGCGTCTACCACATCGAGGGCCACACGGACACGGATCCGATCCGCAAGTCGAAGTTCGCGACGAATCGCGATCTGTCGCTGGCGCGGGCGACGGCTGTGCTGACGTTCCTGGTGGAGGCGTGCGGGGTGCGGGACGAGCAGTGCGTGGTGGTCGGGTACGGGCAGTATCGGCCGTTGGATGGGAGTGGGACGGCGGCGGGGAAGGGGAGGGACAGGAGGGTCGAGATCGTGGTCCACGCCTCCGCGCCGTAGGCGCGGAGCGTGGACCCCGCTCCCGCTCCCGCTCCGGCTCCCGGTGTGGACCCGTCCCCGCTCCCGTTCCCGTCGCCGTTCCCGTTCCCGTCCGGCCCGTTGCCCGGCCGTTCCCGTTCCCGTCCGGTCCGTTACCCGTTCCCGGGCGGGAGCGGGGACGGGCACGGGACCGGACCGGACGGGAACCGGCACGGCCGGGCAACGGGAACGGCGACGGGAACGGGAACGAACACGGGCACGGGTCCACATCGGGAACGGGAGCGGGAGCCGGAGCGGGAGCGGGGCGGATCCGCGGCGGATCCGCTAGGATGAGCCGCCTTTTCCACATCCAGGGCTCACCCCGCGAACCCACCCCCCCGCGACACACCGATGACCAACGGAGTCCAGGCCTTCCGCAACATCGCCTTCGTCGGCCACCCCTCCGCCGGCAAGACGACCCTGGTCGACGCCCTTGCCCATGCGACCGGAGCCTCGGCCCGCAAGGGATCCGTCGCGGACAAGTCCAGCATCTGCGACACGGAACCCGAGGAACAGGAAAAACAGCACACGCTGCAACTCGCCGTCGTGCACGCCGACCACGGGGACAAGCACTGGACCTTCCTCGACACACCCGGGTATCCCGACTTCCGGGCCGAGACCGAGGGCGCGATGTTTGCCGCCGACCTCGTCGTCGCGGTCGTCAGCTGCTCCAGCGGAGTGACCTACAACCTGCGCCAGAAGATGGCCCGCGCCGCGGCGCTGAAGCGAGCGCGGGCCGTGGTGATCACCCACCTCGATGGCGAGCACGCCGTGTTCGGCGAGGTGCTCGATGCCCTGCGAGAAGCGGAAGGGGCGTGCGCGCCGGTGCTCCTGCCTGACGCGAGCGGCCCCGCCTTCTCGGCCGTGCGCAACACACTGGAGGTCGAGGACTCGGAGTGGCGCCAACCGCTGCTCGACATCCTGGCCGACGCCTGCGACGACGAGGAGCTCGTCATGGCGTACCTGGACTCGCAGACTCTCAGCGAGGAACAGGTCGAGAAGCTGATGCCCGCGGCGATCGTGTCCGGTTCCCTGATCCCGGTCCTGGCCTGCAACCCCGAGTCGGGCCTGGGGGTCGAGAACGTGCTCCACTTCCTCAAGCGCTTCGCCCCCTCCCCGGCGCAGTCCCGGGTCGTGGGCGCCTCCGACGGCGCTCTCGAGCCCGATCCGGCCGCTGGGCTCGCGGCGACCGTGTTCAACGTCAAGACCGACGCCCACGTCGGCAAGGTGTGCCTGGCGCGCATCTGGCGCGGCACGCTGGCCGCGTCCGACAGCGTGCAGGGCGATGGCGACACCAAGCCGGAGAAGCTGGGCGGCCTGTTCCACCTGGTGGGCAGGAAGCGCGAGCCGATCGAGTTGGCCGGCCCGGGCGAGATCGTGGCCTTCTCGAAGGTGGAGCACCTGCCCTATGGCGCGAGCTTCACCCGGGCCGGCGCCACGCCGGTGCAGGTGTCCGCGCCCGAGGCACCCGTCCCCATGGTCTCGCTGGCCGTGACGCCCAGGAGCCGCGCCGACGAGCAGAAGATCGGCGAGGCACTGGCGAAGCTCTCCGCCGAGGATCCGACCTTCACCATCTTCCAGGACCCGATGACCCACGAGATGGTGATGAACGGCATGAGCGACCTGCACCTGCAGGTGATGGAGGCGCGCCTCAAGCGCCGCTACGGCGTCGAGATCGACACCGCCCTGCCGCGCATCGCCTACCGCGAGACCATCACACGGCCCGCCGCGGGACACCACCGCCACAAGAAGCAGACCGGGGGGCGCGGCCAGTTCGGCGAGTGCTTCCTGCGCCTGCGGCCCCTGGCCGCGGGCGAGGGCGTCCAGTTCAAGGACTCGGTCGTCGGCGGGACCATCCCGCGCAACCTCATTCCGGCCGTCGAGAAGGGCATCCGCGAGGCCTGCGCCGAAGGCGTCTTGACCAAGAACATCGTGGTCGACGTCGAGGCCGAGGTCTACGACGGCAAGTTCCACGCCGTCGACTCGGACGAGGCCAGCTTCAAGATGGCCGGCTTGCGCGCGTTCCGCGAGGGCTTCGAGAAGGCCGGGCCGGTGCTGCTGGAGCCGATCGTCGTGCTCGACATCCACGTCCCGACCGAGATGGCCGGCACGATCTTCAGCGACATCACCAGCCATCGCCGCGGCCACGTCCTCGATCAGGGCAACGAGGCCGACGGCGCCGTCACCGTGATAAAGGCCGAGGTACCCCTGGCGATGGTGCAGACGTATCACCGCGACCTGAAGTCCCAGACCGCCGGCGAGGGCAGCTACTCGCTGGCCTTCGCCCGCTACGCCCCGATCCCGGCCGCCGAGCAGGCCAAGATCCTGAAGCTGCAGGGGCGCAAGCGGGACGAGGAGTAGCGCGCGGTACTGCGACTTTAACACCTGCGGTGCTCGGGCGGCGGTAACTTTAACACCTGCGGTGCTCGGGCGCCTGCGGCGCCCGCCCATGCGGGCAGCTCGCGACCCGCGGGGGTCCTCGACGCGCGGGCTGTGAGTCATGCACTCTCGAGGGCGCCTGCAACTTCAACACCTGCGGTGCACGGGCGCCTGCGGCGCCCGCCCAGGGGGCAGCTCGCGACCCGCGGGGGTCCTCGACGCGCGGGCTGTGAGTCGTGCACTCTCGAGGGCGCCCGCGACACCTGCGGGGCGCCCGCGACACTTGCGGGACGCCCTCGGCACTTGCGGGACGCCCTCGGCACTTGCGGGGCGCATCCGACACCTGCGGTGCTCCCCGCCAGTCCGGCGAGGGGGCTGGCTTCGTTCGACCTGGCTTCGTTCGACCTGGCTTCGTTCGACCCGGCTTCGTTCGACCCGGCTTCGTTCGACCCGGGGGGATGGCCTGCTCAGGCACGCGGTGAGCCGTTCCCGGTGTCCTCGAGCGGAAGGTAGCGACTCCGGTCCAAGGGCGTCCGCAGGCGGGGACCGGGCGCCGTCTCGCCGCTCCCGCGCTTCCGCTGGCCGGGGGCGGAAAGGCTTTCCCGTCCGCCCCCCGCTCCAGTTCGCGGTCCCGCCGTTCCGATCTGAAGGCATTCCCCGGCCCGTCCCGCGCGGGCCGGCGCCGGAGGCCATCCCGGAGGAATGCCATGATCACGATGGAAGAGTTGCTCGCACTGCTCGTGCGGCAGGGCGGTTCGGACCTCCACCTCAGCGTCGGCAGCCCGCCCCGGATCCGGGTCGACGGGGTGCTGCTCCCGGTGGAGACGGATGCGCTCGAGCCGGACGACACGCGTCGCCTGGCGACCAGCGTGCTCAACTCCGACCAGATCGCGACCCTCGACCGTGACTACGAGCTCGACTGCTCGTTCGGGCTCGAGGGACACGGGCGCTTCCGCTCCAACATCTTCTACCAGCAGGGCTCCGTCGCCGCCGTGCTGCGCTCGATTCCGAGCGAGATCCCCGACTTCGAGCACCTCGGCATGCCGCGCGTGGTGTGCGAGCGCATGTGCTCGCTGCGGTCCGGACTGATCCTGGTCACGGGCGCCACCGGCTCGGGCAAGTCGACCTCGCTGGCGGCGATGATCAGCCACGTCAACACGCACCGCCAAGCGCACATCGTGACGATCGAGGACCCGGTCGAGTTCACGCACCGCCACGGCTCGTGCATCGTCACGCAGCGCGAGGTCGGGGGGGACACGAAGAGCTTCTCCAATGCGCTGCGCAGCGTACTGCGCCAGGACCCCGACGTCGTCCTGGTGGGCGAGCTGCGCGACCACGAGACCATCGAGGCCGCCCTGACGTTGGCCGAGACCGGCCACCTGACCTTCGGCACGCTGCACACCTCGGACGCGGTGCAGACCATCAACCGCATCGTCGACGTGTTTCCCTCCCACCAGCAGGCGCAGGTGCGCACGCAGCTTTCGTTCACCATGGAGGGCGTCTTCTCCCAGCAGCTGCTCCCGCTGGCCTCGGGCCGCGGCCGTGCGCTGGCGGCCGAGATCATGCTGGCCACGCCCGGCATCCGCGCCCTCGTGCGCGACGGCAAGTCGCACCAGATCTACTCGCAGATCCAGACCGGCGGCCGGTTGGGCATGTGCACGATGGCGCAGTCGCTGGCCGCGCTCGTGCGCAACGGCAAGGTGAACATCGTCGACGCCGAGATGGCCCTGAGCGATCCCGCCGAGCTGCGCAACCTCATCAAGGCGGCCTGATGGTGCGGGTCTCGCGCAAGATCCGCCAGCTCCTGCTCGACGCCGGCCTGGTCGACCAGGTGGCCTGGAGCGGCGCACGCGAGAAGGGCGGCAACGTGATCGAGAACCTGCTGGCGCAGGGGATCGTCGCCGAAGGCGCGTTGCTCGAGACCCTCGGGCGTGCCTCCAACGTGCCGCCGATCGACCTGTCTCGCGTCACGCCGGACCGGGGGGCCCTCGACAGCATCCCGCACGAGACCTGCGCCGAGTTCGGGATCCTGCCGCTGTCACGCAACGGGGACGTCCTCACCATCGCCGTCAGCGATCCCTTCGACGTGCTGCTGCTCGACGACCTGCGCCGCCGCACGGGCTGCCACATCCAGCAGCTCGTCAGCCATCCGGGGATGATCCGGACCTCGATCGAGAAGTCCTTCCAGACCGGGGCGCGCGAGGTCGCGGAGCTGCTGGACGAGGTCGGCAGCAGCGCCGAGATCGACGTGTCCGTGGCGCAGGAGAGCGAGGACCTGGACATCTCCTCGCTCAACCTCGGCGAAGACGCGCCGGCGGTGAAGCTCATCAACATGATCCTGCTGCGCGCCCTGAAGGAGAAGGCCAGCGACATCCACATCGAGCCGACGGACAAGAAGATCAACGTGCGCCTGCGCATCGATGGTCGTCTGGGCCTGATCATGTCGCCGCCGCGGTCGCTCCAGCCGGCGCTGATCTCGCGCCTGAAGATCCTGGCCCAGCTCGACATCGCGGAGCGCTTCACGCCGCAGGACGGGAAGTTCCAGATCCGCTACGAGGGGCGTCAGATCGACTTCCGCCTCTCGATCCTGCCGGTGGTGGGCGGCGAGAAGGCCGTGATGCGCATCCTCGACACGGGCGCGCTGGCGCTGCGGCTCGATGCGATGGGCTACGAGCAGTCCGCGCTGGACCACATCCAGCGCGCGATCCGCTCGCCCTACGGGATGCTGCTCATCACGGGGCCGACCGGCTCTGGCAAGTCGACCACGTTGTACGCCTGCGTGCAGGAGGTGGCCGACCCGAGCGTCAACCTGACCACGGTCGAGGATCCGGTCGAGTACCGCATGGAAGGCATCAACCAGGTCCAGGTGAACAACAAGCGCGGGTTGACGTTCGCCGGGGCGCTGCGCTCGATCCTGCGCCAGGACCCCGACATCGTCCTGGTCGGTGAGATCCGCGACACCGAGACGGCCGACATCGCGGTCAAGGCCGCCCTCACCGGCCACCTGGTGCTCTCGACCCTGCACACCAACGACGCCGCCAGCACGGTCACGCGCCTGGTGGACATGGGCGTCGACCCCTTCATGGTCTCCAGCTCGCTCCTGTGCATCGGGGCCCAGCGCCTGGCGCGCAAGCTGTGCGAGAGCTGTCGGATCGACGTGCAGGTCCCCGAGCGTGAGCTGCTGCAGGTCGGATTCGAGCCCGGCGAGATCCAGGGCATACAGCTCCTCGGCCCACACCCCGACGGGTGCTCGCGCTGCAACGGCGGCTACCGGGGGCGCTTCGCCATCCTCGAGACCATGTACATGGAGGAGACGCTCAAGCGCATGGTCGTGGAAGGTCGATCCGTCCATGACCTTCGGGCCGAGGCCATCCGGCAGGGCATGAAGACCCTGCGGCGCGTCGGGCTCGCGAACGCCGCCCGCGGCCGCACCTCCCTCGAGGAGGTCCTGCGGGTCACTCTCCAGGACGACGGATCCACCAAGCGAGGCACAGAAGAACCGTGAGCAACTTCCGATACGCAGCCAAGGGACCGGGTGGGAAGACCGTCGAGGGCACGATCAGTGCCGCCGATCGCAGCGAGGCCGTGGCCGAGCTGCGGCGCAAGGAGCTGGTCGTCATGCGCATGGACGAGACCGGGAGCTCCGGGCGCAAGGCCGGGCCGCGGCTCAAGTCCCGCCTGCGCGCCGGCCGGGCCCGCCCGAGCGCCAAGCGCACCGAGCTGGCGTTGTTCACGCGTCAGCTGGCGACGATGGTCAACGCCGGCCTCTCGCTGCTCGAGTCGCTCGAGACCCTGGGGGCCCAGGCCGAGACGCCCGGCCTGAAGGCCACCTGCGAGCGCCTGGTCCAGGAAGTGCGCGGGGGCGCCGACCTCTCGGCCGCGATGGAGGCCTGCCCGAGGGTCTTCGGCCCGCTGTACATCAGCATGGTGCGCGCGGCCGAGATCTCCGGCCAGATGGACGTCATCCTCCAGCGCCTGGCCGACTACCTCGAGGCGTCGGAGGAGCTGCGGCGCGAGATCCGCTCCGCGATGACCTACCCGGTCGTCTCGATGGTGCTCGTGACGGCCATCACGGCCTTTCTGATGATCGGTATCGTGCCGGGCTTCCGGCAGGTGTTCGAGTCGCTCGACTCCGAGCTGCCGGCCATCACGGCCTTCGTGCTGCAGCTCGCCGAGTGGATGAGGGCCTACTGGATCCTGCTGTTCGGCGGCGGGTTCATGGCCATGGCCGGGGTCTCCGTCTTTCGCAAGACCTCTGCCGGCCAGCTCCTGTACGACCAGCTCAGCCTGAAGGTGCCCGTCTTCGGGCCGCTCTTCCGCAAGGTCGCCCTGGCCCGCTTCTCGCGCACCTTCGCGACCCTGATCCGCTCCGGTGTGCCGATCATGTCCACCCTGGACATCGTGGCCGACACTTCGGGCAACCAGATCATCTCGCGCGTGGTGCTGCGCTCCAGGGACAGTGTCCGCAGCGGGAACATGCTCTCGGAGCCGCTGTCGGAGTCGAAGGTCTTCCCGCCCATGGTGGTGCGGATGATCGCCATCGGCGAGCGCTCGGGCGCGCTCGAGGTGCTCCTGGAAAAAATTGCCGAGTTCTACGACAGCCAGGTCAAGGCGGCCGTGAAGTCGCTCACCAGCATGATCGAGCCGCTGCTCATCACCGTGATGGGCGTGCTCGTCGGCTCGGTCGTGCTGGCGGTCTTCCTGCCGATCCTGGACGTCGTCGGCAAGCTCAGCGAGCGCTAGGAACATTCCTGCAGGGAACCTCAAGCTGGCCTGCGAGGCGGGACGATACGGGCGAGGTGTCCGGCCTCGGTGAACCTCGACGGACGGGCGAATCAGAACACGAACGTGCACGCAGCCGGCCAGGACGGCTGGGAGCTGGACCGCCCTTCGGGGCACTTGAAACATGGCATCGGACGGTCATCCGGGATCGCGAAACGGGTCCGGAACCGCTCCGGGGGGAAAGAAAAGAGACATGATTCGAAATCGCAAGACTGCGGGTTTCACCCTGATCGAGCTGATGATCGTCGTGGCGATCATCGCGATCATCGCTTCCATCGCGATCCCGCGACTGATGAGTGCGCGCCTCGCCGCGAACGAGTCCTCGGCCATCGCGACGCTGCGCTCGATCTCGTCGGCGCAGGCGCAGGTCCAGTCGTCCTCGGCGATCGACACCGACGCCGACGGCGGCGGTGAGTACGGCTACTTCGGTGAGCTGTCCGGCGTCGACCCCCTGCGGGTCTCCAACGCCGGTGTGCCGGCGGCCGGCGCCGTGGGTGTGGACGAGCTCGACCCGGCCGTGCTCTCGGCGGTCTTCGGCAACGTCACCGCCAGCACGGTCAGCCGCTCGGGCTACCTGTTCCAGATGTGGCTGCCGGACGGTGCCGCGGCACCGCTCGGCATCGCCGAAGCCCCGACCGGCGGATCCTCGGCGACCTTCCCGGATCCGAACAACGGCGAGATCCTGTGGTGCGCCTACGCCTGGCCGATCGACGTCACCAACTCGGGCAACCGGGCCTTCTTCATCAACCAGGAAGGCGACCTGATGTCGACCGCCAACCGCGGCGCGGGCGGCAACCCGCAGTACACGGGCACGGCCGCCGGGCCGGCGTTCAGCGCCGCCTACACGGCCGCCAGCATGAACGCTCCGATGGCGATCGGCGTGGCCGGGGTCGACGGCAACGTCTGGGTCACGGTCCAGTAGGTCCCGGAGGCCCGCAGGGCCCGGCCCTTCCAGTCGAGCACGAAGCGTCGCCGGCCACGCCGGCGGCGCTTCTTTCGTCCGCGCGCTGCCCCTGGACCGGCGGCAGCCCGAACAGCCGAGCCGCGTTGCGGCTGGTGACGAGCGCCAGCTCGCCGGCATCCACGCCCCGCAGCGCGGCCACGGCCTCGAGCACCTCGCGCACCAGGGCCGGCTCGTTGCGCCGCCCGCGCCGGGTCTGCGGCGCGAGGAAGGGGCAGTCCGTCTCGACCAGCAGGCGCGCGGCCGGGACCGCGCGCGCCGCCGCGCGGTTGGCGTCGTTGCGCGGGTACGTCACCACGCCCGAGAACGAGACGTACAGGCCCAGCTCGAGGTAGGGGGCGAGCTCGTCCGGCCCCATCGTGTAGCAGTGCATCACGCCGCTGACGCCGGGCGCCTCGCCGAGGAGCTCGACCGCATCGCGGTGCGCGCCGCGGCAGTGCACGATCGCGGGCTTGCCCAGCCGGTGCGCGAGCTCGAGGTGCCAGCGGAAGCTCCTGCGCTGGGCAGCGCGCGGCGAGCGCTCCTTGAAGTAGTCGAGCCCCGTCTCGCCCACCGCGACGCACTCCTCCCGTTCGCACAGGCCGCGGATCTCCTCCAGCACCTCGTCCGAAGCGCCTTCGGAGTCGTGGGGGTGCACGCCGGCGGTCGGGAACAGATCGGGGTCTTGCGCGCACAGCTCGAAGGCCGCGCGCGAGCTCTGCAGGTCGGTGCCGACCACGATCACGCGCCCGACCCCCGCCGCGCGTGCGCGCGCGAGCACCTCGGCGCGGTCCTCTTCGAACGCCTTCCAGAAGAGGTGGGCGTGGGTGTCGGTGATCACTCGCAGCCCAGCTCGTCCAGCATGTCGGCCAGGAACTGCAGGAAGTTGGCGCCGGCCTCGTACTCGGCCACGCGCCGGAACAACTCGCAGGCCGTCTCGGCCGGGAGGGCCTTGCGCAGCGACTGTGCCGCCTTGATGCGCAGGTACGTGTTGCCGGTCGACTCGACCAGGATGGTCTCGAGCGCCTTGATGCCGATCGGCTCGTCGGGGTAGCCCCCCAGCGCCTCGGCCGCGTAGTGACGCGCGGCCTCCTGCTTGTAGATGTTGGTCGCCACGTCGACCAGCACGTCCACCGGCGAGCGGCGCGCGCCGGTGCAGGCCGTGACGTAGCCGCGCACCAGGAACTCGTCGTCCGGCAGGGTCTGAGTGCGCCGGGTCTTCTTGACCAGCGGGCCGATCACCTCGATCGCGCGCTCGGGCGAGGTCTCCGCCAGCAGGCGCACCGCCTCCGTGCGCACGTCGAGCGGGTACCCATACTCGCTGATGAGCTCCTCGAGCAGCGGCCGCGTCTCCTCCCTGGCGGCGTGGGCCGCCACCTCGAGCGTGTAGAGGCGCACGAAGAACGGTTCCTCCGGGCTGGAGTGCGCGCGGTACACGCGCAGCGCCTCGAGCCCGACCGCGCGCCCGGCGCGCTCGAGCGCCGCCACCTTGGCGCGCCGAGCGTGGAGCTGGCGATCGTGGTGGTCGCTCGTGAGCGTCGGGTCGAGCGGCGTGCACAGCTCGACCAGCTCGGCCACCTCCGCCCGGGGGTCGAGCCCGGCCGGGGTGCCGCCGGCGACGTCCCCGCCGCAGGCGCCCAGGAGCAGCGCTACGAGGGCGGCGAGCGCGGTCGGGGCGGCCGGTGATGCGCGCCCGGTGTGCGCAAGCGCACGCGCGCGGAGCGATCGGTGGCGGCCGCGCGCGGGGCGCGGCGGGGGCGGGCTGCAAGGGCGACGGACGCGGTGGGTGCTCATCGGAAGGCGCTCGGCGCGGCACGTGTTTTGACTCTGTCGGCAAGATCCGCGCCGTCGGCGCGGGGGCTCCTCGTGACGCTCCTCTACCCTCGCACGTCCACCCGGGCTGGGACCTCAAAAAAACTGGCAACCTGGCCGGCAGGGCTCTTATAGTGCCCTGCCGCGAGATTCCGGGCGGGTCTCCCTCCAACCGGGCCCCGTTTCCTCCTGGCTCGCGGCGGGCGTCCGCCAAGCCCGGCGCGGTGGCGCCGCGCGGCGGGAGTGCTCTGCCCCGCCAGTCGACGGAAGTCTCATTTCCACCCCTCATAGATCGCGCAATCGGGATCCTCGATGAGAAGCCAGCACCTCCCCGGCCCGCGCCCGTCCGCCAGGCACCTTTCCCTGGGCGGGGCGGCGTTCCTCGGCCTGCTCTTCTTCTGCGCCTCTTGTTCCAACGGGGGCGACGCGGCGTCGGCCGGCGGTCCGATGTACATCGAGTCCTGCTCCCTGGGCTGCGGCAACGGCGTGGGCGGACAGCAGGTGAGCTGCTCGATCGTCAACGTCGGGCGCAACGTCGAGATCACCGTGCTCTTCTCCGAGCCGGTCGCCCTGTCGAGCGTGAACAGCTCGACCGTGCGCATCATCAACACGACCAACGGCGGGGTCCCGGTCGGCACGTACACCCTCGACAGCGAGGAGCCGCGGCGCCTGATCTTCCGCCCGGCGCTGACCTTCGACGAGGTCGGCAATCCGATCTTCGCGCTCGCTGACGACGAGACCTACGAGATCACGATTCCCGGCCTGAACCAGGGCGACAACGGACCCTTCCTGCGCAGCGTCAACGGGCGCAACAACCAGAGCAGGTTGCAGTGCACGATCCGCACGACCGAGGGTCTGCTCGACCCCGTGCCGGGCAGCCCTACCGCCAGCGCGATCATCGAGAAGCGCAAGGTCGGACCGGGTGAGGTCCTGGAGACCTGGGCGCCGGCGCACGGCGCCTCCGACGTGTCCGTGCTCAACGAGTCCGACGAGGAGACGATCATCCGCGTCGAGTTCGACGACATCATGAACCCGGCCACCCTGGCCAACCTCTCGACCGGACAGTCCAGCACGATCACGGTCAAGATCGACCCGGACGGCAACACCGTCGACGCCACCGACCAGGTCGTCCAGGCGGGCTTCTTCACGGTCGTGGTCGACTTCGAGCGCCTGCGCACGACGCTCGAGTTCACCCCCTCGGGCGGGTTCCCCACGGGCGGCAGCGACCCCGCCGCCCCGCGCGCGATCGTGATGAGCCTGCCCAGCGGCCTGCTCGATCTGGTCGGCAACCAGCTCTCCAATCCGGGCAGCATCGTCTTCAGGCCCGAGATCCACGCCTTCCCGCCGGTGGTCCTGCCCGACGACGACGGCGAGGACTTCGCCGACGACGGCAACCACGACGTGCTGCGCAGCGGCGCCGACTGGGGCGGCGGCCGCCTGACCTACGGCGCGGGCGGCGGCGCCGGCCGGCACGGCGATCTGGTCGTCAAGTCCGGCACCGAGCTCACGCTCGACACCGACAGCCAGTTGTTCCCGATCCCCGGCCTCATGGTTCGCAGCCTGCTCGACAACGCCATTCCGGGCGTCGACTACGACCCGCTGGATCCGGGCACCTGGCCGACACTCACCGAGACCGGCGGCAACTTCGAGTTCTCGCGCCTCTGGATCAAGCCCAACGGGCGCCTGATCCTCAGCGGCTCGAACCCGGGGCGCCTGTTCTCGCGCGGCCCGGTCGTGATCAGCGGCACGCTCGACATCGCCGGGACGAGCGCTCCGGCGCACCGCTCGAACTCGGGCAAGAACGATTCCGTGGGTGGATCCGGCCAGGAGACCGCCGCCGGCGGCATCCCCGGTCTGGGCGGCCCGACCGGCGGCGACGGCGGCAAGGGCGCGGCGCGCTACGACCACACCAGTAGCCAGGTCCCGGCCATGCTCAATGCGGGCGGTATCCTCAACCCAACCCACCAGAACCCGAACAACGCGCACCTCGACGGGGAGCCGGGCGGCGGCGTCGGCGGCGGCGCGAGCGCCCTGGCGGCGGGCGTCGGCGGCGTCCAGTACCCAGAGACCATGCCCACGTGCAACCAGATCACCGGCACCGGCTGCCCTGGGGGGACCGGCTTCGGCAACGCCGAGTTCAGCTCGGTCCTGAACCCCGACACGGGGAACAACGAGTGCAAGGTGGCGCAGGTGGCCGGGCCCGGCAGTGGCGGCGGCTACGCGCTCAGCGGCGGGGCGGGCGTGCCGATGTCCCCGCACGTGCCGGTCCAGCCGGGCGTCAACCCGAACGTGCCTCCCAACACCCCCGGCGGCGACAGCGCGGACGTCATCGACTCGCCCCCCGGCGGCGAGGGCGTGCGCCTGCTCGAGCACGAGCAGGGCAACCTGCGCGGCGGGGCCGGCGGGGGCGGTGCCGGTTGCCACATCTGGGGCACCGAGGCCGGTTCCGGGGTGCCGCCGAACAACTGCCTGACCGGCATCATCTTCCCGTACTTCGACCACAGCAGCGCCGGCGGCGGCGGGGGCGGCGGGGCGGTCCAGCTCGTCTCCGGCAAGCGCCTGACGATCGCCGGCACGGTCGACGCCTCGGGCGGCGACGGCGGCAGCGCGACCGGCGTCGGCAACCCGGTCTCGCAGTGCCAGAACGTCAACGCGACGAACTACGACTGCGAGGAATTCGCCTCGCCCGGCGGCGGCGGCGCGGGCGGCGCGATCAAGCTGCAGGCGCTGGTCATCGAGCTGGCCCAACTCCCCGGGCGGCTCACGGTCGCGGGCGGCAGCGGCGGCGTGGGCGTCGGCGGCTCGCTCGGCGGCGACGGCGGCCCGGGCCTGGTGCGGCTCGAGTTCGCCGGGGCGGGCACGCAAGAGCAGGAGGCACCGAGCTACGCGCCGCTCATCGCTCCCTATCTGCCCACGGAGCCGGGGTTCAACGATCCGTTCGTCTCGGCCGCGATCCTCTCGATCGGCGAGTGGGGCTTCCAGCGCTTCCGCCCGACCTCGTTCAGCGCCGGCATGTCGTGCTGGATGAAAGCCGAAGGCAACTTCTTCGTGCTCGACTTCGCCGAGGACGACGCCGGCGCTCCGGACGATCCGGAGGCCAAGGGCTGGAACATGGAGGTGCTTTACGACACCGGCGCGAACGGCGTGAAGGCCTTCCCGTACCGCGGGCTCTCCTCGGATCCGGACTTCCCGCTGGTCGGCATGGACTTCGAGACCTTCCTGGGCCAGCTCATCAACCACGACGAGGCGCCGGGCGAAGGCTCGCTCTTCGCCGTGCGTTTCCAGGGCGCGCGCGCCACGGGCGCCCTGGCCGATCCCTGCGACGTAGAGCTCTCGGGCTTCGAGTCCGAGATCCAGCCGGGCTCGCTCACCCCCTGGGTGCGCCACCCCGACCAGCTGAACCTGTTCCTGCCCAAGCCGAACATGGTCCGCTTCTGCGTGGTCTTCGAAGAGTTCCTCAAGACCCAGGGTCCGATCCAGTTCCGCATCCAGGGGGTGACGGGGCTGAAGATCAGCGTGAACCCGGACTGAATTGTTCAACACCTGCGGTGCACGGGCGCCTGCGGCGCCCGCCCATCCGGGATACTCGCGACCCGCGGGAGTCCTGAGCGTTCGGGCTGTGACCCCAGTGGGGTCCTCCGCAACGGGGGGTTGAACACCTGCGGTGCTCGGGCGCCTGCGGCGCCCGCCCATCCGGGATACTCGCGACCCGCGGGAGTCCTGAGCGTTCGGGCTGTGACCCCAGTGGGGTCCTCCGCAACGGGGTGCTGAACACCTGCGGTGCTCGGGCGCCTGCGGCGCCCGCCCATCCGGGCTACTCGTGACCCGCGGGGGTCCTGAGCGTTCGGGCTGTGACCCCAGTGGGGTTCGTCGCAACGGGGGGTTGAACACCTGCGGTGCACGGGCGCCTGTAACTTCAACACCTGCGGTGCTCGGGCGCCTGCGGCGCCCGCCCATCCGGGCAGCTCGCGACCGGCGGGCATCCTGGACGTTCGGGCTGTGACCCCAGTGGGGTTCGTCGTAACGGGGGGCGGTAACTTCAACACCTGCGGTGCTCGGTAAGCGTCCGGAGCCCCGCGCAAACCCGCTCAGGAGGCGCTGAGGCGGGGTGCTGGGTCGGCTATTCCGCTACTTCCGCGGCGCGGAGTTCCGCCCAACGGGCGGGCAGGAGGTCGGCGACCT
>Ga0326597_10002546_pt1 | contig 27072 bp, 26 predicted proteins | sample RVTome_12_FD_203789 | JGI IMG/M metagenome (GOLD analysis project Ga0326597, IMG submission 203789) | Soil microbial communities from uranium-contaminated site in the Upper Colorado River Basin, Wyoming, United States - RVT100D185 | ecosystem: Environmental > Terrestrial > Soil > Contaminated >... | reverse complement strand
CTTCTCGACCGCGACGCGGAACGAGTCGCCTCGGCGCAGCTCGGTGTTGAAGTCCACATCCCAGGCGAAGATCTCGGCCAGGTCCAGCGCGAGCTGGTCGTCCTCGCCGGCGTCGGCCACCGCGCCGTAGAGGCTCGAGGTGATCAAGCCCTGCACCACGCTGGGCCGCACCTCGTACTCGCGGGTGAGCACCTCCGCCTGGTAGGCCCCGTCGCGGCGGATCACGCGCAGCGTGCGCAGCTCGTCGATGCCGTAGGTGAACGCGGCGACGAGGCCGTCGGGGCCGAAGGTCACGCCAAAGGGATGGCCGACCGACAGCCGCGCGAGGTCGTAGACCGGCCGCGCCGCTTCCACGAGGGTATGAACGCCGGAGGGGGACAACGCGTCGCGCAGGACGCTGCCCAGCGTCGCGTTCCGGCTGATCTCGCCCTTCAGCACGCGCAGCGGCTCGGGGACGGAGGCCTCGAGGACGGGGCCAGCCGCGGCCAGGCTACGTTCCGCCATGTCCCGAGCGGAATGGGCGCCGATCTCGATGTTTGGCAGCGCGCGCGGCGGCAGCAGCAGGAGCGCCACGGCGCCCAGCGCGCATCGAGACTTCATCCCGAACCGCTCCAAAGCCCCTCCGGCTGCTACCTGTGAACCGAGCCTGACGGAATTGGGCGCTAGTATACGGATGAGCCCGGTCGGGTCAAGTCCGTTTCATGGCTGACTTTTTCGCCTCCGGGTTGGCGGCGATGTCAGGCGGGGTAGGTGTCCTGACCCAGAAGTCGCCGAACACCGAGAACGCCGAGCCGGGATGCATCGGCGTTCGAATGTCGGCGAATCTCTGGGTCAGGGCACTAGGTGGCCGGCCCCGGAATCGCCCATCTCGACCGGGCGCTCGAAGTATTCCCTCCAGCGGCGGCTGACCGTCCGCCCCGTGTCCGCGTCGCAGAAGAGCTCGCGGGGGAAGCTTGGCTTCAGCCGTGCGTCGATGACGATCGGCGGGCGCAACGCGGCGTGGTTGCGGACGAGGTCCACCGAAGCGGCGTGGATGTCCGCCGCGGGCTCGAACCGCGTGAACGTCGTCCACAGGAAGTTGATGGCGCTCGCGGTGGCGCGCCGCGGCTCGTCGGAAAGGACGACCAGCGGCCAGCCTTCGAACGCCGGATGCGCGGCGATCCGCCTGGCCGCCCCCGGATCCGCGGCGAAGGGCGGCCCGCCGACGACGAGGCAGCCACCGCAGAAGACGCGTGGTTCGAAGATGTCCGACGGCAGGGGAGGACCGCCGCGGAACTCCCGCGGCAGGTTGCGGACGGGATCGCCGAGGCCCAGCCAGACGCCCTTCGATCCCTCGTTCACCTTCGGTCCGGTGTAGTCCAGCGTGTCCATGGACAGGTTGGAGAAGACGTAGAGGTCGGTCTCGGGGTGCGTCCGCTCCAGCACGTGCTCGAGGGTGGCGCGGAAGTCCAGCAGGTCCACATGGCGGTCGGTGAGGAGCAGGAACTTCGTGAGGGAGAGCTGTCCCTCGCCGAGGATGCGGAACGCGCTGGCCATCGCTTCGCGGCGGTAGCGCTGCTTCACGACCGCGGCCGCCAGCGAGTGATAGCCGGTCTCGCCGTACGACCACAGGCGCTCCACCGCCGGCATGACCAGCGGGAACAGCGGCGACAGCAGCTCCTGCAGGAAGTCGCCGATGTAGAAGTCCTCCTGCCGTGGCTTGCCGACGACGGTGGCGGGGTAGATCGCGTCCCGGCGGTGCGCGATGGCGTCGATCTCGAACACCGGATAGTCGTGCTGCAGCGAGTAGTACCCGTAGTGATCGCCGAACGGGCCTTCGGGGTGGCGGACGCCGGCGGGCACGTGGCCGACGAGGGCGAACTCCGCGTCCGCGATCAGCGGGTGCGGCCCCGGTCCCGGAATGGTGGCCAGCTTCCGGCCCGCGACCAGGGAGGCGAGCATCAGCTCGGGCACGTTCTCGGGCAGCGGCGCGACCGCGGCGAGCATCAGCGCGGGCGGCCCCCCCAGGAAGACGGTGACCGGGAGGGCCTCGCCGCGGGCCTCGGCCACCGCGTGGTGGAACCCGCCGCCCTTGCCGATCTGCCAGTGCATGCCGGTGGTGTGGGGGCCGTAGACCTGCATGCGATAGAGGCCGAGGTTGTGGCCCTTGCGCTCCGGGTGCTCGGTGTAGACCAGGGGCAGGGTCAGGAATGGTCCGCCGTCCTCGGGCCAGCTCGTGATCACGGGGAGCTGCTCGAGGCGCACGTCGCGCGTTACGACCTCGGCCACGTGGCCGGAGCGTTGCCGCGACGTGCCGACGCGCAGGACCTGGCGAATGAAGTCGCGTTCCCTCCACATCATCCGCAGATCCGGCGGCGCGGCCCGCTGCGCCAGCTCGGCCACGCGGCGGACGAATTCGAGGGGCCGGCGGCCGAAGGCCTTCTCGACGCGCCGGCGGGTGCCGAAGAGGTTGGTGACCAGCGGGAAGCCGGCGCCGGTCACGTTGGTGAAGAGCAGGGCGGGCCCGCCCGCGGCGATCACCCGGCGGTGGATCTCGGCTGCCTCGAGGCGGGCATCGACGGGTACGGAGACGGTGACGAGGTCGCCGTCACGCCGGAGCTGGTCCAGGTACGCGCGCAGGTCGGGGAAGGCGGGCGCATCGTCCATGGCGGCGCGCGATCATCGCACGGGCGCGCCCGGGAGCGCACGAGGCGCCGGGGCGTATACTCGGCTTCCCACACGATTGGCCGCGCTTGACGAGCGCCTGAGCTCGTCGACGACCAACCTGGGCCCATTCGAGGGAAGAGGACCCGGTGGGAAGGAGATCGTGATGCTGAGTGGGAAACACGCCCTGATCACGGGGAGCTCGCGTGGCATCGGCCGGGGCATCGCGCTGAAGCTCGCCGACCAGGGCGTAAAGACGGCCATCCACTACTACCAGAACGAAGGTGCGGCCAAGGAGACGCTGGCCGAGGTTCGCAAGCGCGGGTCCGACGGCGTCGTCGTGCAGGCGGACGTGACGCGGCCGGAGGAAATCGCGCGCATGTTCGGAAGTGTCCGTGAGGCCTTCGGAAAGGTGGACATCTTCGTCAGCAACGCCCGGCCGGAGGTCCCGACGTTTTTCCAGCCGCCGGCGGAGATCACGCTCGAGCAGTGGGACACGGCGATGGACTCGCAAGCGAAGGCGTTCCTCGTGGGCGCCCGGGAGGCGATCTCGCTCATGCCCGAAGGCGGCCGCATCCTCGCCATCACTTATGCGGAGGGCAGCCGCACGGGCGGGCTTCAGCCCTGGGTCGGCATGGGTTCGGCCAAGGCGGCGATGGAGTCGCTCGTCCGCTACCTCGCCGTGGCGGTTGCCAAGCGCGGTATCACCGTGAACGCGATCAGCCCGGGATGGACGGAGGACAGCGTGCTCAACACGCTGCCCACCGCGGCCCAGGACCTGATCCGCAACTGGCACCAGGGCGGGTGGACTCCGATGCGCCGTCTGGGCACGCCCGCGGATGTGGGCGACGTCGTGGCGCTGTTCAGCTCGGATCAGGCCCGGTGGATCACGGGACAGGTGGTCTACGCCGACGGCGGCGCTTCCCTGATGACGGCCGGCGTCCCGCCCGAGATCCAGCTCGGCTAGGGGCGGCCCGGGGTCGTGGTCCTCGAGGCCTCCCGGCGAGTTTGGCGGGCCCGTGAGCCGGGTGCTAACCTAGGGCTTCGGCCGCATCCAACACGGAGTTTCATTGGCCACAGCACTCGTCGAGACGCGCTTCACCGACACCGGCCTGGCCTCGATCAAGGACAAGGTCCTGGCCGGCCGGCGGCTGTCCTTCGAGGATGGGGTGGCCCTCTTCGAGAGCCACGATCTCCTCGCCATCGGGCACCTCGCCAACATCGTCCGCGAGCGGAAACACGGCGACGCGGCGTATTTCGTCTGGAACACGCACATCAACCACACCAACGTCTGCGTGGCGACCTGCGACTTCTGCGCGTTCGCGGCCAGGAAGGGCGAGCCGCGGGCCTACACCATGGGCCTGTCGGACATCTTCGCCAACGTGTCCGCGCTGCCCGCGGCCGTCCGCGAGGTGCACATCGTCGGCGGCCTGCATCCCGACCTGCCGTGGTCCTATTTCATCGACATGATGAAGGGCATCAAGCAGGTCCGGCCGGACATCCACATCAAGGCCTTCACCGCGGTCGAGATCTTCTTCTTCCATCGCTTGTATCGCATGTCCGTGGCCCAGGTGCTGAAGGAGCTGAAGGATGCCGGCCTCGACTCGATGCCGGGCGGCGGGGCGGAGATCTTCGCCCGGGAGACGCGCGACAAGATCATCAAGGGCAAGGCGGACGCGGAGCAGTGGCTGGACGTGATGCGGGAAGCGCACAAGCAGGGGATCCCGACCAACGCCACCATGCTCTACGGGCACATCGAGTCGGTCGAGGACCGCGTCGACCACCTGGTCCGCATTCGGGAACTGCAGGACGAGACGGGCGGGTTCATGACCTTCATCCCACTGGCCTTCCAGCCCTGGGAGGCGCCCGCCATGAGCCTCCCCGAGACCACCGGCTTCGACGACCTCAAGACGATCGCCGTCTCGCGCCTGATGCTCGACAACGTGCCGCACATCAAGTCGTACTGGATCATGATCGGGCCGCGCCTTGCCCAGGTCGGCTTGAGCTTCGGCGCCGACGACATCGACGGCACGGTGACGGAGGAGAAGATCGCCCACGACGCCGGGGCGCCCACCGCGCAGTCCATGACCGTCCACGAGCTCGTCCGCCTCATCCGCGAAGCCGGCCGCAAGCCCATCGAGCGCGACACCGTCTTCAACGCCGTCAAGGAGTGGTGAGCCGGGTCCGCCTCGGCGCGGTGTCGTACCTGAACGCGGAGCCGCTGGTCCACGGCCTCGCCGGCGATCCCGCGTTCGAGATCACCGCCGACCTCCCGTCGAGGGTCGCCGATCAACTGCACGCGGGGACGATCGACGTGGGGATGATCCCCTCCATCGAGTACGCCCGCGGCGCGTACGCCATCGTGCCCGGGATCGCCATCGCCAGCCGCGGCCCCGTGCGGTCGGTGAACCTCTACTTTCGCCGGAGGCTCGACCAGATCCGCCGGGTCGCCCTCGACACCTCCAGCCGGAGCAGCGTCGCCCTCGCGCGGATCCTCCTCCTCGAACGGCTGGGTCGCGAACCGGAGTACGTCGACCGCCCCCCCAACCTCGATGCCATGCTGGCGGAGGCCGACGCCGCCCTCGTCATCGGCGACCCCGCCCTGTACGCGGACACCGACGCGGAGCGGCTCGACCTCGGGGACGGGTGGCAGATCCTCACCGGCCTGCCGTTCGTGTTCGCGTTCTGGGCCGGGCGGACGGGCGCTCTCGACGCCGGCCACGTGGCGCGCCTGCAGGCCGCGCTGCGGTCCGGGCTCGCGGAGCTGCCCCGGATCGCGGTGTCGTACAATGGCCATGGCGCGGGCCGCGCGCAGCTGAACGAGAGCTACCTGCGGTCGAACATCGTGTACACGCTGGGGCCGGAGGAGCTGGCCGGCCTCACCGAGTTCTACCGGCGGGCCCACCGGCAGGGGATCATCCCCAGCGTCCCGGAGCTGAGGTTCCATGGCGGTTCCTGAGGCGATCGAGCGCAAGGTGCTGGAGGGCCGCCGGCTCTCCCGCGACGAGGGCATCGCCCTCATCCGCGACGCCTCGCTCCTCGAGCTGGGGATGCTGGCCGACTCCGTCCGCCAGCGGCTGCACCCCGAGGGGCTCGTGACCTACATCATCGACCGCAACATCAACTACACGAACGTGTGCGTGGCGCAGTGCGCGTTCTGCGCGTTCTACCGCGACCTGCCCTCGAAGGAAGGCTACCTGCTCAGCAAGGAGCAGCTCGCGGCCAAGATCGAGGAGACGCTCGCCCTGGGCGGAAACCAGATCCTCCTCCAGGGCGGGCTGCACCCCGACCTCGGGATCGAGTTCTACGAGGAGCTGTTCCGCTGGATCAAGGGCACGTACCCCATCTGGATCCACGGCCTGTCCCCGGCCGAAGTGAAGCACATCGCCCGCGTCTCGTCGCTCACGACCGAAGAGACGCTGCGCCGGCTGGTCGGCGCCGGGCTCGACTCGATCCCCGGGGGCGGCGCCGAGGTGCTGTCCGACCGCGTGCGCAACATCATCGGCATCGCCAAGGGCAGTACCGGCGACTGGATCGAGGTCATGGAGACCGCGCACCATCTCGGCCTCAAGACCACCGCCACCATGATGTTCGGCCACGTCGAGACCCTCGAGGAGCGCGTCGACCACCTGCTGCACCTGCGCGCCCTTCAGGACCGCACCGGCGGCTTCACCGCCTTCATCGCGTGGACGTTCCAGCCCACCAACACCGCGATGGCCGGGGACGAGCTGACGTCGTTCCAGTACCTGCGCACGCTCGCCGTGGCGCGCGTGATGCTCGACAACTTCCCCAACGTCCAGGCGTCGTGGGTGACCCAGGGCGGCAAGATCGGCCAGGTCTCGCTCCGCTTCGGCGCCAACGATTTCGGCAGCCTGATGATCGAGGAGAACGTGGTCTCGGCGGCGGGGGCGCACTTCCGCCTGACCGAGGCCGAGATCGCCCGCAACATCCAGGACGCCGGCTTCGTCCCCAAGCGGCGGACGATGCATTACGACGTCGTGGGGGACCCGTACTGCTGGACCCACGAGACGCCGCCCATGCCTTCTCCCGCCGTCCCCGAAGCCCAGCCGACCGCCGCCGCGCGGTAGCTACTTCGCCCGCCAGTAGCCCTGGCGCGCGCGGAGGTCACCGCTGGCGCCCTTCAGGCGCACCTCGATGCGGTGATGACCGGGCTTCGCGTCCGGCCCCGGGTCGTAGCGCAGGACGTACCGCGTGTTCATCGCCTCGATGATGTCGCGGAAGGCGCCGGCGAGCCGCGAGGACGATTTCGTGGCCCAGAACCGTCCCCCGGTGAGCTCGGCGACCCGCCTGAGCTCCTCGATGTAAGCGGGCTCCTCGGTTTTCGGGGGCGGGGCAAACCCGACGACCTGCACCAGTGCATTCGAGCGCGCGGCCTGCGCTCGCACCTGCGCCGCGTCGAGCCAGCTCAAGGTGTCCTCGCCGTCGCTGAACACGACGATCAGCGAGCGCGACGTCGCCGGCAGAACCGTCATCGCGGCCGACAACGCATCCCAGGCGGCGGTGGCTCCCGTCGCGCGCAGTTGGGCCAGGGCGCGGCGAACCACGCCCTTGTCCGCGGTCGGCCGGGCCAGCCATTGAACCTCGTGGGTAAACGCGATGAGGCCGGCCTGGTCGAGAGGGCGAAGGCCGTCGAGGAAGTCCCCCGCCGCCGCTCGCAGGGCGACGAGCTTCTCTCCGCGCATGCTGTCGCTGGTATCGAAGACGAGAAGGGTCGTGAGCGGCACCGACTCCACGGCCAGCAGCTCGGGGCGCTGGAGGCGGCCGTTGTCCCGGAGCTCGAAGTCCGACGCATCCAGGCCGAGCACCGGCGCTCCTCCGCGGGTCACGAACACGTCGACGTAGACGCTGTCGACCCCCGCGCGAAAGACGGGCGGCTGCTGGAGTGCGCCGTCGGCGCCGGGAGCGGATCCGGCCAGGACGCCGGCCAGCGCACCCGCGAGCAGGGTCACCGGGAGACGTCCTCGCGGAGGCGGTCCAGCAGCTCGGTCGCCTGGCCCGGGGTCCCGAACGTGTATTCCCAGAACGACTGCGGCTGCGGACGCCGGCCCGACACCTCGAGCGCCGCTTCGACGGCGGCCCGCGCCTCCTCCGGCTCGCCGGCGAGCTGGAGGGCGTCGGCCAATCCCATCGCCGCGGCGTGGGAGGTGGGCTGGAGCCGGAGGGCGGCGCGATAGTCACGGAGGGCCGCATCCGGTCGCCCGGCGTCGTGGTGGACGCGCGCGACGAACAGATGGGCCAGGTGGAGCATCGCGTCGTCGCGGCTCCGTCCGAGCACGCTCTCCAGGGCGGCGCGCGCGGCATCGTACTTGCGAAGGCGCCAGAGGACGCGTCCCTGCCTGAGGCGTGCCATGTCGAGGGCAGGGTCGGCGGCGAGAGCGCGCTCCAGGGAGCGGACCGCCTCGTTCAAGTGGTTCGTCCGGGTCAGAGTCGCGTCCAGGTCCACCTGCCTCGCCCGGCTGCCGCGGGTGGCCAGCGCCCGCGGCCCGCGCGAAAGGAGGGCCCCGATCGTCTCGTGGAGCGTCCCGCGCGCCAGCTGGGTCTCGGGGTCGGTGGGGAACCATCGGGCACCGGCGTCGATCCAGCGCAGCGCGTTCCTCCAGGCAGCCGTCCCACCAATCCTGCAGGGCCATCGCGATGGACCAGCGGCGCGCGAAGTCCTCCCCCCCCGGGACGATCAACAGGATCTGGGCGGCCTGCAAGGCGTGCCTGGCGTGCGCACTCTCGGCGCACTCCGGCAGCGCAGGGGAACCGTCCGCTCCCGCGGGAACGAGGCGCTCCAGGAGCCGGCGGTCCGTGTGGAGCATCACAGCGGCGCGCGCCAGGCGTGGCGGCCGCTCGCGCAGTGCCGCCAGACCGAAGCGGATCGCGCCTTCCTCGAGCGTCCCGAGGCGCGCGACGGCGGCCGCGCGGTCGCCCGCGGCGTAGGCCATGACCACGCCGATGTAGAGATCAGGCGGGAGCGATGGCGCCGCAGGCAGGGGCGCGACGGCTGGCGCGGCACCTGCCGCGATCGCGACCACCGCGGCAGCGACCTGGCGGCGCATGTCGGCATTCTATCGAGTGCTACCCGGACGGCTACAATGCGGGCGTGAAGGATGCCGCCGTCCGCGGGGCCGGCCTGTTGCTGACCGCGCTTTACGCCGGCTTCATCACCTGGGTCTACGCGTACCAGCCCCGGACCGTCGCCCAGCTCACCGGCGGCATGGCCGCCACGGTAGGCGCCTACCAGGTCGACCACGCCAGCTACATGCAGGGCCTGCAGTTCTTCCGCAACGACCAGTTCGAGGAGGCGCGCGCGGCCCTGGGGCGCGCCGACCCCGCGCGGCAGGACCCGACCACCCAGTTCTACGTCGCCTACAGCTACTACCGTCAGGGATGGGGCCGGATGTACAACGACGACGCGCTGTTCGCCAAGGGCGTGGAAGCGGTCGAGCACGCGATCGCGATCGCGCCGGACCACCGGCTGGACGTGCCCGACCCCGGCCTCGACATGCGCACCGCGGACGAGCTGCGGGCCGAGCTGCGGCGCGGGCTCACCCGCGAGCCGTCGGACCTGAACCCGATGCGGCTGCTGGCCAAGCGAAAATGACCGGGCGACCGGCCGGTCCCGACGCCGTGCGGGAGTCGTTCACGCTGCCGCTGCTTTTCCTGAGCGTGGCCGCGGCCGGCGGGTTCCGGATGCCCGCCGGCGGGACGGGCATGCAGTTCCTCCCGCCGCCGGTCATGGCCCTCGTGCTGGCGGTCCTCATGATGGGGGTGATGGTGAGGGCGGGCCTGCTGGCGCCCGCGGCCCTCGTCAACGACCACCGCACCGGCTTCGAGAACGCATCCGGGGCCGTGGTGCTCGGCGCGCTTTTCCTCGCCTCGGCGCAGGTGATCCAGTGCCTGGCCCCGGAGACCGGCCTGCTGCACCTTCTCTACTACACGTTCATGACCGTCCTTCTCTGGAACACGCTGGCCGCGGCCCCGGACCGCATGCGCCTCCTCCACAGCCTCTTCGTGATCTTCGGCTCCGCGTTCCTCCTGAAGTACGTGGCGCTGGCCTCGCTCTACGACCCCGAGGGCGGCGTGATGCGGCGGGTGGTGACCACACTCCTGGAGGGCGTCGCCCTGGGAACGTTGCAGCACGCGCCGTTGGCGCCCGTGACCGGCTACGTCGCCTTTTTCGTCGTCCTCGTATACCTCGTCGCCCTGACCCTGCTGCCGCGGCCGCGGACCGCGCTTCTGGCGCCTCGTACGGAGCAGGGGCTCGTGACGGATGCCGAGCCGGTGACGCTGATCGAGCCGCGCGAGCGCTCGTCCTGAGCCGCCGGTGATGATCCTCGCCGCCGGCTGGGTGCTGCCCGTCGGCGCGCCCCCGATACGTGATGGCCGAGTCGCAGTGGCCGGCGGCCGCGTGGCCTGGGTCGGGGCCGCCGGGCAGGCCGGCATGCCCGATGCGCCGGCCCGCGATCTCGGCCCCGGCGTCCTCCTCCCCGGCCTCGTCAACGCCCATTGCCACCTCGAGCTGTCCTACCTGCGCGGGAAAGCGAGGCGTGGTGGCGGCTTCGTGCCGTGGGTCGAATCGGTGGTGGCGGCGCGCGGCACCGTGCCGGACGCCGAGATGGGGGCGGCTGCGGAAGCCGCCATCGCGGATCTTCCCAGGCACGGCACTGTCGCCGTGGCCGACGTGTCGAACACCCTCGCCCACGTGGCCGCGCTGCGCGCGTCGGGCCTGCGGGCGCTGGTGCTGCACGAGCTCCTCGGATGGGATCCCGCCGGCGCGCGTCCGATCGTGGAAAGCGCGCTCGCTCGCATCGCGGCTCTTGCGGGCGAGGGCGACCAGCGCGTGACGATCCGGCTGGCGGCGCACGCACCGCATTCGGTATCGCCGCAATTGCTGGCGCTGCTGGTGGAGCGCGGCGGGCCTGCGGGCATCCATCTGGCCGAGTCCCCCGACGAAGTCGCGTTCCTGCGCGAGGGAGACGGGGCGTGGGGCGCCTTCCTCGAGCGGCGCGGCCTCGGCCACGTGGCGTTCGAACCACCCGGCGTGAGCCCGGTCGCTTACGCCGATGCGGCCGGCGCGTTGCATCCGGGCCTGCTCGCAGCGCATTGCGTGCACGCCGAGGCCGCGGATCGCGAGCTGCTCGCCCGCCGCGGCGTGCACGTCGTCCTCTGCCCGCGCAGCAACGCGAACCTGGGGGTCGGCGTGCCGCCGCTGCCCCAGCTCCTGGAGGCCGGGGTCAACGTGTGCGTGGGGACGGACAGCCTCGCGAGCGTGGACTCCCTCGACGTCCTTCACGACGTGGCCGCCCTGCATCGCGCCTTCCCGGCGGTGCCTGCGCGGACGCTCCTCCGCATGGCGACGTGGAACGGCGCGCGCGCGCTCGGGATGGCGGACCTCGGCGCCATCGCGCCCGGCATGGCCGACGCGCTCGCCTACGCTGCCACCGACGCCACGGTGTCCGACCCGGAGGCGTTCCTGGTCTCGGGCGAGGCCCGCTTGCGGCCGGTGGCCGCATGAGCGACGTCTTCGGCCGCGCCGTCCTCTACGGCCGGATGATCAAGTTCTCGCACTCGGTGTTCGCGCTGCCGTTTGCCCTCGCCTCCGCCGCGCTGGCCGCCCGTGATGGGTTCCGGTGGGCGCAGCTCGGGTGGATCGTGGTCGCGATGGTCGGGACGCGCAGCGCGGCCATGGGCTTCAACCGCCTGGCCGATCACGCGATCGACGCGAAAAACCCGCGCACCGCCGGCCGCGAGCTGCCCCGGGGTGTCCTCGGGCGGCGGGAGGTGTGGGCCCTGGTGCTGATCTCGGCCGCGGCGCTGGTGCTGGCGGCGGCGATGCTGGGGCCGCTGTGCCTGGCCCTCTCCCCGGTGGCCCTGGCCATCGTCTTCGGCTACTCGTACACGAAGCGTTTCACCGCCCTCTCGCACGTCGTCCTCGGGCTCGCCCTGGCCGTGGCGCCGGTCGGCGCGTGGCTGGCGATCCGCGGAAGCTTCTCGCTGATCGCGGTCGTCCTCGGCTTGGCCGTGCTGGCGTGGGTGGCGGGGTTCGACACGATCTACTCCTGTCAGGACGCGGAGTTCGACCGCCGGTCCGGGCTGCACTCGTTGCCCGCGCGCATCGGCGTGCGCCGCGCGCTTCTGGCCGCCCGTGCCTTCCACGTCGCGGCGATCGGCTCCCTTGCCGCGGTATATGCCCTCGCGAACCTGCATCCGATCTACCTCGCGGGCGTGGCCGGGATCGCGGGCCTCCTGGCCTACGAGCACACGCTGGTGAAGGCGGACGACCTGTCGCGGGTCGACGCCGCCTTCTTCACCCTCAACGGATGGGTGAGTGTCGGGTACCTGGCCGTCACGCTGGCCGGGATCTCCGCGGCGCGGTGAGGCAGCCGATGCCGCCCACCCCCGGCGCGCCGGAGAAGGCGGCGGTGCGGACGATGTTCGACCGCATCGCCCCGCGTTACGACCTGCTGAACCGCGTGCTGTCCGCCGGGATCGACGTGCGCTGGCGGCGCCGGTGCATCGATGCCGCCGGCACGGCGACGCGCGTGCTCGACGTCTGCTCCGGCACCGGCGATCTCCTCATCGAGTTCCTGCGCCGCGACCCCGCGCGCAGCGGGCTCGGAGTCGACCTCTCCACCGAAATGCTGGCTCGCGGCGCGGCCAAGCTGCGGCGCCACGGGCTGGAGGACCGTGGGCGGATGGCCGCGGGAGACGCCGAGCGCCTGCCGGTGGCCGCCCGTGCCGCCGACGCGGTGACCGTCGCCTTCGGCATCCGCAACGTGGGAGAGCCGCTGGCCGCGCTGCGCGAGATGCATCGCGTCCTACGCCCGGGCGGGCGCGCGGTGATCCTCGAATTCTCGATGCCGCAGGGGGCCCTCGGCGCCGCCTACCGGCTGTATTTCACCCACGTGCTCCCTCGCATCGGCGGATGGATCAGCGGCGACGCGGGTGCTTACGCCTACCTGCCCGCCTCGGTGGCGCGGTTCGCGCGTCCGGCCGAGTTCGGCGCCCTCATGGCCGAGGCGGGGTTCGCGCGTGTGGTCTGGCACGCCTTGACCGGAGGCATCGCGCACCTTTACATCGGAGAGAGGAACGGATGACGACCCCCCTCGCGCTGGCCCTGCAGAAGGCGGCCGCGCAACTGATGCCGCACCGGGACCGGCTGGTGGAGGCCTGGGCTCGCGAGCTCGCCGAGGTGGCGCCGCGGATCGCGCCGGACATCCGTGCCTACGCCCGGCGCAACATCGATACGCTTCTGGCGCGTCTCGGGCAGGGGGAGATGGACCGGCTCAAAGCGGACGACGAGAAGGACGCCGCGGCGTCGGTGGCGAGCCTGCCGCTCGTCCTGCTCGCGGTGGGCGCGTTCTACCGTGCCTTGATCCCGTCCGTCATCGCGGCCGCGCCCGACCGCGACGCGCTCGCGGAATCGCTGGTCGCCCTGCACGAGCTGTTCGATCGCCGGCTGGAGGTCTTTCTCCGTGCGCAGGAGGCCGAGGGCGTGCGCCGGCTGGCCGAGGAGCAGGACCAAGCGGCGCAGGCCGCCGAGAAGGCGCGCGAGCTCGCGCGGGCCAACGAGGCGCTGCGCCGCTCCGAGGCCGAGAGCCAGCACCGCGCCGAGCAGATCGGCCTGCTGGGCAGCGTCGCGCACCGGATCGCCGCCATCCTCGATCCCGAGCGCCTGATGCAGGAAGCGGCGGAGGCGATCCAGGCCCGCATGAACCACACCTACGTGGCGATCGTGGTGTTGGACGACGAAGGCGTCCTCGTCGGCCGATGGGCCGGGCGCAGCGGCGTGGGCCGGCGCAGCGCCGGCCGTGCGCAGGGGCCGGCGGGAGGGATCATCGGCCGCGCCCTGCGCAAGAAGGCGCCGCAGGTCGTGGCCGACGTCTCGACAGACCCGGACTATCACGCGGACGTTCCCGGTACCCACGCGGAGATGGTGATCCCGCTCCTCGAGGGCGGGGAAGCCATCGGCGCCATCGACTTCCAGACCGCGCAGCCGCGGTCTTTCGACCTCGACGACGTGGCGGTGGGGGAGACCATCGCGGAGTTCCTGGTCGTCGCGCTCCGGAACGCGCGCCTGTTCTCGGAGGCGCGCCAGGAGCGGGTTTGATCCTTCGCATGGACAAATCGTCTCCTTGCTCTCGCTGATGTTTGATGCGGCTGCTTTTTCCCGCCTCGACCTTCCACCCACGATCTGGTACGCGTCTCACACCACGTCGTACTCGAGTGCCACTGTGCCCGTCTTCGCATACACCCTGTGCTTGGTGAGCTTCAAGTTCGCCCGGTCCGCGGGGTCGGGCAGCAGCTGTATGCCTCCGCCCAGGAGCACAGGAATGATGGCGACCTCGACCGTATCCACGAGGCCCATCCCGAGCAGGCTGCGGAAGAGGGACCCACCACCGAACAACCAGATATCCTTGCCCGGCGATGCCTTCAGCTTCGCCACGGTGTCCCTGGCGTTGTCCAACACCGTTACGCCCGGGCAGTCCGACTGTCGCAATGTGTGCGATAGGACATACGCTTGCATCCCGGGCATGGCTGGGCCTCCACCCTGCTGCCGCGCCGCTTCGTAGGTCCTCCGACCCAACAACATGGTGTCGAATGAGCTCGCCAAGGCTGCGAAGTCGATCTCCGGATCCATCACGATCCAGTCGCTCTCACCCTTGGGGCCAGCAACATATCCGTCAAGGGTCATCGCCACCGAGTAGCGAACCCGTCTCATGCTCTCCTCCTCCGCAAATTCGAATCAAGGATAAACCTGAAGACTCCCCGCATCCGCCCTGACCAGCGGGCGGCCCACCTTCAGCTCGTGACGATCTCCAGATCGAACACGGACGCCACGTGTGCGGCCAGGCGGCCCGCTGCCTCGTCGACCGCGACCTCGCGCCCCAGCAGCCGGGAGAGGCTGGTGACGCCGAGGCCGGTGATACCGCAGGGCACGATCAGCGCGAACGGCGCCAGGTCGTTGGTGATGTTCAGCGCGAAGCCGTGCGACGTCACCCAGCGCGCGATGCGCACGCCGATGGCGCCGATCTTCTCTTCCCCGACCCACGTGCCCGTCTTTCCCGGGATCCGGCCCGCGGTGATCCCGTAGTCGGCGCAGGCGCGGATCATCACCTCCTCGAGGTCCCGCACGTAGCGGTGCACGTCCCGGCGGTCCGTTGGGAGCTCGAGGATGGGATAACCCACGATCTGTCCCGGGCCGTGATAGGTGACGTCGCCGCCTCGCCCGGTCTCGAAGATCTCGAACCCGCGCGACCGCAGCGCCTCGGAGGAAAGCAGCACGTTCTCGGCGCGGGCGTTGCGCCCCATGGTGAAGACCGGCTCGTGCTCGAGCAGGAGGAGGACGTCGACGATCCGGCCGGCCTGGCGCTCCGCGACGAGCTGCTCCTGGATCTGAAGGCCCTCGGCATACGGCACGCGCCCGAGGTGGCGTACCAGGAGTGGCCGTTTCACAGCGCCGATTCGTCGAACTCCTGGAGGCCCTTCTTCAGGTGCGCCATGAAGCGGTCGGCGTCGGCGCCGTCCACGATGCGGTGGTCGAAGCTCAGGGCGAAGAAGGCCATGGTGCGGATGGCGATGGCGTCGTCGCGGATCACCGCCCGCTTCTCGATGGCGCCGATGCCGAGTATGGCCACCTGCGGCTGGTTGATGATCGGCGTGCCGAACAGGCTGCCGAAGACGCCGGGGTTGGTGACGGTGAAGGTGCCGCCTTGCACCTCGTCCACCTTGAGCCTCTTGTTGCGCGCGCGGTCCGCGAGGTCGGCAACCGCCCGCGCGAGCCCCAGGATGTTCTTCTCGTCAGCGTTCCTGATGACGGGGACGATCAGCCCCCAGTCGAGCGCCACCGCCAGCCCGAGGTTGATGTCGTGCTTGTGAACGATGGAATCGCCGTCGACACTGGAGTTGACGATGGGGAAGGCCTTGATCGCGTCGATCGTCGCCTTGAGGATGAACGGCAGGTAGGTCAGCTTGACCCCGTTCCGCTCCTCGTACTGCTGGCGGTACTTCTTCCGCAGCGCGTCCACCCGGGCCATGTCCATCTCGAACACGGTCGTGACGTGGGCGGAGATGCGCTTGGAGAGGACCATGTGCTCGGCGGTTTTCCGCCGGATGGGCGACATGGGCACGATCTCGACGCGCTCGCCGGGGTGGTAGGCGGGCACGAACGGGACCGCGGGGATGCCGCCGCCGCCGGGGGAAGGCTGCGGCCGACCCGGTGTCGCGGGCCCGGGCGCGGGGGTCTCCGGCGCGCCCGCGGGGCGAGTCTCGATGTGGCCGAGGATGTCGTGCTTGGTGACGCGGCCCGCGATCCCCGTGCCCGGGATCTGCCGGATGTCCACGTTGTGCTCGGCGGCGATCTTGCGCACGACGGGTGACGAGCGCGTCTGGCGCAGCTCGTCGACGGTCATGTCGGCGCGCGGCTTCTCGGGCACGGGCGCCTGTCGCGGCGGCGCGGCACCGGGAACCTCGGTGGCGCCGAGAGGCGCGCCCGGGCGTGGAGAGGTGGGACTCGCGGCGGGGGACTGCGGAGCCGCGGTGGCCGCGCCGTCGGACTGCGCCGCCGCCTGCGGCTTGGCAGGGGTGCCGGGCGGCGCGGCCGGGGGAGGCGTCACCGATGCTGGAGACGAGGCGGGCCGCGGAGGCGCCGCGGGGGCGGCGGTCGCCGCCGGCGGGGCCTGGGGCGCCGAAGGCGCCGACGACGGCGCCGTAGGCGGCGGCGCGGCGCTCGCCGCGCTCGCCGCAGGTCCCGCCGAAGCCGCCTCGCCCTCGGCGCCGATGATCCCGACGACGGTGTTGATGGCGACGGTGGTGCCCGGCTGGACGAGGATCTCCTTCAGCACGCCCGCCGCCGGCGCGGGGATCTCGGCGTCGACCTTGTCGGTGGAGATCTCGAACAGCGGCTCGTCCCGCTCGACCTTGTCGCCGACCTTCTTCATCCATTTCGTGATGGTGCCCTCGGCGATGGACTCGCCCATCTGGGGCATGATGACGTCGGTCATGAACAGTGTCCTCTCGGCGAAAAAGGCCGCTCAGTAATCATAGAGCGCGCGTATGGCCTTGCCCACCTTGTCGGCGTTGGGAAGGAAATACTCCTCGAGGGGCGGGGAGTAGGGCACGGGCGTGTCCGGCGGCGCCATGCGCACGATCGGGGCGTCGAGGTACTCGAAGGCCCGCTCGGCGATCAGGGCCGACACCTCGCCTCCGGGACCGCCCGTGAGCGTGGCCTCGTGCAGCACGATCACCTTGCCCGTCTTCCCGGCCGTGGCCAGGATCGCCTCCTCGTCCAGCGGCAGAAGGGTGCGCAGGTCGAGGACCTCGACGTCGATGCCGTCCGCTTCCGCGGCGGCCGCCGCTTCCAGCGCCACCTGCAGCATCGCGGCGTAGGTGATGATCGAGACGTCCTTGCCCGGGCGGGCGACCTTCGCCTTGCCGATCGGCACCACGTGCTCCCCGTCGGGCAGGTCTTCCTTCAGCCGCCGGTACAGGAACTTGTGCTCGAGATAGATCACGGGATCGGGGTCGCGGATGGCGGCCGTCATCAGCCCCTTGGCGTCCGCCGGCGTGCCGGGAGCGACGATCTTCAGCCCCGGCACGTTCATGAAGTAGCTCTCGGGGTTCTGGCTGTGGAAGGGGCCGCCGTGCACCCCACCGCCCGCGGGGCCGCGGATGACCAACGGCACCCCGCCGCCCCAGCGGTAGCGGCTCTTGGCCGCGTAGTTCACGATCTGGTCGAAGCCGCAGGAGATGAAGTCGATGAACTGCATCTCGGCGATCGGCCGCATGCCCATGAGCGCGGCGCCGATGGAGGCGCCGACGATGGCGGACTCGCTGATGGGCGTGTCGATGACCCGGGTCTCGCCGTAGCGCTCGAGGAACCCCGCGGTGACGCGGAACGCGCCGCCGTACGTGCCGACGTCCTCGCCGATCACGAAGACGCGCGGGTCGCGGTCCATCTCGTCCAGCATGGCCTGGCGAATGGCCTCGAGGTACGTGAGGACCGGCATCAGCGTCGCCGTTCCCATTCCGCGACCAGCGGCGGGATCGGGGGTGCGATCTCGCGGTCGCCATAGACGCCGGAGAGACCGGTCCCCGGCTCGGGCATGGGGCTGTTCTCCGCCCAGGCCAGGTCCTCCTGGAGCTGCGCATCGAGCCGGGTCACGATCGCCGCCAGCTCTTCGCCGGTGGCCATGCCGCTGCCGGTGAGCCGGCGCTCATAGCGGAGGATGGGGTCCTTCTTCGCCCAGTCCTCCAGCATCTGGGGCGGCACGTACTTCATGTCGTCGTGTTCGGCGTGGCCGCGCATCCGCATGGTGTCGGCCTCGATCAGCGTCGGCCCCTGGCCGTTGCGCGCGCGCTCGAGCGCGCGGCGGGTGACCTCGTACACCGCGAGGACGTCGTTGCCGTCCACCTGCTCGCCGTAGCACCCGTAGGCCCGGGCCCGGTCGACGAAGCGGGGGTTGGCGGTCTGCTTGTGGACCGGCGTCGAGTACGCCCACTTGTTGTTCTCGACGATGAGGACGAAGGGCGCCTTCTGCACGCAGGCGAAGTTCAGCCCTTCGTGGAACGCCCCGGTCGACGTCCCGCCGTCGCCGATCCAGGTGAGCGCCACCGAGCGCTTGCCTTGCATGCGGGCGGCGATGGCGGCCCCGACGAGGATGGGGATCATGTCGCCGAGCATCGAGATCACCGACGGCATGACGCTGTCCTCGGTGATCCAGCCGAAGTGCGTGTTGAGGTCGCGGCCGCGGGTGGGGCCGGTCGCCTTGGCCATGTACTGGGCGAGGACGTGGCGCGGCTGGCCCCCCATCACGAAGATCGCTCCGAGGTCGCGGATGAGCGGGGTGAAGATGTCGCCGCGCTCCAGGGCATAAGCGCTGCCGACCGAACACGCCTCCTGGCCGAGGCTGCGGTACAGGCCGCCCACCACCTTGCCCTGGCGGTAGAGGTTGGTGAGCTTCTCCTCGACCATGCGGTTGAGCCGCATGAACCGGTAGAGCTCGAGGAGCTGGTCCTTGGACAGGTCCGCCGCCGGCGGCCGGGCGGCGACGGCCGGTGTCGTCACCGGGTCCTACGCGTCGATGGCGTGGCCGTACACGGCCTCGGCGGCCTGCATGAGGGCCTCGGGCAGCGTCGGATGAGGGTGGATGGTCCGGGCGAGCTCCTCGCTCGTGCTCTCGAGGCGCAGGGCGACGCAGGCCTCGGAGATGAGGTCGGTGGCGTGGGGGCCGACGATGTGCACGCCGAGCACCTCGTCGTACTTGCCCTCGGAGACGACCTTCACGAACCCCCCGTCCTGGCCGATGATCCGCGGCTTGGCCAGGTTGCCGAAATTGAACTTGCCCACCTTGACGTCATGGCCGCGCTTCTTCGCCTCTGCCTCGGTCAGGCCGACCCCCGCGACCTCGGGCATGCAGTAGGTCGCCGACGGCACCTGGTCGTAGTTGACGGGCTCGGTGGGCTTGCCGGCCAGCCGCTCGGCGACCCCGATGCCCTCGAAAGAGGCGACGTGGGCGAGCTGCGCGTGCGGCCGCCCGCCCACCGTCACCACGTCGCCGATGGCGAACACGCCCGGCTCGTCGGTCTCCATCTTCTCGTTCACGCGGATGTAGCCGCGCTCCAGCTGCACCTTGGTCGTGTCCAGGCCGAGGCCGTCGGTGACGGGACCGCGCCCGACGGCCACCAGCAGGGTCTCGGCCGTGATCGACGTGGCCTTGTCCGCGGCGTCGCGGAACGCCACCTCGACGCCCTGCGCGCCCTTGAGCGCGCCTTCGGTCTTGGCCGAGGTGTGGATGGTCATGTACTTGGCGAGCAGCTTGCCCGCCTCGGCCGAGATCTCCTCGTCCTCCAGGGGCAGGACGCGCGGCAACATCTCGATGACCGTCACCGTGGACCCGAAGCGGGCGAAGACCGACGCGAACTCCATCCCCACCGCGCCCGCGCCGATGACGATCAGGCTCTTCGGGACGTGGTCGATCTGCAGGATCTCGTCGGAGGTGATGATCGCCTTGCCGTCGGGGGTCAGCCCGGGGATGCTCCGCGGCTTCGACCCCGTGGCCAGGATCACGTTCTTCGTCTTCACGCGGGTCTCGCCGCCCTCGCCCTTGACCACGACGCTGCGCGCGCCTTCGAGACGCCCCTGGCCCTTGAAGAGAGTGATCTTGTTCTTCTTGAACAGGTAGCTCTCGATGCCCTTGCTCAGGCGGTTCACGATGCGGTTCTTGCGGTTCTGTACCGCGGCGAAGTCGAGGCTCAGCCCCTCGACCACGATCCCGAAGTCCTTGCCGTGCTTCATCTCGTCGAACAGGTCCGCGGTGTGGAGGAGGGCCTTGGTCGGGATGCACCCGCGCAGCAGGCACGTGCCGCCCGTCCCGGCGGGATCCCGCTCCACCACCGCCGTCTTCAGCCCCATCTGGGAAGCCCGGATTGCCGCCACGTAGCCCCCCGGGCCGCTGCCGATGACGGTGAGGTCGAACTCCTCGCTGGCCAAATTTCCCTCCTGGATGTGCGCCTAGCCCGGACCGCTCAAGCTACCACCACAGCTACGGATCAGACAAGGCGAGGCGGCGACCTGATAACATCGCCCGCCCATGGGCGACGCGGTCTGGCTGATCGTCGCGATCTGCTTCCTGCTCGTCGGCAACGGGCTCTTCTCCGGGGCCGAGATCGCCGTCATCTCCGCGCGGCGGAGCCGCATCGATGCGCTGATCGCCGAAGGCCGGAAAGCGGCGCGGCGGCTGAAGGCGCTGCAGGACGACATGGACGGCTTCCTGGCCACCGTCCAGATCGGCGTCACGCTCATGGGTACGCTGGCCGGGGTCGCCGGCGGCTACCTGGCCAGCCGCTACGTGGAGCCGGCGCTGGAGGGAAGCGTCGTCGCCCAGTACCTGCCCCCGACGATGATAGCCACCGTCGTGGTCGGGGGCGGCATCGTCTACTTCGAGCTGATCCTGGGCGAGCTCGTTCCGAAAGCGCTCGCCCTCCGGTTCACCGACACCGTCGCCCTCCTCGTGGCGCCTCCGCTTTTCTGGTTGGCGCGATTCTCGCGCGGCCTGGTCGCCATCCTCACCACCTCGACACGCGCGGTGTTATGGGTCTTCCGCGTGCGTGAGTTCGCGCACCGCACGTTCGTGTCCGAGGAGGAGATCAAGCATCTGGTGACGGAGGGGAGGCACCAGGGCGTGCTCGACAAGGACGAGGAGGAGCTGATCCACAGCGTCTTCGAGTTCTCGGAGACGGCGGTCAAGAAGGTGATGGTGCCGCGGCCCAAGATCTTCGCCCTCGACGTGAACACGCCGCCGGGCGAGGTCGAGCACCTCATCGTCGAGGGCGGCTATTCCCGCATCCCGGTCTACGACGACACTCCCGACAACGTGATCGGCCTCGTCTACATCAAGGACGTGCTGAGGCTGCTCGAGCGCCGGCAGCCCATCGTGTTGCGCAAGATCCTGCACCCCGTTCACTTCGTGCCCGAGACCAAGAAGACCGGCGAGCTGTTGAAGGAGCTGCAGAAGCGCCGCACCCACATGGCGCTCGTCATCGACGAGCACGGCTCGCTCGTGGGCCTGGTGACCCTGGAGGACCTGCTGGAGGAGATCGTCGGCGAGATCCAGGACGAGTACGACTGGGAGGAGCGGCCGGTGGAGCGGCTGCGCGACGGATCGCTGGTGGTCGACGGCACGCTCTCCGCCGCCGACCTGCGTGCCAGCTATCACATCCCGATCCCGGAGTCGGCGGAGTTCGAGACCGTGGCCGGCTTCATACTCGAGAGCCTGGGCACGGTCCCGCGCGGCGGCGAGTTCGTCGACCTCGGCGGCCACCGGCTGACCGTCGTGGACGTCGACAAGAACCGGATCAGCAAGGTGAAGATCGACCCGATCCCGGTGGCGGCCGCCGCCAAGCGGTAGGGCTCTTCTAGACCGAAGTTCCCACTGAAAGGCCCCGGTAACTTCGGTCTAGATCAGCCGTCTGAGGGCGCGGGATGACGTCACGTGCCCCAGGGGTCGATGATGGGGATCGCGAGGCCGGCGAAGTGACGCACGTTCCGCGTCGCGAGCGTCGCCTTCCGCGAGGTGGCGATACCCGCGATCTGAACGTCGCGTACATCAACGGGGCGTCCCGCCTTGCGCTGGCCAGCCGCGATCACCCCGGCCGCCTCGGCCGCCGCCCGATCGAGGGGCAGTACCCGCGCATCAAAGTCCTCTTCGAGCGCCTTGGCAAACGCATCTTCGAGCTGCTTCCGCTTGCGGCTCACGGGCAGAATCTCGAGCCCGAATCGGACCTCGAGCACCGTCACGGCCGTGAGCCAGACCGACTCCGCGGGCACGCCATCGAGCCATTCCACCACCACGCTGTCCGGCTGGCGCTGCATCACCGCCGAGAGCACGTTCGTGTCGAGGATGATCACGCCCTGAACCGCGCGGGTCGAACCTCAATTCCACGAAGCTCCTGGATTTCCCCGCTGAGTCCGATCCGCTGAAAGCGCTTGGCCAGGCTGGACCCCAGGGCCTTGGGCGCTGCGCCGCCGGCCCCCACGGCGGTGCGCAGGATCTCCCGCACCTCTTCCTCCGTGCTGCGCCCATGCCCCCGCGCGCGCTTCTGCAGCCGCTCCTTCAGGTCGTCATCGAGATTCCGGACAATCAGTTGGGCCATTGCGATATCATGATATCATGCTGAGTTGGTAAGGCAACCGTCTTGTTCGCGATTGCCCACCGAGGCGATTGAGGCGCTCTCTCTAGTCGATGCGCTTCGCGGTGGGGATGTCGAGCTCACCCGTCTTCTCCGCTTCGTCCCCCGCCTTGGACAGCCACCGCAGCGCCATCCAGATGAGGGTGGCGTCGTCGAGCCAGCCCACGATGGGCAGCGCGAGCTCGGGCAGCAGGTCCACCGGCCACAGCAGGTAGGCGGCGGCGGCGAGGACTGCAAATCGGGGCAGCTTCGCGACACGGGGGTCGCGCAGGAGCGCGAGCATCCGCTGGACCCGGAGGAGCGTGCTCATCCGAGGGGGCTCGGGGAGGGGATCGGGACCGGCGGCCGGATGGGCTCGGGGCGCGGCGCATCCGGCGTGCGGACGGGTGGCGGCACCTGCGGGATCGACGGCACCTCGAACAGGAGCGGCGAGTTCTCGGTGCCCACGGAGAACGACCGCAGGTCCTCCTCGGTGAGGGTCGTCTGCCGCACGATGTGCGGCGTCAGCGTCATGACGATGTCGGTCTCCAGCGCCTCGGTGCGGTTGCGCGAGAACAGTCGGCCCAGCACGGGAACGCTGGCCAGCCCCGGGAGGCCGGTCAGGCTCGTCCGCTCCTCGTCGCTGATCAGGCCGGCGAGCACGTTGGTCTCGCCGTCACGCAGGCGAATGGTGGTGTTCACGGTCCGGCTGCGGAACGTGGGGTTGTTCTGGAACAGCGGGCCGACCGACGAGACCTCCAGCTTCAGCACCAGCGTCACATCCCCGTCGTGGTGCACCCGAGGCGTGATGTCGATGTTGACGCCGACGTTCTTGTACTCGAACGACGTGACCGGCTGTTGGGCCACGCCGCCGGTGGCGATGGGCGAGAAGACCGTGACCGGCACCGGCACCTGGTCGCCGAAGCGCGCCTGGGCGGTCTGGCCCTCCGCAGTCCGCAGCTGCGGGTTGGCGAGGAGCCGCGACGAGGTGTCCGTCTTGAGCAGGCGGTAGATGACACCGGGCAGGCTGGTGATGAGCAGGTTCGACGCGCGATAGGGGTTGTCCTCCAGGGTGAGCGGGCGGTCGCGGGTGAAGATGGGGTTCCCGGCCGCGTCCCGGACCACCTCTTCGATCGTCTCCCGCGGGAAGATCGCTCCCGCCACCCCGGCGGCGATGCCGGACGTGATCTCGATCCCGTACTCCTTGAGGCGCGTGCGGTTCACCTCCAGGATCTCCACCTCCACCATGACCTCGGCGCGCTGCTTGTCCACGATGGCGATGATCCGTTCCGCGGCCGCGACTTTGTCCGGGGTGTCGTTGATGGTGAGGGCGTTCGCCCCCGGCAGCGGCGCCACGCGCCGCGCGCCGAGGACGATGCGGATGAGATCGATCGTCTCCTTGAGGTCGGCGTTGGACAGGAAGAACGTGCGGACCACCTGCTGCTCGTGGTCGCGGCGCTTGGCCGGCGTATCGGGGATGACGTTCACGACCCGCGAGTCCAGCACGCGGTGGAACGTGCGGCCGACGCTGGCCAGAGCGGTCAGGGCCTGCTCGAAAGGCACGTCCCGCAGGTCGATGCTGATCGTCTGGTCCAGGAACTGAGGGTCGAAGACGAAGTTCACCCCGGCCGCGCGGCCCAGGGCGAGGTAGGTCTCGCGGAGGCTGGCGTTCCGGAAGAAGAGGCCCAGCGGCTCGTCCGCGCCCAGCCCGAGGTCCAGGCCGGGGAGGCTGCGCTCGCGGACGCGGTCCTTCAAGGCCTGCACGGAGGCGCCGGGGCCGATGCCGCGCTGGTGCCGCTCGGCGGTCTCGATGTCCTGGCCGAGGGTGGCGGAGTCGGGGTTCAGGTCGAGGGCGAGCTTGAACTCGTCCAGCGCCTCCTTGTGGAGGCCGCGGCCGAGGAGCCGCCGGCCGGCGCGGGCATGCTCCTCCGACGCCCGGAGGCGCGCGCGGTCGAGGCTCTTGCGGTAATGCAGGTTGTCGGGGTCGTTCTTGAGCGCCTTCGAATACTCGAGCACCGCCTGGTCGTAGTCCCGGCGTCGCTCGGCCTTCTCGCCGAGGCGGAAGGCGGATGACGTCGCGCACCCCGCCAGCGCCACCGCGAGGAGGATCCCGGCGAGCCTCATCCGGAGACCACCTCGACTCCCTTCGGGACCTGGAACCGGAACCGCGCGTCGTCGAGGCCGACGTCCTCCTTGAAGCGGTCGAACGTGAACTGGCTGCGGTTGCCCTGCGCATCCAGGACGGCGATGCCGCGGATGCGCGCGGACGTGTCCACGTCGAGGAGCACGTGATCGATCTCGGGGTCGGGCTCACGCGGAACCAGGCGCAGCCGCCGGAGGCCGGTGGACGGCCCCTCCTCCTCCGTCACCCCGAAGTGGCTCAGGATCGCGCCCCGCCCCGACATCAGGAGGGCCGGGATGCCGCGGGAGTCCGCCTGCGAGCGGACGATCACCTGGCGGTCCGCCGGCACGTAGAAATAGAAGGTCTTGCCGTCCGAGACGAACGTCTTCTTCTCGGGCTCGTGGTACTCCCATCGCATGCGCCCGGGCGGCTTGAGGGAGAGGTCCCCTTTCTCGACGATCGCGCGGCCGAGCATCCCGGAGCGGTAGGTCTGGACGAAATGGGCGGTCAGGTCGACGAGGGTGCGGTGCTTCGCCTCGACCCGCCGCGCCAGGTCCTCGGCGGGGGTCGTCGCGGCGGGGGCGGGGGTCAGCAGAGCACCCGTTAAGCCAACAGCCATCAATAGTTCCACCGCACGGCCATGATAACATCCCTCGTGCGTGTCCACCCGGTCCGGTCAGCGCCGCCTGGGATGGTACGATCGCCGCGTCCCCGATGAATCTGCTCCTGGCCGGCCTCGCCCTCGCCACCACCGTGCAGGCCGACCCCGGCGAGATGCGCGGCGTCTGGGTGGTCCGCACCGCGCTGGCCTCTCCCGAATCCGCCGACGCCGTGGTCGACGATGCCGCCCGCGCCGGTCTTTCCGCGCTGTTCGTCCAGGTGCGTGGCCGCGGAGACGCGCTGTACCGGTCGGCGATCGCGCCCCGTAGCGAGGTGCTGCGCGGACAACCCGCCGAGTTCGACCCGCTTGCCCGCATCCTATCCCGCGCCCGAGCGCGCGGCCTGCAGGTGCACGCGTGGATCAACGTCCTGCTGGTGGGCGGGTTCGGCGTCCCTCTGCCCGCCGGGCACGTCGCCGCCGTGCAACCTGACTGGCTGATGGTGCCGCGCTCCGCCGCGGCCACAGCACTCGACACCGCGCCCGCGGATCTGGCCGCTTTGATCGAGGCGCGGCGCGACCCCGACGCCGAGGGACTGTACCTCTCGCCGTCGGCGCCCGGCGCCGTGACGCACCTGGACGCCGTCGTCCGTGAGCTCGTGGGGGCCTACGCCGTCGATGGGCTGCACCTGGATTTCATCCGGTACCCGGCCCAGGACTACGACTACTCGCGCGCGGCGCTGACCGCGTTCCGTGCGCAGCGCGGACGCGGCTGGCTGCTGGACGGACCGGAGGCGGACCCAGCAGGCTGGGCCGCACACCGCGGCGCCGCCCTGGACGCGCTGGTGGGGCGCCTGGCCCGGACCGCGCGCGTGGCGCGCCCTTCCATCGTGGTCTCGGCGGCCGTCCTTCCGGAAGCGGCGGCCATGCGGGACAAGGGCCAGGCGTGGCCGCGGTGGGTGCGGAAGGGCCTTCTGGACGCCGTCTGTCCCATGGCGTACACGCCGGACACGGCGCTTTTCCGCGAGCAGATCCGGGGTCTGCGCGAGCGCCTGGGGCCGAAAGCGGCGCTCTGGGCCGGGATCGGCGCCTACCGGCTGCAGCAGGAGAGCGTGGTGGAGAAGGTGCTGGCGGCCCGCGCCGCCGGGGCGTCGGGCGTCGTCCTGTTCTCGAGCGACTCGCTGGCCACGTCCGACCTCGACCGGCTGCGCGACGAGGTCTTCGGTCCCGCGCCCCGGACCAGCGGGAGCGCGCCCTCGGCAGGATCGCGCCGGCGTTGAAGCCGCTCGCCGCGGCCGGGGTCCTCGCCGCGTTGGCGGCAGCAGGCTGGTACCCGGCGGCGCCCGGGCATCCGGCGACGGTCGCGACCGCCGTCGCAATGCAGCCGGCGGCTCCGCGCGCGGCCCCGCCCGGCCCGTGGGCCCGGAAGACCCTGGCGCGCATGACCCTCGCCGACAAGGTCGGACAGATGATCGGAGTCCGCGCCTTCGGGTTGTTCCGCAACCGGCGCGCCACCGAGCGCCGCGCCCTCCTCGATCAGGTCCGGCGCCTGCGCGTGGGCTGCGTCGTCGTGTTCGAGTCCGAGGTCGAGTCGCTGCCCTCGCTGCTGAACGAGCTGCAGGCCGCCGCCACCGTACCCCTTCTCGTGGCCGCGGACATGGAGCGCGGGATGTCGTTCCGCATCCGCCGTGGCGTGGTCCCGCTCCCCTACGCGATGGCGATCGGGGCCACGCGGTCGGAGGAGGCGTCGTACTTCACGGGAGTGGTGGCCGCGCGCGAGGGCCGCGCGCTGGGCATCCACTGGGCGTTCGCACCCGTGGTGGACGTCAACAACAACCCCGGAAACCCCGTGATCAACATCCGCTCCTACGGCGAGGACCCGGAGATGGTGGGCCGGTTGATCGCCGCCTTCGTGCGCGGCGCGCGCGAAGGCGGCATCCTGACCACGGCCAAACATTTCCCCGGCCACGGCGACACCGCGCTCGACAGCCACATGCAGCTCGTCACCGTGACCGCCGACCGCCCGCGGCTG